>LXOW01125063.1_pt1 | contig 13793 bp, 13 predicted proteins | sample 1368591 | NCBI WGS metagenome assembly LXOW01 (sample SAMN04884650, study PRJNA319009) | bovine gut metagenome | isolation source: Cow rumen | host: Bos taurus | place: Italy: Legnaro (PD) | collected 2014-07-09
TGCCGCGAGGGTATCTGCGGTATGTGCTCACTCTACATCAACGGTACGCCTCACGGACTCACCGAGCGTGGAGCTACCACCTGTCAGCTGTATATGCGCCGCTTCAACGATGGCGACGTTATCACCGTAGAGCCTTGGCGCTCAGCTGCCTTCCCCGTGATTAAGGACTGTATGGTTGACCGCGGTGCCTTCGATAAGATTATCCAGGCCGGTGGTTACACCACTATCCGCACTGGTCAGGCTCAGGATGCCAACGCTATCCTGATTCCTAAGGAGGATGCTGACGAGGCTATGGACTGCGCATCTTGCATCGGCTGTGGCGCTTGCGTAGCAGCTTGTAAGAACGGTTCTGCTATGCTGTTCGTATCATCTAAGGTTAGCCAGCTCGCTCTGCTTCCCCAGGGTCGCGTAGAGGCTGCCCGTCGTGTGAAGAACATGATCGCCAAGATGGACGAACTCGGCTTCGGTAACTGCACCAACACTCGCGCCTGCGAGGCTGTCTGCCCGAAGAACGAGACCATCGCCAACATCGCTCGCCTCAACCGCGAGATGATCAAGGCCAAGCTGGCTGATTAAAAGGTGCATTTTAGTCAAGGCTTTCAGGCAGACTAATCGCACGTACATTATTATTATAAGAGCGCCGCATATCTCCTGCGGTGCTCTTTTTGTTGATGAGACATGAATATTTAACTCTTTCGTGCACGGCATGAGCACAATGTTTCGATGGAAAAGGTGTCTTCAGTTGCAACAGGAAGCTACAGCCTAAGTAATTGTGGCAATACTATCGGAGTAAGCGGAAATACTTTTGGAGTATTTGAAATTTCGTTCGGAGTATTGCATTTTAGTGTCAGTAAATAACAATTTTCTCATAGAAATATTTGTTTTATCGACGGAAAAGTTGTACTTTTGCAGTAGTTTTAAGAGATAGGACTAAATATTTAATATGTACGACCAACAGCAAGTCTTTTCAGATTCACTTTACATAATGGTCTATGGCGGGTCAATGGTATTTGCGCTCATTGCCTGCATCTATTTGTTGTTCCGTCGTAGCAATGCTATTGCGCCTGAAGTCACGCCACCTCTGCGGCTGCGTCGCCGGGTAGCTGCTTTTTTTGCGATTATGGTGATAAGCCATTTGTGGTGGTACGTGTTAGTCAAGTACAACTTCTTTGGCGACCTTTTAAGTATCATCGTGGCTGCGGGGCTCGACTGCGTGGTACTGATACCTTTTATAATGGGTATGCTGCTCGCCATGTTGCAAGACCATCGTCGCCCGCTTTGGCTTTTCATCTTGGCTTCGTTGCCTATTGTAGTCCTTTTTGCAATGATGATTGATAGTCATGACGTGGGGTTGTTGTCTTGGGTGCGAGGCTATTTCATGTTGATGACCGTTGTTATGTTCATATATATGGCCTTTGCGGTCAGGCAGTATAGTCTATGGCTTCGCCATAATTATGCCGATTTGGAGCATAAGGAGGTCTGGCAGAGTTTTCTGATACTGGCTTTCTGTCTGATAGTCCTTAGTTTTTACATATACTCCAGTAGCGGCATGACTTACGAGTATGTTCTACAAACGTTCGATTATCTGTTAGTCGTTATCCTGTTGTGGCGAGTGGAGACATTGCAGGCATTGGATGCCCCCACAACTGAGGCAGATGACTTGGAAGGCATCACCGCCTTTGCGTCAGTTGCGTATTCAACCAACATCCCCTCCAACATCGGCCAACTGCTAGAGCAGTATTGCGAGGCCACACAACTCTATTTACAACACGACCTCAAACTCGACGATTTCTGCAGGGCCGTCGGCACCAATCGTACTTACCTCAGCCAGCACTTCACGCAGCATAACACTACCTACAATGCCTATATCAACGGCCTGCGTATCCAGCACTTTGTCCGACTCTATCGTGAGGCTGTCGCCACCAATCGTTCCTTCACCGCTCAACAACTGGCTCAGGAGAGCGGTTTCAGGAGCTATAGCACTTTTGCAGTAGCCTTCAAGCAGCGTATGGGCCAGACGGTCATGAAGTGGATGCGTAATATTGAAAAGTAACCCCATAAACTAGTGGCGATGGATTGTATTTCATCTTGCTATTCACAGAATATGCAAAAATAGTCTCAGAATATGCAAAATCTGATGTAAAGGGCTTCTTGAGGGTAGCATATTCCAGATTTTTTTGTTATCTTTGCATCGCTTTTTCCGTCTTTGAATCCGGAGACAGGCAAGAGACTTGACGACAGACTCAAAATGAAATCATATATAGGAATGAAAAAGATATTATCTATAGCAGTCCTGTTGACGGTAAGTGTAACGCTCACTGCCCGTCAGAAGCCTGCCGACCAGGAGAAGCAGCAACCCCAGGAACAAGAGCAGGCCATGGTACAGCGCCTTTATGAGACGCAAGTCAGTGGCAGCGACTCAGACTTCTACGAAGCTCATGAGGCATTCATGGAGTATCTGGAGGGGCGCAAGGACTGGGAAAAATACTATCGTACGTGGATGAGCCGTGTTATCTATAATGTGAACCACAGGTACTTCCATCGTGCCTTCGCCGATATTAACTACATTACAGACGATATCGAGGAGCGCCATCAAGAGGACTATCTATATATTGCCAACATGTCATTGGGTTTTTTCTATAACGGTCGCAACCAGCCTGAGATGGGTGAGAAGTTCTTCCGACGCGCCTTGCAGGGCATCGATGTCGAGAAGGACCCTGTGTCGGTATTCAATTCCTACCTCTCTATAGCGCAGTCGCTTAGTTTTAAGCGTCCCGCCGAGGCGATGGCATGTCTTGACAGCCTGCCTCAGCAGATGCTCGAGAACCCGATGTACGAGAGTGGTGTGCTGGGCTACCGTTGCATCATCGCTAACAAGATGAGGGACTACGAGGCCTTTGAGCGTTATTTCACCAAGTATGACAGCATTCGCCACAATCAGCCAGAACAGTTCAATGCGACAAACCTCCAGCAAGTGATGGTCTGTCATAGTCTTATACGGAAAGACTACCAGAGTGCCCTTGCCTGGTGCGACTCTATTGATGTGCCCTTGACAGCTACAGAGCTACGCATCAATGTCTATGAGCAGATGGGCGACTGGAAGCAGGCCTTTCGTGCCTCAGAACTGAAGGACAGCCTTCAACTCATTGCCGAGCGCGAAGCGCTGGAGTTGCATATGACTGATATGGCACGTGACATCGACCAGCTTCAGGCAGAGCAGGAAAAAGCTAAAATACGACATATTCAATTGCTGGTAGTAGGACTGATGGCATTGGCTATCATCGGTTTGCTCATCGGTATGCTCGTGTATCGCCACAATAAGAACCTCCGATTGAAGGAGCAGTTCCTTCAGTTGCAGGAGGCTCGCAGACGCACTGAAGCCGGACAGGCCATCCGTCGTGCCTTTGTCACTACGATACAGGAGAAGTTGAAATCGCCCATCAATGTGCTGAGAGGCTATGCTCGTATTTTCAACAATCCTGATTTTATCCTGAATCCGGATGAACGCCCCAAGCGCTACAACGACATCCTCACTGCTGCCCGTACCATAGAGTCGCTGATGGATCCTGTGCTCGACTCCTATGCCAGGGGAACAGTCGGCATCTCCGACGAGGAGAAGCTGGTGTGTATGGATGCCCTTCGCTCCCCACTGATTACCTTGATCAACACGTCGGAGGTGATTATCGATGGGAACGGATTGATTCCACACGATGAATATATGCAGTTGCGAGCCAGCGTTTGCCGCGATGCCTACCGTGTGGCCACCTCTGCCCATCAGCTTATCCTGTTCAGTATCTATAACGACGATATCCCCTCACCTAAGCCAGACAGAATAGGGCTCAACGAAGTGGTGCACTCCATCCTGAACAGTTACGACCTGCACCCCTCGGCTGTAGAAAAGCAGCGCGTGCTGACCACAGAGTTTAAGACTGAGGTGGATGACGACGTGATGGTGAATACCAACCCCTTGTTGCAGGAGCTGCTGAACTGCCTGCTCGACAATGCTGACAAGTATGCCACTGGTGGCAGTGTACTGATGAGTTGTCATGCCAATGCAGACGGTACTTATGCCATATCAGTCAGCAATGAAGGTCCGGTTATTCCTGCCTCAGATGCAGAGCGCATCTTCGATCCCTTTGTCCGTCTCTCGCCTGATGAACACAGCCTGGGCATTGGTCTGCCTCTGGCCCGTCGCCTTGCCATCTCAATGGGTTACACCATCGCCCTCGACCTGACGTATACCGGAGGTACTCGTTTCGTTGTTTCGGGCATCGCCTAATGGTGCAGACCAGACGAGCTTGGGGAAAGTGAGTCTAATGTTTATGTAGTTTGTCGATGATGACGGCGAGGGCACCGTCGCCAGTCACGTTGCAGGCGGTGCCGAACGAGTCCATCGCGATGTACAAAGCGACGATGATGGCCTGAGCGTCTGGATTGAAGCCCAGCACGCCGGCTAGCGGACCCAATGCGGCCATCGCTGCTCCGCCAGGTATCCCTGGCGCCGCAATCATACAGACACCTAGAAGCATGATAAAATGGAGAAATAGCGGAAAGTCGTGAGGCAGTCCGCCGATGAGGCATACAGTGAGTGCGCAGCAAGTGATCTTCATCATTGAGCCCGACAGGTGGATGGTGGCACAGAGCGGCACACAGAAACTGGCTATCTCATCGCTTACGCCGTTCTTTTTTGTCTGCCGCAGGGTGACGGGTATCGTGGCAGCACTCGACGAGGTGCCTAAAGCGGTGAAATAGGCTGGCAGCATGTTCATCAGCAGACGTAGCGGATTCTTCCTCGAAAGCCCTCCGGCAATTAGGAATTCATACGTGAGGATAACGATATGCAGCACAAAAATAATACAGATGATCTTGGCAAACACTGCGATGATGTGATAGGCCTCGCCTGTAAAGGTCATGCCGAGGAAGATACCGAAGATATAGAGCGGCAGGAGTGGGATGATGGCCACTTGGATGGTCTTCTCGATGATAGTGCGGAACTCCGAGAAGCCTTTCTTCAGAATAGGTGAGTCAGTATACGCAACACCGATGCCCACGACAAAAGAACTCACCAATGCTGCCATCACATCGAGTATGGCAGGAATATTCAGTTGGAAGTAGGGTACCAGCGCATCTGCTTTCTCTATCGCTGCCGTTGAGGCCTCCGTGTCTATCAGCATTGGAAAGAGCATCGTACCTGTAGCGAAAGCCAACAGTCCGGCGATGATGGTGTCGGCATAAGCCAGTCCGACTGTCAGCAGCAACAACCGGCCTGCAGCCTTTCCGATATCGGCAATGGCAGGCGTCACCAGTCCTATAATGATAAGTGGAATCAGGAAACCTAGAAATTGGCTGAACACATAGTTGAACGTCACAAATACGCGCACCCATCCCTCAGGTAGCACGTTTCCAATCAGTATCCCCATAACGATGGCGATAACAATACGTGGTAGTAACCCTATTTTTTTCATATTCTGTTGCAAAGATAATGTTTTTCTTCGTATCTTGGCTTTTTATTTAAGAAAAGTTGTACCTTTGCAGCCAAAATAGGGGAATGATATGAACATTAAGTTACACACTCCCCAGAAGAAACAAGATTAGATACCAGACCATATAGAACTAGACAATGACATATTTAGGCGAACTGATTTCAATCGGTGTGGCGTTTTCGTGGACTGCGACGGCGCTGCTAAGCGAGTTCGGCAGCAAGCGATTGGGTAATCTCACGTTGAATGTTTTGAGGATGGCGCTGGCGTTGATATTCTCGTTGGTGCTCTTTGGCGTAGTGACGGGGAATCCCTTACCTGTTGGCGTATCAGGAGAAGCCTGTGGCTGGATGCTGCTATCTGGACTGGTGGGTTATGTCATTGGCGACTTCTGCCTCTTTCAATGTTATATTATTATAGGTTCGCGCTATGGCCAGCTCTTTATGACGTTGGCTCCGCTGTCGGCAGCCCTGATGGCTTGGATGACACTGGGGCAACAGATGACGGCGATGAGTATCGTGGCGATGCTGGTAACGCTTGCCGGAATCAGTATTTCCGTACTTGGACGAGGTGAACATCATAAGGTTTCGCTGAAACTACCTCTTAACGGCGTGCTCTATGCTATCGGAGCGGCTGTGTGTCAAGGTGTGGGATTGGTATTGAGCAAGATCGGTATGGACCATTACGACGTGGCCGCTTTAGCGGAGATGGATGTACCTGAATGGTTAGTACCCTTCAGCGCTAATTTCTACCGTTGCATTGCTGGTATCATAGGTTTCACCTTATTATTATATTATCGCAATGGAATGGCCCCTTTACGCGAGGCTATGCACGACAGGAAAGGACTTACCGTCGCTACGGCCACCACCATCTTCGGTCCCTTCGTGGGTGTTGGCTTCTCGCTGATGGCTGTACAATATACGGCTGCAGGCATCGCCTCCACGCTGATGGCTATGACGCCCATCATCATCCTTCTGCCCTCGTATTGGCTCTTCCATGAGAAGATTACCTGGAAGGCTATTGTTGGCGCCTTTATCTCCGTCATTGGCGTCAGCCTGTTCTTTTTAGGCTGAAGGCTTTCTTTTTCACGCGCAAATGTCTTCTGACTTTCAAACGTAGTCCTATCCATAGCTTTCTGTTAGCAAAATTACAACCTTTTTCATTACTTCATTTGTTTATTCGGAAATAATTCGTATATTTGCGGTCAGAAATACAATTAACAGGAAGTTGAACCCTTTTAAAAACAAATCAAATAGAGATATGAAAACAATGAAATGCTGGAGAAACATCCTCGTGATGACTGCTGCCATACTCTCCCTCGCCTCTTGCGATAGCGACAATAAGGAAGGCGCCTGGGACTCAATGATCTGGGAGGCAGAGGCGCAGGTACAAAAGACAGACGGAATCTATTATGTCCCCACCGATGGAGGCACGATTACGTTTACCTGCTACAACTATTCGGCCCCATGGATAGAGAATGCAGAGTCTGGAGGTAACTACTATTTTCCGCCTCGAGAGGATAATATTTTTCACACCATAACGGCGGATTGGTTCAAGGCGGAGATAGTCGGGAATAAACTCAGTGTGACCTTTGATTCCAATGGCAACGATCAGGCGCGCCCCCTCACACTAGAAGTTACAGCCGGAGATATCTTCTACACCTTCAGATTCGAGCAATCCGCAAAGCAATAAGATGGAATAGATAGAACGGCTCTGGAAATAAGTGATAAAATTGCCGTTTGTGTAAAATGATGTAATTGTTTTCTTGCAGCAATCTGCGACTTTTACTACTTTTGCAAGCGAAAGTCCGGACAACTTGTATCGTTTAACAATTAAAAAAGTAAGAAACAATGAAAAGACTTATTATGATGTCGCTGATGGCAATATGCTGCCTCACGACAGTATTGGCACAAAAGACAGTAGTATCGCAGAAGGATCAGAAAGAAGACCCCTTCAATGTGGTAGAAGACATGCCCGCGTTCCCTGGTGGTATGGAGGCGATGATTCAGTTTATAAGTAGTAACATCCAGTATCCTGCCGACGCCAAGAAACAGAAGGTTGACGGACGCGTGTTGGTGAACTTTGTGGTAGAGAAAGACGGCAGTATTACGGAAATAAAAGTCCCGAAGCCTGGATTTCCTTCACTTGATACTGAGGCTGTTCGCGTGGTCAAGGCAATGCCGAAATGGAAGCCTGGCTATCAAAGAGGCCAAGCCGTACGCGTACTATTTACTTTGCCCATTACTTTTAGACTGAAATGAGGAAAATCGTTATCATCCTCATCTGCTCTCTCGTGTTTGCGGCATGCTCTTCGGAGCATTGTCGCAACGCGAGGTTATTACAAGCAGAAAAACTTTGTCAGCAATATCCTGACTCGACTATCCGCCTGCTTGATGGTTTGGATATCGACAGTTTTACTGTAGAGGCTGATCGAGCTCTTTACGGACTGGTGTTTACGGAAGCCATACACCGTATCGGACTGATTTTGTCGTCTGACACACTCATCAATCTAAGCCAACAGTTTTATGAACAACAAGGTGATGATGTTCGTCTGGCACGCGCCTGCCTGCATCACGGTATCGTGCTCTACGGACAAAAGCGCTATGGCGAAGCCTTCCGCCTGTTGAAACGAGCTGAGGAATTGGCAGAGGATGTGAACGATTTAGCCCTCAACTACGAGTTATATGCCGTGATGGGTGATATTAACGACAATGCCAACAACTATCCTTTGACGCTCGACTACTATCACCGTTCACTCCGTGCTGCAGAGCAACTTGGCAACCAGGAATGGACGGTACGACAGCTGAATAATCTGGCAACTACCTTTGATGCGATGAACAATACTGATAGCCTCAAGGCGTATATAGAAAGGTGTCGTCCCCTGCAGGATAGCGTTCAGGGCCCTATCCGTGCTACGATGCTTACAAACATGGGGAGCTATTATCTGCATCAGAACGACTTGGACAAAGCAAAAGAATACCTGCTGTTGTCGCAACAAACAACGTATCTTGACAAAACCATCAAACTGTTAGGCGACATTGCCGCCCTTGAGGGAAAGTGGCCACAAGCCTGCGACTATTGGTTTCAGACCCTCCAGTCGGGCGACTATGCCATTCGTATAGATGCCTATCGCAAACTTATCAACTATTATGACTCTATGGCAGAATACAACGAAAAACATCACAGGATGGCCTCACACCTCAGCCAGCGACTGAACACGCTCTATCGCGACAATTATGAAAATAATGGTGCTACCAGCATACTGGATATGCAGACGCAATACGACGAACAACAGAAGGAACGCCACCAATATCGTACCATGATTGGCTTGCTGACAGCTCTTGCTATCGTGATTCTCATAGCAGGACTGATTGCTTGGTATTATATCCTGACCCATCGTGAACTGGTACAGATGCAACGTCAGAAGAAACGTCAGTTGCGCGACAACTCCAGACAAATAAAAGACGTAACAGCCCGACTTCACAAAACCGTCAATTTGGGACAAGTGGCCAAAGATGAAGACATCAGCGCGTTGGCACAATGCAGTTATTCGCTGAATCCAGCCTTATTGGCATTGTTGAAACCGCTCGGCACGAAAGAACAAGCAGTCTGCCTGTTGATTCGTCAGCATTTCCAACCTTCAGAGATTGCCATCCTCGTCGCTTCGTCGCCCCAGTCAATTACCAATCTGCGTGTTCGCCTGTTGCAAAAACTCTTCAACGAGACTGGTGGAGCTAAAGATTTCGACCAGCGTATTTGTCAGATATAATCTCATTAAAATATTTGCGACACGAAAGATAATAGATGAACGAGACGAGAAAGGGATTTATCCAATTGCACTTGAGTGTGCTTTTGGCAGGCTTCACAGGCTTGTTCGGACGACTGATTACGCTCAACGAGGTGGACATCGTGTGGTATCGGATGCTGTTTACGAGTGCGATACTGCTGGTATTCACAGGTCTGCCGAGGGTGGGGTGGCGTAAGTTCTTTCAGCTTTGTGGTTGTGGGGCACTGTTAGGATTCCATTGGATTCTGTTCTATGGCAGCATCAAGGCTTCGAATGTCTCTATTGGCGTGATCTGTTTCTCGCTCATTGGATTCTTCACGGCTATCTTCGAGCCGATGGTCTTCAGGCGCAAGCTCTCATGGCTCGAACTGCTGTTTTCGCTGATTACCGTCACTGGTGTGCTCTGCATCTTCTCGTTTGATGCCCGCTATCGCTATGGTATCGCTATTGGAGTCGTCTCGTCTGCCGTCTGTGCACTCTATGCCATCTGCAATAAGAAGGCAAGTGTGGGCGTGCGCAGTAGGACCGTGCTGATGTACCAGATGTCGGGAGGTCTCGTATTGGTCTCGGCCATCATCCCAATCTACCTCTTTTTCTTTCCCAGTCAACAGCCTGTCGTCGTGGTGCCTGAGGGTTCGAACCTCTGGCTGATGCTTTGTCACGCGCTCTTCTGTACCGTTGGCATGTATCTCTTACAGATTCAAGCCTTGAAGCGTCTCTCGGCATTTACCGTTAACCTCTCCTACAACCTCGAACCCTGCTACACCATCATCCTTGCTTTCCTCATCTTTGGTGAGGGGCGTGAGATTAATTTCTCATTCTATATAGGTATTGCCCTCATCCTGCTCAGTGTCCTCTTGCAGACCAGACGCGCTTTGGGGAAATGTGGTACCTTTGCATAGTGAACCTGACTGATTGGTGCCCTTTAGCGCTAATTTCTACCGTTGGGTGTCAGCCTGTTCTTTTTAGGCTGAACCCTCGCAAATTGCCTTCGCTATCTCGTTCCCCCTAAATTAAGAACTATTAACGCCTAATTTTACAATATTCCTGATGACCAGCGTTTATATAAACAGATGGATTTATCAAATAGGAATATGAAAACAATGAAAATCTGGAGAAACATCCTCGTGATGACTGCTGCCATACTCTCCCTCGTCTCTTGTAGCAGCGACCCGCAATGGGCTGACGAGGAGGCGCACGAGAAGACGGAGCAGTTGCAGAAGCAGTACGGGCCGATGATGATTGGCACATGGCACTACGAGAACATCAGTGACACGGAACGCTTTTTTGAGCAGCTAACGTTTAACGCTGACGGAACGCTGTCGGGAATGCGCAAATGGCAGATCCGCAAAGTCGTCACTATTGAGGGTGAACAACGCTATACTGATTGGGAGAGTGTAGAGCNNGGTGCAAATAGCGAATACATGGCTTATTCCAACATTGCCACTTTCGACTATGCCGACGAAACAACGCTTCGTTTCGAAGGTTTTTATTTCAAAGACGAGGAAGGTCGGATTGTTTTCCTTCGAGGCACTCAGGAACCAAGTTTCTAGAATCAAGGGAGTGGATTCATTAATTATTGGGATCGGAGAAGGTAATCATTTTTTCTGACCCCAACTTTTTTACCTTGAGAAAAGAGACAATACGAATAAAAAACAATGTGCATAGGTTGCGCCCCATCACCTTACGGGCTGAACGGCGCTCTGCTCCCTGATGTACGGACGATAGCAGGGAAGTGTCAAGCCGACAGCTGGGAGAAGAGCGGCGGTTAGCAGGGAGGGTGTCAGAATTAATACTATCGGAGTAAACGAAAATACTTTTGGAGTATTAGAAATTTCGTTCGGAGTATTGCATTTTAGTGCCAGTAAACTCGTAGTTCGGTGGTTCCAAGCTTAAGGTATACCTGACGTTTTCTGATTTTGGACGACTATCACGTGACAACCCCTCACCCCTCACTCAAATCTCTGAGAATGCCTTTGTAGAGAGGGGCTGAGAGCCAGTGAGGGGTAGGCTTGACCCTTCACTCACCCCTCACTGACCCCTCACTCAAGTCACCTCGAAGCCAATAAGGAACGCAAAGGAAGCTAACGGACAGTCTGCTTCTTGTTCACAGGAAAGCGGCTTCTTGCTCGTCGTTAGTCCGTAAGGAGCGATTGCAACGCCACACTCTGACCGTGGTCAGAGAACTCTGAGTCCGCAAGGTGCGGACAGGCTGTCCGATAGGCACGGACTGATGGTTTGTATTAATGAGATTGCTGAACAAATCTATAGCCCAAAACCATAAGAGTAGATGAACCTATAGCAATTAGTGAGGGGTGAGTGTAGGGTGAGTGAGGGGCTAGAGGCACCCCTCACTCATCATGAGGCCTTTATATATCGGCATTCCTAACGATTTGAGTGAGGGGTGAGGGGGTAATCAGCAATTTTTCATTGAGATATTTGTTTTGTCGGGAGGAAATGCGTACCTTTGCCCCAAAAAAGCAGCGATGAACTACTTGGAAGAGAAAATAATGCGGGATGGTGTTATCCTGCCGGGAAACGTTCTGAAAGTTGACAGTTTCCTAAACCATCAGGTTGACATAGAGGCAATGCGCTTTATGGCGCAAGAGCTGCAGCGAAGGTTTGAGGGCGTCAAGGTCACCAAGATTTTGACCATCGAGGCCAGCGGCATTGCCATTGCTACCATGCTGGCGCATTATCTCCATGTACCNNAAGTGTCTGACCATCAACAGCATTGATGACAAATACGTATCACATGCATTCTCTTTCACAGAAAACCGGCGGCACTCGGTTTATGTGTCTAAACCATATCTCTCTCCTGCCGACCATGTGCTTGTAGTGGACGACTTTTTGGCAGAGAGTGAGGCAACGCATGCCCTGATCGACATCGTACGCCAGGCAGGAGCAACACTGGCAGGCATCGGCATAGCCATCGAGAAGGGCTACCAAAAAGGGGGACGCCTATTGCGGGACGAGGGCTACCATGTGGAGTCAATAGCCATCATCAAAGAGATGGATGTCAAGACGCAAACCATCAGGTTCGTCGATCAAGAGTGAAGGTGGGAAATGTTAAGAATTCAAGTTATCAATATCCTTCATGCATTCCTCAAAGATAGCTTCTTGCTGGCTCTTCGACATATCAGACAGCGGCATGAAGGTGGTGAAGAAGCTGATGCCTACAGATGCTTTCCCATCCAAATACTCCTTTCCTGACAATTTGAAACAAAACCCGTCTGGAACAAGGAATCCTTCTCCTGCAAACTCACCATATTTCTCAATATGCTTGTTGATACGCTCATCGACAGCCATAGGCTTCATCTCTGAATTACGCGCCAGGAACCTCACGGCAACCTCATTGGCCGTCATTTCCGGTTGTTTCAGGAAACGTTCCTTATAACGCTGCAGGAAATGGCTGGTGAAGACATGTATCGCAGGCGAACGCCAGTCAGTCCACTTGATGATAAACCGCTTGCTGCCGTCGAACAAGACGCAGAGATAGCCCGACAGGATAGGTCCGAATGGGTGTTCGCGATAGAAATAGATGATGTACTGGTTGTTGGATGAGGGAACCTTGTAGTCATACATCACATAGTTCTGAAAACTCATCCGCCTGTTCATCTCCTTGATAGCCTTGGAAAGCAGGGCATCACGTTTCCAGTCTAGTTTCTTCATCTCTCCCATGAGCGTGTCATAGACCTCATGGAGATTCATGTTTGCTACAATCATGGGTGCAAAGGTACGAATAAGCGAGCGAAATACCAAAAATATTTTGAGTATTCCCGAGCGGGAGTGCCTTCGAGCATAGCTCAAAGGTACGGAGTTTTTGATAAATATCAGTCGTTATCCGAAAAAAATGGCGCAAATACTATGGAATTATGATGAATTTGCTTACCTTTGCAAAAACTAAACGGAGAAAGAACAATGATAAGACCAGCAAACAAAAATGACATTAAGCGTATCATAGAACTCTTGCATCAGGTGAATATGGTGCATCACGTGCTACGCCCAGACTTGTTTAAGCCCTATACAACAAAGTATGATGAGCAGGAATTGGAAAGACTGCTCAACGACGAGAGTAAGCCCATCTTTGTCTACGATGACGGAGAGGTGCGAGGCTATGCCTTCTGTCAGGTTTCTGAAGTGAAGGGTCACAAATTGTTAGAGGATGTCAAGGCGCTATATATTGACGATATCTGCGTGGACGAGAAGGCTCGTGGCAAACACGTAGGGAAGTCTCTTTATGAATATGTACGAGACTATGCCCGTTCTATAGGTTGCCATCACATCACTCTTAACGTCTGGGAGGGCAACGAGGCTGCATTAAGTTTCTATAGAAACATGGGAATGCAGGTTCAGAAAACAACGATGGAAACCATATTGTAAACTGCAAATTCGGCGAGCCAAAGATTTCGACCAGCGTATTTGTCGGATATAACCTCATTTTCTCATAGAGATATTTGTTTTGTTTAGAGAAAAGTTGTAACTTTGCAGCACTATCTAACAGATCATGACTATGAACATTGGAG
>LXOW01245224.1_pt1 | contig 13792 bp, 12 predicted proteins | sample 1368591 | NCBI WGS metagenome assembly LXOW01 (sample SAMN04884650, study PRJNA319009) | bovine gut metagenome | isolation source: Cow rumen | host: Bos taurus | place: Italy: Legnaro (PD) | collected 2014-07-09
GCTCCCCCTATGATGACAGTGATTTGTTATTTCACTGTCTCTCATAGAGGGAGCATATCAGATCACAAGTCCGGGGGATTTTTTTCTTGACTGCGACCGGGCGGGGTGGGAGAGATAAAAAGACAGACGGCAGACATGAGGGGAGCTCGTGGGTGCCGTCTTTTTTGGGTTATGTTCTTTATAAAGATGCCCATGCGCATTTTCGCACACGGGATTTGGAATTGATACCCCTTTTTCAAAAATCATAGGTCTTTTTTCAAATGGGATAATTGCACCTAAAACCCTCGAAAACCCTTGTAAACTTGGGCTTTTTCGGCAATGTATAGGCAGTGTTCAACAAGAAATTGATTGGTTTACAATGAATAGGGAAACTTTTACCTCTGGTATGAATATAAAAGCCGGCGGTCCGAGCTTTGAATTAGCCGTTGCCGGGGACAACATAGGTGCTATCAGTTATATAGGTTCAGGAGAAAACTCTACTACATACTAATGCGAGGATATTTACGGATTACGTGAATTCAAATTAATGAAAGGATATCTCCTACAGTGATTCAGAATTTGCTTCGGACTATGCCGCTATCGGTAACGAGCATATTGTTCCACTCAAATGCTGTGTTTGCCAATTCGTAAATGGTAAAAAATCCGTACCTTCCAAACGCCGACAGAGTATGAGATAATGTTCCGGGAATGCATGAAGTCTCAGGAAATCCCAGGAATTGTCAGGAATTCTTGGGACACTCAGGCAGGCAATCTACATGCATGCGGCATATTTGGAAGAATGGAAGCAGCGGATCATGGTCTGCCGGGCCGACGGGCTGACAGTCAGAGAATGGTGTTTCTGGAATGCGGTGAGCGCGCACATTTTGCGCCACTTCACCCCCCTTCCCTACCTGTTCTCGGCACTACCCTAACAGCCTGTTCAACCGACGGCTGTACCGGAAAAGAAAGACGGCAGACATGTTCAGTGTCTGTCGTCTTTTTCAGGGGTTATACTGAACTCCCATAGAAAGATTGAAAAATGTTCCGAGCAGGAATTGCGCCAGACGANNAAGTACGGCACAATTCCTGCCGGAACAGGTTAAAGATTTTTATGGGAGTTCAGTATTAAGCCCACCGCGGCCGTCCGGGATTTGGCACCTGCCGTCCTGCTTTGCGGCATCCTGTACGGCAAGCTCGTCCTTGATTCCGTACAGAATTGGTCCCCTTCCGCGGCAATCCGGCTGCCGCGACCACAGAAAGCTTCCAGAAAACCCCGGCCGCCGGATTGAAAAAACTGCCATTTTGTGATATGCTGTCAATTGGTTTCTTGTGTGAAAACAATTGACTGAATGATCAACGGCAAGGTTTTCGCTTTGAAGGGAAGAATTCGGTCTCCCGTAGTACATCGTTCAACACTCGACGTAGGGGCAAGCACCTGTGCCCTTCATAGGTATCGCTTGTCCGTCATTCGAAACGAATGCAATTTGCCGGAGGCAAATCCAGCCGGGTTTCGATCCTGTAACCCCGCCGCTGGGGGACGGATTCTTCGACTCCGCTGCGCTGCGCTCAGAATGACAGGTGGGAAGCCCGCTTCCGATGCCAGACCTTTTCCCGGCAACACGCCCGGCTGGATCGCCCTGCCAGGCGATTGTTTGCTGCGCAAACGCGGACGAGCAATGCTTGTCCCTACGGTTGGCACAAGAACCACTCGGCAGCGGCACACACCGGTGCGCAACGGAACCGACTGCCCCGTTTTACCCGCTGCAGGGGGTACGGATTCTTCGCTCTGCTCAGAATGACAGGCAGGGCCCCCAACTGGATTTGCCTGACGGCAGCCTGCTTTCGTGCCGAATGCAGGACCGGCAATCCCCATTAGGGGCACAAAAAACACAGGAGAAAACTATGCGCGAATTGATTCATGATCCTTTTTACAAACTGATTGGAACATACGACAGATGTATCATTGCCTATTGCCTCATAGAAGACGATAGGCCCGGTCAGGGTTATTCCTCCCATCAGGACGTCATTTTGTTTGCGATGGGCAAGGTGTTCGAACGATATCGTAATACGCCGTCAAAAGAGGAAATCGGGGATTGCGGCGAAGTCCGGGAGGAACCGTGCCCCTGGAATCTGGATATGGGGAAAGCACAGGCCCATACAATCACCCCGGCAGAGCTGCTGCATGTGCCGGAGATTCTGCGGACAGACCGGGTTGGCCAGAGATTATATGACTGCGGCTTGCCGGACCCTTTCAAAGGAGAGCAGATCCCCTATTGGTATGCCTTTCTGGAACCACCCCATGGATCGGGATACGGGCCGGATGATTTCCGCAAGGTCAACTCCGTGTTGTTTCCGGAGGGAACAGATGAACTTGAAGTATATGAGTGGACAACAGACTGGTCGGATTATTTTGATGACGGTCACGAATGGTGGGGCGCCGCGTGTTGGAGTGTGTACGATAAGCGCATGAACCGATATGTCGTGATTCTGGCAGAAGCAACAGACTGACAGCTTCATGTTTATCTGGATGCGAGAATCCTGATGCAATCCCAAAAAAGGATTCGGAACGAATGCAGGCCGGCAGATTGCCGGCGCTACACGATTTACCCGGTGCTTCCGGGCTTCCCGCCGCACCCCGTAGGGAGCGATGCCCTCATCGCTCCAGTCATTGCCTCCGGCAATGACGCCGCCGGAACGATGGCAAGAGGCATTCGGGGATGCCTCCCTAACGGACTGGCGAAAGCGAAGAAAGGATATAATACTGAACTCCCATAAAAATCTTTAACCTGTTCCGGCAGGTCCTTCCGTTGCGTTGAATCCAGTCACAGTATTTGGTGTTGTTTTTGGAACTCGGCACGAAATATTTGCCGCAATACGAGCAGCGCGCAACCGGATGCGCCCTGTCGTTATTTTGAATAATCAAAAATCGGTAATACTTCATAGGCGAACGAAACAAATACTGGGTACGAAAACCGTCTACATGCCGTATGATACTGAAATTCAATAAAAGGCTATGAAAATGTGGAGAGATGTGGTATACTGTAAGGCCAGCACCGGGTCCGCTTCGTACAGGCTGACCTGGATAAAAGCATCACACTTTGCCATGAAAGCATAGGGATTCCTCTGGCTGCCTGCGCAGATCACGTATTGTTCCAAGTCATTTTTCTCTGCTCCAATCGAACGAACATCGATCGGTCCGGAATTATCAGGCTAAACTGAACGCTGCTTTATAAACGGGTTCTCTCTCAGGCCTGTCCCCTTTGACCGCAGAGGGAGCGAAGCAGCTCAAAGATTCTGCCGCCTGATATTCTTCCTGTGTCAAACCTCATGCACTCCGTTTTCCGTAAATCGCAGCACCCTGTCACAGATGGACAGTGCAGCCGGGCGATGGGTTACAACGATCACCGTCTGATCTGTCAGCTGCCGCAAATTCTCCAGCAGCTTCTTTTCCGTATCCACATCCAACGAACTGGTCGCCTCGTCAAGCAGAAGAATCGGGCTCTCGGAGAAAACTGCCCGCGCAATGGCGAGTCGCTGCATCTGCCCCTCGGACAGCCCTGTTCCGCGTTCGCCAAGAACTGTGTCCACACCGGCATCCAATTCCTTTATAAATTGCTCCGCGCAGGCAATTTGAAGCGCTCTCCACAGCTTCGCCTCGTCCCCCGCCGCCTCCGGCCTGGCAAAGCTGACAATCTCCCGAATGCTCCCGCTCATCAGCAGATTTCCCTGTGGGACATAGGCAAAGAGCCTGCGGTGCACGGAAGTCAAAGCCGAGGCCGTTCCGTCCGCAGTCTTAGAATACCGTTCACCGCTGTCAGGCTCGTATACGCACATCAGCAGCTTCAGCGTGGTGGACTTTCCGCACCCGCTTTGCCCGGTAAAGGCGACAATTTCACCCTTGCAGATTTCCAAGGTGACACGCTCCAATACAACAGGCATTGCCTCCTTGGAGAGTGTTTCCATGTTTTCTGATGCAGGATAATAGGTAAAGCCAGCGTCCCGCAGGCCGATGGCGGACAGCCTGTCCCGGTAAAACGCAGTAATCTCCGGGAGAGACAGCGCCTCCGCGCCGTCCCCCGGAAAGCACTCCGCTTCCATCAGGCGCTCCTCCGATGCCAGCATTGCGTAGATTCTCGGCAGATAACCGGTAATATTGGCGAAAGGAGACTGTATCTGGGAAATGAGCTGCGTAATGGCCGTCAGGGTGCCGAAGCTGATGGTTCCCTTTAGGATGCCGTAACCGCACCAGCCCACGCCCAGCAGGTACATCCCGCTCATACCCGCGCCTAAAATGAAATTGAACAGAATGGAGAAGTGGTTTCTCCGCATCCGCGCAGCTTTATGATTTTCCAGCTTTTCATCGGCATTTGAGAGGGTCTGTCGCTCCGCGGCAAAGGAGCGGATCATTAGAAGGCTCCCGATGCGATCCTGCAGAAAGATTCTCACCTTTCCGTCCGCTTCCTGCACATTCTTATGCAGGCGCTTCATCACCTTGCGGACCAGCCAGGAAAACAGCGCGATCAGCAACCCACCCGGTACCAAGATGGCGGCGAAGTACGGCTCCAGCACGATTATCATGGTCACGGCGCTGATGAGCTTGACAACCATCTCTCCAAGCCCCGGTATGATCTCCACACTGCCGCTTGCCACCACAACGGCATCATTGGTCAGGCGATTGAGCCATGCGCCGGAGTGTACCGCGCTGACACGCAGATAGTCCTTTTCCAGCAGCGCCTTCGTCAGACGGCGCTTGAAGAGGTTCTCAAACGTGGACTTGGTCAATTCTGACAGCCAGCGGATAATGGCCCGTAAAACGAGCTGCCCCGACGCCAGCAGGATGATCAGGATGATTTCACGCCAGAAGAGCGCGGTATCATGTTCCGTGGCCGCATCCACGATATTCCGCAGCAGCAGGGCGTACAGGACGCCGGAAGCACCCTCCAAGGCCTGCAATATCGTCATGAACACGATATATAGATTCTTTCCTCTGAGGACGGAGAAAAACCATTTGACTGTGCTGTTCTTCATTTCCGCTTTACCAGGCATGGCCATTCTGCGCGACCCGCAGGGACAAGGAGGGATTCCGAGTCCATATTTTGTGTGATAAACTGTTTTCTCAGTCTCATATTGTTTCTACCTCTCGTGGTTTCACAGGATCGTTCTGTCGCTCTTTTCGCACCGACTTATACTGAACTCCCATAGAAAGATTGAAAAATGTTCCGAGCAGGAATTGCGCCAGACGANNGAAGTACGGCACAATTCCTGCCGGAACAGGTTAAAGATTTTTATGGGAGTTCAGTATTAGAAACGTCTCATTGAATCGCAGTACCTGCAGAGCTCAAACTCGCGAATATGCCCATTGATGATTTTGCTCCGGATTTCTTTATACAGATCTGAATGCCAAATCTCTTCAATCCGCATTTCGGCAACACTCCAGCTCGCCATCTTTCCCAGCGCATCGTCACTACAAATACTGACGCTGCCATCCGGGTGGATATAGAGTTCGTTGAACGGCGCTATGCACGGAAATGTTCGCTTGACTTTTTTCGTTACGTTTGGGGCTTGCCCTCCTCTGGATGACAGGATTTCATTTTGCTTCCTCAGATGAATCTCAACCTTTTTATCCAGGACTTGATCGCTTTTGCAAGCCTCAGCAATCGGAATGATATTTTCATGTATCGACAAATCATCACCATAATTATCGATCACGATTCGATCAAGTGATTCAGCCAACAAGCGGCATTTTTCAAGGTCCAACAGCGTTCCGTTTGTAAAGAGATAGATAAACGCGTCAGGAACATATGATCTTGCCATTGCTGCAAATTTGAATATTCTATCGTCCAAAAGCGGTTCATTGTTCGAATATAAAGCAAGTTTGTCCTTGTAATTCATCTCCCTTAGATTTTCAAGGATCTTTATAAAGAGTTCCTCTGTCATCTTCTGAGGTTTTCGAGGATCAATATTTCTGTTCACAGGGCAAAACGGGCATGTACCGTTACACCTGTTGAATGTTTCAATTTGTACCTTGCCAGGAGCCTCCGGGGCCTGATCCATCGACTCAAACAATTTGATGTATTTCCGTTTTTTCTTCTCAAAACTATACCGCCTATGCATGGGAGAAGGAATCATGCCTAAAATTGCCCGTTTAAGCGGCGGTATCTTGTTTTTCGTAATATAGTAGTTTATGATCATAGCCAGTCTCTCCCTTGATTAGCAGTTGATTACTGACGACGAATGACGATCACTCTTTTTCAAAAGAAGAAGGTTCTGGTAGGATTTGCTCGAACGCCTGTTGCAGTCTTGCCTGGACTTTTTCAAATTCCTTTCCCTTGTATTCATCATTGATGCAGATTTCTTTTTTCTTTTGTTGGGAGATTATGTCAACTATTTTGGAAACCGTACTTTCCTCTATTCGTGTATTCTTGGCATATTTTTGAGATTCCGGGTAAAACTGCCCGCTGGCCAGCCGCCAATACCGGATTAGCAAATGCGAGTTGTCCTCGCAGCTGCGAAACCTGCGATGAACCGTCTCATTGAGTTTTTCGGGGAACCGCTCCCACACCGCTTCAAATTCCGACTTCCGATATGGCATCGCATTATGGTAACCCGTGAGCCCCGAAAACACATTTCCCGGGAAATAAAGCAACATGTTTTTGCATGCGTCGCGGGGCTGCTTGAATGAAAACCATTTTCGAGGATTTTCCTTCACACAGCTTTTCTTGGAGAAGTTTTCATTGATCAGGACCATATCATTCAGCATCACATGCATGAACTCTGTTCTGGGAAAAAATATTTCCAACGCTGCATAGTCGCAGGGCAGGCCGTTCTTGAAAAACATCGTCGGCTCTATGTGATCGATCAGGAATATATCATCGTTGAACAGGACGAACTGTTCAGACAGGCCTTTCATCCTGTGAATCCCCAATTCAATCGCGTTGGAGTTGAAGGTTGGGAGAGCGGATGTCGGCATATATTCCTCATGCGATACGAGCTGAAGCTTTGGGTGCTCCGTATTCAACCATTTGGGAGTCTGTCCGCAGGTGACAAAGAAAACCTTGTTCACCCACGGAGCGAACCGCTCCACGCCGCGAAACCAATACCGCATCAGTCCCCAATCCCGGTAACGATTGACGCCGACATAGGTCTCACTGCCTTCCGCATTGTATGCCGCCTTCCGCCTCTGCCACGCATTATCATTCCCGTCAACCCAGGTGACAACGAAGTCGATTGACTCATTCAATTATCTGTCCCTCCCTCTCTCTTTCCACAAGGAAATTCTTAACCTTTACTCCTGCAAAAGCAACAAATTCTTTTTGAAGCACGTTCCATGGTATCAGACGGAAGGACATGACTGCCTTTGCTGCATACGTCGTTTTTGGCTGCCCTTTGATGCTGCGCAGCAGAAGATGATAAACGTATTTGTTGAATGCTTTCTGGTTATAAATACGCTTTCTTTGGTTCGCCTCGATCAATCCCTGATACCACTTTATAACTTCATCTGACATGACCAGATTATGATAATACCCCGTAGAATACCGATAATGAATATCCAGATCTTCCTCTGTTACACAGTCAAGCAGCCTTCGAAGCAGTTTTTCCTGCGTCATCTTGTCGCATTGTATCTGCTCCTCTCTGTGCAGCGTTGATACGTTGTTCTCATACCTTCGGAAGAGCAGCCGATCCGGCAAGGTACAGATCCTTCCGAATTGGCTGATCGTCATCCACATGCCATAGTCCTGTGAAAATTTCAGGCTTTCATCATACTCGATATGATGCTGAACCAACACCTCGCGTCTGAAAAAAGCGGTAGGATGGGAGGGGCCGGGATTCATGAAAAGCATACGGATACAATAGCTTTCCATATCTCTCATTTTTCTTTGGTCCGGAACAACATCTCCCTTGTATCTGGCGAGCATGGAACCGCACACAATCACATCCGTATTGCTTTCCATAAACGCGAACTGCTTTTCCAGCCGCTCCGGCATGGACACATCATCGCTATCCATGCGTGCGATGTATTTCCCCTGCGCCACGCGGAAGCCGATATTCAGGGAGCGCGTAATTCCAATATTGCGTTCATTGCGGATAATCCGAATACGGGGATCAGTCAGGTTGTTGAGATACGCCGACGTTTCGTCCGTCGAACCATCGTCAATAATGATAAATTCAAAATCCTGAAAGGTCTGATTCAGAATACTCTCTACCGCTTCCTTCAGAAACTTGATCGACGCATTGTAAGTTGGCATGACAACGCTGATTAATGGCATAACGATCTCCTTTTGACGGGTGTTCCGTCAATTCCTGTGGCTCATTTCCTTCCTCGATTTGCTACTCTGTTTGAAGGATATGCGACGTACCGTCCGCCCATTTGATAGATAATTTCTCCGGTCGGGCATCCATAATGCCGCCCTGGAACGCGGCATTGTCATTGTCGCGCATCATCAAGTCGCTCTTTACCGTCTGAGTCATCCATGCAACGCCTCTTATTTAGAACTGTAAACATAAAAATGCTGCTCATGAATCCGGCCACAGCAGAAACGGCTGTGGTAGCAATCGCAGCGCCCACAGAGGCGTATCTGGGAATCAGCACAAGATTGAAGACCGTGTTTAATCCGCTCGCAAAAAAACCCGTAAATGTATTGAATCCCAGTTTCTCCTGCGATACAAGAAGCTGGCCAGACACGTTATAGAAGGTTGCCTGAATCGCATAATTTAGACACAGGATACGAAAGGGTGCAACCGAATCGGCGTATTGCTCGCCGAAAACCAGTGAAATCACCAGCGGCGCGAAGACGATCAGCCCAATGGAAATGGCAAAGTTCAGACCGCCAAAGCAGAGCAGCAGTTTTTTATAGTTTCTTCTGCACCAAGGCAAATCATGCTTGTGTTTTGCGAAATAGGGGTAAACGAAGGTCATCACGCAGCCTGGCAAAAAAGAGAGCGCCGTTGGGATTTTCGATGCCACTTTGTACGATGCGGTCACAGTGCTGCTTGCGATCACGATTCCCAGGACAAAGGTATCCAGCAGATACATGATCGAAGCTGTACTGTTGTTGATCAGGCATACGGCCGAAAAACGGAGAATCTTGTTCTTCTCGCGGCGGGTCAGTGTGTTTCTGAATGCCGGCACCGGTATCTTTCCCGTTCTCGTGAGAAACAGGACCGTTGCCGCAGCAGAAATATACGCGGCAGCAATCAGACCCTTTTCATAAAAAACGAAGCTCAGACAGCAGGAAAGCACCACCATGATTACAGCGGAAAACGTATTTGACGCCGCAAATGTTTTGATTTCCAGCTCCGTGCGAAGATATACCTGCTGGAGATCTCTTATGAGCCGGATCAGAGGCAAAAGAGTCATCAGCAGCAGGAGGGTATTTGTTCCCGCAATTTTGTTTGGAACAAATACAGCGGTCAGAGCAATGATCATGCTCAACGCCAGCTGGAACAGGATGGAGAACCAGAAGCAGTAGCTCCAAATACTCTCCTTTTTCTGCCCGGTATTTGTACAGCCGAACTGCAGAAAGGAGGTGGTCATGGCAAATCCTTCCGCAAGGCAAAACAGGCTGAGGATGTTTTCAGCGTTCGCATAGACGCCGTACTGCGTTTTGGGGATAATCCGTATGATAAGAAAGCCGCTTACAAAAGAAAGCACTCGATTCATCGAGCTTGCCCCAAACAAGTGCATAAACCCGGCACTGTTAAGCTTGGCAAACATCTTTTTTGCTTTTCGGATGAGATCGTTCATGCTGTCACCCTTGCAGAGCTGCCGCCGATCTGCGTCATAGCAGTGATCATGGCATCCTTTTCAATGTTGACATCTTTGCCCACGCCCACGGCAAACATTCCGGCGCTCCATGCACGCTGCTTTCTTCCGCCCCGGCCGCCTCTTGCAAACGGCACAGGAAGTCTGCGGGCAATCTGAAAATAAATGGGTATGCCTACCCTTCGTCTAAGCCTGTACAGGATGAATCTCGACATTGAATTTCCTCTCTCAGATCAAGCAGCTGATCCAGCTTTTGAATACTATTTGCGTTTAACGCGGCGATATCCGCTTCTGAAATTCCTGTTTTCCGGCCTGCCGGCCGAGAGGAATCCCACGTTATGATTGCCTGTGCAAAGGCTTCCCCAGTCATTTCGCACAGGACTCCAAGCCTTCCGCCATCCAGACAATCCCGGATCGCGGGACAATCTGACGCGATAACTGTACTATGCAGAACCAGCGCCTCCTTGAGCGCAAGTGGGTCCGCTTCTGTCTGAGAGGGCTGGACATAAAGGTCAGCCTGTCTCATGTATGGATACGGGTTCTCCCTCGCGCCGACAAATCGGCAGCACTGCGTCAGCCCCAGCGCCCGCGCGGTTTCGAGCAGTTCGTCCTTCATTGACCCGTCACCGACAAATACCCACTCGAACTCCACCTTATCCCGCAGGACAGCCGCTGCTTTCAGCGCCAGATCCGGTCCCTTTTCCTTTGACAGTCTGCCGACCGTCGTGATCTTCAAGGCATCCTCGCGAGAAAAACAGCGGACTTCTTCATCCGCGAGCCGACATATCCTGTTATAGTCGATCAGGTTGGGAACGACAGTCAGTTTATCCTTCAGTTCCGGAAAAATGGTGAGAAGGACATTCCGGTTGCTCTGACTGACGCATACGATCCGCTCATATCGCGGGTATACGGTCTTGTCCAGTGCCAGCTCCTTCCCGCTCTTATCATAGGAGCCGTGATGAAAGAACAGCAGCTTTCGTCCTGATCGCACTTTGTCCGCGACATAATACGGTGAATGGCCGTCTTGACAATAGGAAATGGCAATATCATACTCCCCTTCCAGTTCCGGAAGCACCTTCCACGCCATTCCTCGCTTTTTCCAGAGCCGATACCGGCAATATTGCGCGATTCTGGAGCAGCGCTGTCTCAGCGGGCTTTTTAGCACCTCCCTCAGAGTTCCGGGACCGGGGGAGGGCAGCACCCGCACAGAAGAGGGAATCTTAGAAAACAGAGGTCCAGGCCGCTTCCAAAGCAAAAGATCCACCTGACAAGAGCGATTCGACAGATACTTTAGGAAGGAAATAAGCGCAGTCTCGATCCCACCGATCTCTGTACCGATACTTACAACAAGAATCCGTTTCATGATGGCTCCTTTACGGATGGAACGCGTGTTTTTTTACCCACGAAAGCACTTTGAAGTAGGAGTGAACGTACTTGACTCCGAGATAATCCAGGGTTCTCCTCCCCGGAAGCTTCCGAAGCAGACGGCGGTTTTCGGTCAGGTACACAATTTCCTTTCGCACATACTCCCTGGAGATGGATTGATAATTGTCCTGAACCGCATGCCTCGCTATGACCAGTACATGCTGATACACCCATCTTTGCGCGGAGGCGGAAGCTTCGGGGAATTCCGCACTGCACAGCGATTCCAGCTCACGGGCGGCCTTGATATAGTCTATCCTCGCAGCGGAAAACCGCGTGGTCATTGCCGAGTTTTCCCGTCGGAGATAACGGTACCCGGGAAAGGAGTCAAAATACACCCCGTTGCTGCCGAGCAGCACCTCAAAAACGAACAGAATGTCCTCGCCATACCGATACGGCTTAAAGCGCTTCTCCCCGATGCAGCTCCGGCGAAACAACTTATTCCAGGGAGGATACATCGTCTTTTTGATGATCCCCTCCGTGAAATAACTGGAAATCACGGTTTCCCTTGACCACGTCCCAGACTGTGCCTGGCGGTACCCCCATTGCTTTCCATCGAGTCCTACCGTCACGCTTCCGCAGCAGATGATGTCGCGGGCTGTTCTTTCCGCGTCCGCAAGCAGCCTTTCGTACATCTCCGGCTCGATCTGGTCGTCGCTGTCCACAAAGGCAATATAGTCGCCGTGCGCGGTGTCAAGGCCCATATTCCTGGCTGACGAAACCCCGCCGTTTGCTTTGTGGATTACGGTGATCCGATTATCAAGAAGAGCGTATTTGTCACAGATTTTTCCGCTGTCATCCGATGAACCGTCATCGACAAGAATTAGCTCTATACTCCGATAAGTCTGCTTTAATATCGAGTCAATGCAGCCCGGCAGAAACTCCGCAACATTATAAACCGGAACAATCACGCTGATCAATCGCTCACACCCTCCCGAACATAGTCTGAATGGAAAGCCGATACAGAGGGAAGCAACAGCGCATCAGCTTATATTCTGCCCGTTCCTTCCATCTCAAACGATCCTTGACGATCGGATAATGCTTCTTCAAATACTGCACGTATGACGCGATCTCGGAAGCGATTTCAGCTTCTTTCTTCTCTTTATAGGCAGCGCGAAGGACATTCATCCTCGCGCGAAAACAATACTTATACGCATTGGGAAGCTGCCCCGGCGCATATTTTGACACCAGCGTGAACGCCTCATCCTTTACGCGCACCTCATTAAGCCGTCTTTTTGTGAAGGCGGAGGTTGTGATTGATCCGGAGCGCTTATTATAATGGTACAGGGGCGCTTGCGTGATTACGGCGGACTGACAATTCTCGATGTAGTTCAAATTGAACAGGAGATCCTCCCCGTACGTAAGCCCACTGGTGAAGCAGATTTTTTTTGCCGCCTCCGCCTGATAGAGCTTATTCCACACAGCGTTATTCAAGCGGCCAAACACCTCCTCCCACAAGGCCGCACCAACGAGTACGTCCGCCTCGCAGGGATCGTCAAATCTCTCAGAACTCTGCGCTTCCCCATGGTTTATGATGCGGAAGCCGCATATCGCAAGCCCTGCTTCCGGGTGCTTGCGCAGCATTTGGAGCAGGCATTCATACGCCCGCGACTCGACCGTATCATCCGAATCAGCAAAGGTGATAAACGCCCCGTTTGCGGCCCGTATCCCGGCATTTCTCGCGGAAGAAGGACCACCATTGGGGTTATGAATCACAGTAAAGCGAGGATCGGCCTCGGCATAGGCGTCACAGATTGCACCCGAGCCATCTGTGGAACCATCATCGACCAATATGATCTCCAAGTTCCGATAGCTTTGCCCCGAGATGGAATCAAGGCATTTTCGAAGATATCTTTCGCTGTTGTACACGGGCACAATCACACTAATCAAATCATTCAATTCGCCCCACATCCCCTTTCAAGCGCATCAAAACCGTCTGGAACAGACGGCAGCGGATGCGTTATTCAGCCTGTCAAAGCGCCAGCGCCATTTTTAAGTATTGTCTGCTGCGCTCCCTTTCAAATGACAGGAACGCTGAGATATCGACTGGGTCCGGGAGACCGGAGATTTCTGTTGCATCCAGCGCAAGATCGTGGCTCTCGGTATGCGTCTGTCTTATCAGATGGGCGATCCGCCCGTCCCGGAGGCCGCCCATGGTGAAGAACGGCTTCTCATAGATCATGGCAAACGCCGTTCCGTGGAAAGAAGAAGTGAGAACGAGCGCCGCATGGTCGATCAGGGACAGAAAGTCCTTCGGACCGGCATCGTACCGTTTGATAAACGGATTAAAGTAATCCGTCTTCCCTCTGTATCCGGTAGAGACGACTGGAAGCCCGGTCTTTGCGGAGAGAAGACGCGCAATCCGGATATGCTCCGCACGCGGCTCAAGACAATAAAAAAGGACATATCGCCCGTCGTTCACATTCATGTCGGACTGTATGCTTCTCCATCTGTCAGCATGGAGCAGCAGGGTCGGGTCAACATGGATCTGCGCGTGATCAACACCGATGGCAGCCAGCATATTCCTGCTTTTCTCCTCCCGGACAGAAAGGAAGCTGAATTGCCAGATTGCCTTGCGGTATCGCTCTTTGTCATAGTTTGACCAGTCGATATCCAACGGTCCCAGAG
>LXOW01429097.1_pt1 | contig 13791 bp, 8 predicted proteins | sample 1368591 | NCBI WGS metagenome assembly LXOW01 (sample SAMN04884650, study PRJNA319009) | bovine gut metagenome | isolation source: Cow rumen | host: Bos taurus | place: Italy: Legnaro (PD) | collected 2014-07-09
ACTGCGCCGAGCTGCTGCGCGAGTTTTTCCGCGACAAGCGCTGAGAGGCGCCCGAACCCATGATACGATAAAACAAAGGATCGAGAGTAATATCCCGATCCTTTGCTTCTATTCTTCCCTGTCTTCCTCTTCGGCGTCCAGCGCAAGCTCTGTCAGTTCGCGGAGCTTCTCTCGCAAGAGCTTTTTGTCCGGAAGCTGGAGGGTGTATTCCGCGACCATCATGGGCGACATGCTCCGACTCAGCGCGTATTCGACAACAGCGTCGTCCTTGCTCGCGCAAAGGATCAGACCGACGCTGGGGTTTTCGTTTGCCTTCCTGACGTCCCGGTCAAGGGCTTCCAGATAGAAATTGATTTGACCGATATGCTCCGGCTTGAATCTCCCGACCTTCAGTTCCACAGCGATAAGGCAGGAGAGCGCGCGATTATAGAACAGCAGATCGATGAAGAAATCCGTATTCCCAACCTGAACGCGGTACTCCTCGCCCATGAAACTGAAATCCTTACCGAATTCCAGAATGAAGTCCCTCAGATTGCTGACGATGGCCTTGCGAAGATCCCTCTCCCTATATTCATATGGAAGATCAAGAAACTCAAAAACATAGCTGTCGCGCAGGGAGGAAAGCCCCGCGTTATCCACTGTCAGTCCTTGGTTTTTGCTGTCGGAGAGCAGACTTCGCTCATACAGCATACTGTCGAGCTGGCGTTCCAGTTCTCTCTTGGAATAGTGGTATTGAATACAGAGGCGAAGATAAAACTCCCTGCTCTCATCACTCTTACAGGAGGAAAGAAGCAGCAGATTGTTGGTCCATGACACTTCTCTCACCAGCGGTGAGAGTTTTTCGTTTCCGCTGTAAGTCTCATAAAACTGCTTCATGCGCCAGATGTTCTGCGCCGAAAAGCCCTTGGAAGCCGGATAGTGCGCTTGCAGGAAAGCGGAGAATTCTTTTACAACGCTTTTTCCCCAGCCGCCGCTCTTTACCTGTCTGCTGACGTATTCCCCGATATCCCAATACATTTGGATCATCTCAGCATTGACCGCGCGCAGCGCCAGGCGCTTTGCTTTTTCGATGATATCGAGAGCTGAAGCAAATTCCTGCGTGAAGGGGAGAAGCTCGTCCGGCATACCGATCCACCTGCTTTTTCAAAGATAAAGCAAGCATACCACATCCATGTTCAGGATGCAATTGTCTGCGCATCACTTTTTACAGAATGCAGAGCAGCCTTCTTTACACTTTTATATTAGAAAACCCCCGTTCTCACAGACAGACAAAGTTCACATAAACCAATGGGGCATGACAGTCCGAACCCTATGCCGTCCGCGATTCGTGACAGGGCAGAGTCTCCATAGGTTTTTCTTGACAAAAACTCGTCTCCTATATGATAATACAAGCAGAATACAAAACGCCTGTCACACACAAGGCAAAACAACTCAACCAAGGAGGAAGCACCATGAAACGCAAGCTCTGTCTCAGCCTCGCGCTGCTCGTGCTGCTGGCGGCGCTGCTGTGCGCCTCGGCCGCGGCCGAGCCCGACGACCCGGCATACAGCGGCAAATGCGGGGAGCATGTGCGCTGGGTCGTGACGGAAAACATCCTGCTCATCACCGTGGACGACGGCGCAGAGCCCGGACAGCCGATGTGGGATTACAGCCCAAGCTCGCCCTCGCCCTTCACGACGGAGATGGGCTTTACCCATGTTTTGATCCAGGCGGGCGTCAGCCATATCGGCGACTACGCCTTCGCCGGCGTCACCTGCTTCCGCGTGCTGGCGGTCGTGGACACGGCGGCGAGCTTCGGCAGCAAGGTTCTGCTCGGCTGCGCCGAGGGGGTAGAGATCCAGGGCTATCCCGGCTCGACCGCACAGGCTTACGCCCGCGCCAACCGTCTCTCCTTCTTCGCGATGCTCTCGCAGGGAAGCTGCGGCGAGGGCGTGAACTGGGAGCATGCCGGCACGACGCTGGTCATCGGCGGCACGGGCGCGATGACGGACTACGCGAGCGCCGGGGAGTCCCCCTTCACCCCGGACATGGAGATCGAGGAGGTGGTCATCCACGGCGGCGTCACGCATATCGGCAGCTACGCCTTTGCCGGGCTTGACAGCATCGGCGGCGTCACGATCCTGAACCGCAATATGACCTTCGGCTGGGGCGCCTTCGACGGCTGCGACCACGGGCTTGTGATCTACGGCAGCGACGCCTCCTCGGTGTACAGCTACGCCGACACCGAGGGCTTCGACTTTGCCAATCCGCGCTGCGGCGACGAGCTGAGCTTCTCCATCGACAAGGAGGGCGTCGTCACCGTGAGCGGCACGGGCGAGATGTGGGACTATAACCTCAATCTGCTGAACGCCTCGCCCTTTATCTCCGAGCCCACGGTCAAGTCCGTCGTGCTGCCCGAGGGCCTTACCCGGATCGGCAGCTACGCCTTCTACGACTGTCAGAATCTGACGAGCGTCGTGTTCCCGGCGGGACTTGACAGCATCGGAGCCGCCGCGTTCATGAGCTGCCAGAAGCTTGAAACCCCGCACTTCCCGGCGAGCCTTACGTCCATCGAGGGGAACGCCTTTATGCACTGCTGGGATCTCCGCTTCGTCAGCATCCCCTACAACACCGCCTCCNNCCCGCCACAGCGCTCGGCAGCCACAGCTTCGACGCCATGCTCAACGGCTGGCCGGGCTCGACCGCCCAGAGCTACGCCGAGGCCAACGGCTATGACTTCTTCGCGTGGCCGACCTCCGGCTCCTGCGGCGACAAGCTGAGCTGGGAGATCGATCCCTCGACGCGCACGGCCACGGTCAGCGGCACGGGCGCGATCCGGGACTATCCGCATCAGCTCGGGATCGAGGAGCTCTCTCCCTTCATCGAATGCGACGCCCTGCAGACCGTCGTCATCGGCGAGGGCGTGACGCGCATCGGCGACGGCTTCTTCTACCTCTGCTACAACCTGAACAGCGTCACCCTGCCCACGACGCTCACGAGCATCGGGGACTACGCCTTCGCCTGCTGCTCCTCGCTCGGCGGCATGATGCTCCCGGACGGGCTCACGACGATCGGCAACTACGCCTTTTCCGGCTGCGCGAGGCTCTACGGCTTCCTGCTGCCCGCCGGCGTGCGCAGCATCGGCGACTATGCGTTCCAGAACTGCGTCGGGCTGGGCGGGCTGAATTTTGAAGGGCACGACACGAGCTTTGGCGACTGTGTCTTCGCCGGCTGCACCTACGGCTTCGTCTTCTCCTGCTTCCGGGACTCCGACGCGCGCGCCTACGCCGACGAGCACAGCTACCCCGTCGATCTCCCGGACTGCGGCAACGATACGAAGCTCGACTTTGACCGCGCCGGCAAGGCGACGATCCTCGGCACGGGCGCCATGTACGACGGCTTCAGCTTTCCCTTCACGGATAAGCTGCGCTCGGTGGAGATCGAGGAGGGCGTGACCAGTCTCAGCTACAGGCTCTTCAAGGACTGCGTGAATCTCAGGAGCGTCAGCCTGCCCTCGACCCTGTCGAAGATCGGCGCGAGCGCCTTCAGCGGCTGCACGACGCTCGACAGCGTCACGATCCTGCACCGCCGGGCGAGCATCGGCACGGACGCTTTCGCGAGCTGCCCCGCGCTGACGATCATCGGCTGGGAGGGCTCCACCGCCCAGGACTACGCGACGGCGCATGATATCCCCTTCGAGGCGCTGACCGCGCTCACCCCCTGCGGCGACAGCGTGGGCTGGCGGCTGAACGTCCGCACCGGCACCGTGACGATCTCCGGCACGGGCGAGATGTGGGACTACCCGCGCGGCGGGCAGAATTCGCCCTTCGCAAACGACAGCAGCGTCCTGCGCGTCGTGGTCGAGGGCGGTGTGACGAGCGTCGGCGCGCACTTCTTTGAAAACTGCGCGAACCTCGCCGAGCTGAGCCTCGCCGGCAGCGTCGAGAGCATCGGCGACAACGCCTTCAGCCACACGGCGCTGTCCTCGCTCATCCTGCCCGAGGGGCTCCGCTCTATCGGCTTCGCTGCGTTCTATGAGTGCCACAGCCTGCTCTCGCTCCGCCTCCCGGAGAGCCTGCTCACGATCGGGGCGAATGCGTTCTTCTATGATAACGCGCTGAGCTCCGTCGTGCTCCCGAGGAACGTGACCGGCGTCGGCAGCAGCGCCTTCTCGCGCTGCCAGGCGCTGAGCCGCGCCATGCTCCTGAACGCGGACACGGCGCTCGGCGACAATGCCTTCTATGACTGCGCCGCTTCGCTCGTGCTCTGCGGCTACACCGGCTCCACCGCACAGGAGTACGCCGAGGAGGAGGAGATCGCGTTCTTCGCGCTCGATGCCGGGCCGAGCTTCTTCCTGCCCGAAGGGCTGACCGCGCTCGGGGAGGACGCTTTCCGCGATATCGCGGCGCTGGCAGTCGTGATCCCGGAAAGCGTCACGTCGATCAGCGGCAACCCCTTCCGCGGCAGCCGCGTCACGCTGATCTACGGCTATCCCGCGAGCGCCGCCGAGACCCTGGCCGAAACCTGCAGCTTCGGCTTCATCCCCATCAGCGACGACTGGATGGAGAACCACAGGGGATAGATCATAAAGAAAAGTGGCGTCCGCTTCGCGGACGCCACTTTCTTCATGCCGCAAAAGACCCCGGTTTCATGCGAAACCGGGGCTTTTTGCAATGATTTACTTTTTGAATCTCTGCGTGTCGTCTCGGATCATGGCTCTGGCCTCGGCGCGGGTCTGGGGCTTGCGGCGCCTGGGTCTCGCGCTGCGGCGCAGGAGGATGACCGCCGCGACGATCACGAGCACGGCGGAGGCGGCGAGGAGCGCGATCCAGAGGAAGACGTTGTTCTGGTCGCCGGTCTTCGGGCTGCCGTTGCCCTTCAGCACGGTCAACATGCCGTCCACGCGGGTGATGTCATAGTTCGCGGTGACTTCGATGTTGTTCGCGTCCACGATGTGAACCTCCGTCACCTTCTTCGTGTAGGTGCCGACGTCCACGGGGCCGTTCTGGATCAGGTTGCCCTTGCTGTCGTAGACCGAGAACTTCACGCCGTCGCCGCTGCGGAACTTGTGGCCGTTCAGCAGGGCGCTCGCCTTGACGTTGCTGTTGCGCAGCACGGTGCCGTCGTAGTTCTTGGAGCCGGACTCCGCGGTCAGGGTGATTTTGTAGGCGTTCACGGTCAGAGTGCCGACGCCCGTGGTAGTCACGGTGTAGCGCGAGGCGTCGTAGCCGGTGACGTCCGCCTTGATGCTGTAGGTGCCGGCGTCGGTCACGGCGCTGAGGGTGCGGCCGTTCTTGTCGATGATCGAGAGCTTCACGGTGATCGCGTCGCCGCTCTGCATACCTGTGACGGTGTAGGCCGTCTGGTCGAGCGTGTGCGCCGTGCCGTCGTAGGTCCAGCTCTGATCCTTGACCGTGACGCTCGCGCTCGTCTTGCCGCGCGTCTGCTCGATCGTCAGCGTGCCGACCTTGACGGAGGTATTCTGGTAGTTCGTCGCGACGACGTTGCCGCCGGAATCCTTTACCGTGATGTTGAACTGCTCGCCCGCAGTGTTCGAGCTCAGCGCGAGATTGTCCAGATAGATGTCGTAGGTTCCGGGGTTGACGGCCTGGCTGACCATCATGCCGCCCTGACCCAGATGGAAGCTGATGGACTGCACCGTGTAGGTCCGGTTGGTCGAGGGATTGGTTACGGTCGCATTCCGGTAGTTGTTCGTGTAATTCGCGAGGCTGTACGCGGAACCGCTGTAGGCCATGCTGTCGTTGCGGCCGATGAAGGTGAAGGAGGTCACGGTGGGGGAGGCGTCCTCGACCGTGAAGGTCGTGACGGCGTAGCCGTTGTCGGTGAACTCCACGCGCAGACTGTGCGTACCGCTGACCAGGGTGTTGAGATAACCCGGCTGGAGGGTGACGATCGTGCTGCCGGTCTGCACGGTGTAATACTGGTTCGAGACCACGCCGCCGTCCACCAGCACGCGGCTCAGCAGCGTCGGGTCGGCGCTGATGCGCACGCTCAGTCCGGATTCGGACTGCTTGATGAACTTGTAATTCACGCTGCGGAGCTGGTTGCCGTTCTGGTCGAGGAAGGCGCGCGCGGCGGGGACGCCGGCGTTGATGGTCAAGGTGCCGTCCACATAGCTCAGCTTGTAGTTCTTCGTCACGTCGTTCCCGCTCGCGTCGACGATCTGGATGCGCCCGACGCGCTTGGTGTAGACGCCCTCGGCGCTCGGCCAGGTTTTCTGCGCCGTGCGGTTCGAATCGAGGACGGAGAAGGCCAGGTCGCTGATGCGGTGGCCGCTGAGCAGCGCGGGGCTGAAGCTGTAGCCCGCGTTTTCGAGCGCCTTGCCATCGAAGTTCTTGGTCGCGGACTCGGCCGTGACGGTCATCTCGTAGGGCGTGACGCTCAGCGCGCCGGCCTGCACGGTGACGTGGTACCTGTTCGTGTCGTAGCCGGAGACGGCGGCCTTGATGACGTAGCTGCCGACCTCAGTGACGCTCGCAAGCTCGGAGCCGTTACTCTGCGCGGCCTTGAGCTCGACCGTCAGGCTGTCGCTGCCCTGGAGACCCTGGACGGTGTACTCGTCGGCCTTCGGCGTGTGAGGCGTCCCGTCGTAGACCCAGGTCTGGTTGCTGACGATGACCGTGACGTTTACGATCTCGGGCGCGGTGACGGTCAGGGTGCCGTCCACAGAGCTGAGGGCGTAGTTCGCGCTCACGTCGCGGCCCTCGCCGTCGAGCACATGCACGGCGGAGGCGCTCTTGGTGTAGACGCCCTTCTCGACCGGCCAGCCCTGCACGGGATTGCCGTTCGCGTCCTTCACGGTGAAGTCCACGGGCTCGTTCTCGCGGAAGTGGTGCCCGGCGAGCAGCGCGCTCGCGGTGTACTCGGCGTTCTGCAGCGGCGCGCCGTCGTAGGTCTTGGAGGCGGAGGCGGCGGTCACGGTGAGGCCGCAGGGCGTCACGGTGAGCGCGGCGCTGTTTGCGATCTGCACATCATAGAGGTTCGCGTCGAGCCCGCCTGCGTAGCGCGCCTGCAGGGTGTAGCTGCCGACCTCGGTGACGCCCTCGAGCGTCTGGCCGTTCGCGTCCACGATGCTCACATCGATCAGCAGACCCTCGACGACGGGCTCGACCGTGAGGATGCTCGCGTCGAAGCTGTGCGTCTCGCCGTCATAGACCAGGCTGCGCTCGGGCACCGTGACGGTGACGGTCTGGCGCTCGGCCGCGGCGATAGAGAGCGTGCCGGGCGTGCTGGAAATGCTGTAGTTGGCTGTCACGTCGTTGCCGGCGGCGTCGAGCACCTGCACGGAGGCGACCGCCTTGGTGTAGCTGCCGACGGCGAGGGCGCTCTCGACGGGCGCGCCGTTTGCGTCGGTCAGGCTGAACTGCACGTTCAGGCTGTGGCCGCTCAGAAGGCCCTCGGCGCTGCAGCCCTCGTTCACGAGCGGGCTGCCGTCGTAGGTCTTCGAGGCGGACTCGGCCGTCACAGCGAGCGCCGCGCGCTCGACGGTCAGCGTGCCGACCGTGCCATAGCTCAGCGTATAGGCGTTTTCATCCAGCCCGCCGATGCAGTTGAGCTGCATGGTATAGCTGCCCGCGTTCGTGACGGACTCCCAGCTCTGGCCGTTCGCGTCCACATAGGAGATCGCGAAGCTCAGGCCGGGGACGGCGGGCTCAAGCTGCACGAGGCTCGCATCGACGCCCTGCGGCTCGCCCGTGTAGGGGAGGGTCTGGTCGCCCAGGCTTGCCGTGACCTGCGTGCGCGCGGCCTCGGTGATCGTGAGCGTGCCGCTCTCGGTGCTCAGGCTGTAGTTGGAGGTGACGTCCTGACCGTTCGCGTCCAGCACCTGCACGCTGACGACGGCCTTGGTGTAGCTCCCGGCCTCGCTCGGCCAGGCGCTGAGCCAATTGTTGTTCGCATCCGCGACGCTGAACTGCACGTTCAGGCTGTGGCTGCTGAGCAGACCGGCGCTGCTGAATTCGGCGTTCTCAAAGGGAGCGCCGTCATAGGTCTTGGAGGCGGAGACCGCGGACACCGTCAGCGCCGCGGGCTCGACGGTCAGCGTGCCGACCGTGCCGAGCGTGAGGCTGTAGAGGCTCTCGTCCAGCCCGCCGATGCAGCTCACGCTCATGGCATAGCTGCCCGCGTTCGTGACGGACTCCCAGCTCTGGCCGTTTACGTCCACATAGGAGATCGCGAAGCTCAGGCCATCGACCCAGGGGCTGAGCTGCACGAGGCTCGCGTTGACGCCCTGCGGCTCGCCCGTGTAGGGGAGGGTCTGGTCGGCGAGGCTNNGACGCCCTGCGGCTCGCCCGTGTAGGGGAGGGTCTGGTCGGCGAGGCTCACGACGACCTCGGTGGTCTGCGGGGCGGGCGGCGCGGTGATCGTCAGCGTGCCGTCGTAGAGGCGGATGTCGTAGTTGCCGCCGACGTCGCTGCCCCAGGCGTCCACGACCGTGAGGCCGCTGACCGTCTTGGTATAGCTGCCCTCAGCGCTCGGCCAGTCGCCGAGCCAGTTGCCGGAGCCGTCGGTAAAGGAGAAGTAGACGTTCGAGAGGCTGTGCCCGTCGGCGAGACCCTCGACGCTGTACTCGGCGTTCACGAGGGCGCTGCCGTCATACTGCTTGGAAGCGGAGACGGCGGTGACGGACAGGGGGCGCTGGTAGATCGTCACCTTCGCGCTGTTGAGCACGTTCACCTGATACAGGCTCGCGTCCAAGCCGCCGACGTAGGCGACATGCAGCGTGTACTCGCCCGCGTTCACGGGCTCGGCGACGGGGCTGCCCCAGATATCGGTGTAGCTGAAGCTGAACTGCGCGCCTTCGACCGGCGTGTCGAAGCTCAGGCAGTCGTAGTCGACCGAGCCGGACGTGCCGGTGTAGGTCCAGCTCCGGTCGCTGACCGTGACGTTCACGGTCGTGACGCTCGGCGTGAGGTCGATGATCTCCGACCCGGCGGGCTGGCTCGTATCGACCCAGCCGCTGTCGCCGCCCTGCTGGTCATTGCCGTATTCGGGCTCGATCCACTGCTCGACGACAGCGGCCTCGACGGTGACGACGCCGTCCTCGCAGCGCACGACGGCGCGGCTCGGATCGACCTCGGCGCCGGTGCGGCTGTCGATCACGGAGTAGCCGCCCACGCGCAGGCTGTAGCTGCCCGCGCTCAGGGGATCGCCCGCGTCGGCGACGTAGGCGTTGGCATAGCTGAGATAGCAGCCGTCGGGGAGGTTGTAGGCGTCCACCGCGGCGCCGCTCTCGACCTCGCTGATCCAAGCGCCCTCGCTCACGGTGACGCTGCGGGGCTGGAGCGTGACGATCGGCACATAGGCAGCCGAGATCGTGCAGCTCGCGTAGGGCTGGACGTAGGTGTTGGGGCTCAGGAGCACGCTCGCGCCGTTGTCGTAGCGGAGCTGCCAGCCGGCGAAGGCGGAGCTGCCGGAGTCGCCGGGGTGGCCGGGCGTGGTCGTCGCGGTGTAGTCCTGCGCGCCGGTGTACTCGTTGCGGATCACAACGTCGCCGCTCTCGGCGGGCTTGAGCAGGACGCCGAGGGTGTAGAGCCCGTCGCCGGTCTGGGACGTGAGAAGCTGCTCATTGAAGAGGGGAGTGCCGTAGTCGTTGCCGCCGATCAGGTCAAGGCACTTGACGCTGACCGCGCGGGGGTCGCCGCTCTGCGTGGGGTCGGCGGCGGTCAGGGGCAGGGCGACGGGGTTGGAGCTGTCGTAGCCGTAGATCCACAGCCGCTCGACCGTGTAGCCCGCGGGCGGCGTGACCTTGAGCGGCTCGCTCAGAAGCTGGCTCAGGCTGACGCCCGAGGCTGTGCGGCTGAGCGGCGTCCGGTCGCCGACCGTGACGCTGAGACCCGTGAGGCCGCTCGCGGCCTCGTCCTCGACGAGGGTGATCTGGCCGAATTCGTCCTGCACATAGAGCGCGTAGACCAGGCTCTCCCCGCCCGTCGCGGCGGCGGACACGGTGAAGAGCTGCGTCACGAGCGTGAGCACGAGCAGGAGACTCAGCAGGGCCTTTCCTTTCAGTTTCATGTTTATCACCTCAATACATGGATTGGAATATACAAATCACAAATCAGCCGGCGGCGGAGACCGTCGTGCCGCCGTCGAGCGGGACCAGGCGGCCCTGTACGACGTAGCGCGCGTCGTAGTACTCATACGAGCAGGTGGAGAGGGTGATGATCCGGTCGCCCGGCTGCACCTCGACCTCGCTCGTGAAGTCCGTACACTTGGCCTTCATGTCCCGACAGTAGATCAGGAAGCTCGCCTCGTCTGGGAAGTTCACGGTGTAGGTCTCGGCGTCGGCGTCGGTGGTGTAGCCGGCGAAGACCTCGACGCGGTAGTTGCCCGCGGGGGTGTTGAGATAGAGGATCGGGTGCGCTTCGTAGTAGCCCGCTGTGCGGTAGCTGCTGAGCGAGGCGAACATCGAGCCGTCGTTCATGTGGTGGCCATAGACGATGCTGTTGTAGCTCGAGAAGTCGCCCGCGCACTTCACGTCCAGAAAGGGGGTGCCGCTGCCGGAGTAATTGCCGTGGATGTCGCGGTAGAGGTAGTAGTAATCGGCGATCGCCGGGTTGTCGCCGGGGTGCTGGACGATGGGGTAGTTGATCTTCGTGTTCTCCGAGTAGATCCAGCCGACGACCTCGCTGCTCTCGCTGCGAAGCTGGTTGAAGTCCACCTGGATCGGGGATTCCTCGGCGCGCGGCGCGGGTTCGGCGGCGGCCTCGGGCTGTTCGGCTTCGAGCGGGACAGGCGTCGCGCTGGGCTGCGCCTCGACATAGCGGTCGCTCAGGCTGTCGTACTGCCTCTCGGCCACCTTGTAGGCGTGCAGGATGCTGTAGAGCTTGTAGCCGCTGAAGGCGAATACGCCGAGGAAGACGGCGCAGAGGAGAAGCAGCAGGAACCTCACGCCCGGCTTCATCCCGCCCTGACTCCGGCCTCTCCGCTGCGGTTCGGCCGCGTGCTTATATTTGCGTGTCTCGGTTTCGGGTTTTCTCATATCGGTGCAGACTCCTTTTCTGACTGAGGCCATTATACAACAGAGCGCGTCAAAATAAAAGTGAAGAACTCTTAAGATTCCATTCCGATTCAGAGGAAAGCCCGGTGGCTTTCCTCTGAATCGGGATACTCGCGCTTATCGCACGCGGCGCACGGGGGACGCGCCGCGCTTGGTCGGACTGATCCCTCGCATTGCTCGGCTCAGGGTGTTTTTTGCCGGGGCGAAGCCCCGGCAAAACGGATGGTTACTTCCTGTTCAGAATCACCACGGCGGAGAGGATCAGGGCGACACCGAGGGTGGAGAACGGGGTCAGCGATTCGTGGAAGACGAAAACACCAAAAAGCGTCGCGACCAGCGGCTCGACCGTGGCAAGGATCGCGGCGCGCCCCGCCTCCACGCGGCGCAGTCCGAGGGTATAGCAGAGGAAGGGAACAATTGCCGTTACCAGCGCCGTGAGCAGCAGGAAGCAGACGGTTCCACCTGGGTTCGGACAGGCGCGCAGCGTCTCGATAAACGCAAGCGGCGGCGCGACGAACCACGAACCAAAGCCCGCGATCAAAAATGTCCACGCCGTGATGGCAAAGGGTGAATAGCGCCGCAGCGCAACCGTACCGAAGATGCTGTAGAGCCCGTAGCCGAGGCCGGAACCCAGCCCCAGCAGCAGCCCCGCGAGCGTAAGCCCGCCCCCTGATAGCCCCGAGACCAGCGCGCAGCCTAGAAAGGCCAGCGCAAGGGCAAGCAGCTTGCTTCTTGTCAGCTTTTCATGCAGAAAGAGCGCGGAGAGCAGCGTCACCCAGATGGGCGAGGTGTAGAGCAGGATCGCCGCCGTGGAAAGGGACATGCGCGTGATAGCGCTGAAATAGCAGAGCGTGAAAAAGAGGATGCTGAGCAAACCCAGCGCGAGAAAAAGCGGCACGTCCTTCCATCGGAGGCAAAAGCCCTTCGGCTCGCGGAGCGCAAGCAGCAGCGCAAACCCGAGCCCCGCGAGGCTCAGGCGCGCAGCGGTGATTTGCAGAGAGTCAAAGCCCAACACGGTCAAATGCCGCACAAACAGCCCCATACTGCCCCAAAACACGCCCGCAAGCAGAATCAGCGCCACGCCGAGAGAGGAGGAATTCTTGGTTTTCATTCTTTGTCTCCCTTTCTATAATGAATATCTGATGGCGAAAAGCAGAAAAGCTTTTCGCCGCGCCGCTTGGCGGCGCAGCAAAACAGCAGGGCTGTTTTGCCAGATAGTCATTGCAATGAGCATCGGGCGAATGATTCAAAGAATCATTCGCTGCCAAACGTGTCGTTTGGCAGCGAAATCAATCGAATCCTCGATTGATTTCGCCATCCGATGATCATTATAAACTTCCGCAGGAGAAGTTCAGAGGGGGAGCGCCTCTGATTATTCGCCTCGCACGCAAATAAAATCAAATCCGTTTTTCCGGGGGCGTATACCTCGGAAAAAACACTTCTCGCCCTGCAAGTGTGCGAGCGTTCCCCCGCTGCGAGTGCGCGCAGCGGCGACCGTGTATTATGTATATACACCATTTGCAAATAGCGCTGTATGTGGTACAATAGAGCATCTCATGGTCGATGATCCTGGGGTCAGGCGGCTTGTATGAACGAACGAAGGAGGCACTGAGATGATAGTTGATTTTCATGTTCATCCGTTTCGCACGGAGGCGTACAGCCTCTGTATGTACCCGGGGCGGTTTCCTGCGAATCCGGTCGAGATGAAGCGCCAGCTTCAGCAAGCCGGTATCGGCCACATCTGCGGAAGTGTGCTGAGCCGGGGCTTTACACTCGACGGCTTTGAGAGCCTTCGCCGTTTGAACCGGGAGGCGCTGGCGCTGCAAGAGCTGCTGGGAGATTTTTACACGCCTGGCTTCCATATCCATCCGGCCTATGTGCGGGAATCTATCGAAGAAATCGAGGAGATGCACCGCCGCGGTCTGCGTCTTATGGGGGAGCTGGTGCCGTATATGCACGGGTGGACTGACTTTGCGGAGAAGGATCTTTTCGCAATCCTTGAGGCTGCTGACGAGTGTGGTATGGTCTGTTCCTTCCACACGCCCTTTGACTACGACTATCGGCGGATGGCAGCGCGGTTTCCGCGGATGCGCTTTGTGGCAGCGCATCCGGGAGACCCCGCGCGTGCGCTGGAGCATATTGCCATCATGCGGGAATATCCGAATCTCTATTTGGACATCTCGGGAACGGGGCTGCACCGCTTCGGTCTGCTGCGGGCGCTTGTCGGGAGTGTCGGTGCGGAGCGCGTTCTGTTTGGGACGGATTATCCCATTTGCAACCCGCGTATGTATGTGCAGGCTGTCGTGGGAGAAGAGCTTCCCGAGCAAGACAGAGAGCTTATCCTCCATGGAAACGCGGAGCGTCTGCTGGGGATTACACCCTGAGCCTGCAAGGATACAGATTTCCGAAGAAGAGAGAACGCGAAAACAGCACCTCATACTGCCCCACCCAATAGAAACCTGACAGTCCTTCCGGCTAAATTTGCGCCATGCCTCGTTGAAGCATTTGACCTTATATCGTAAACGAATTTGAAAAATGAGTTTACGATTTCGCCATGTTTTTCGCCTTGCCCCGTCAGGGGCGAGAAAAACGGCTCTAATCTGGTATAGTAAACGCAAATATTATTTGCGTTTACTATATCTCCAATTATGCTCTGCGGGCGCTGCCTCGTCTGACACAAATTCTGCCCGAAATCCCTTGTCAGCTTTCTATCAGGGAATAGTATTATTCTTTGAGTTTTCGCAAAAATCAAAGCAGCCACAAAAGCAAGTGTCTCCAAAAGTTCGGCGTGA
>LXOW01205828.1_pt2 | contig 13784 bp, 12 predicted proteins | sample 1368591 | NCBI WGS metagenome assembly LXOW01 (sample SAMN04884650, study PRJNA319009) | bovine gut metagenome | isolation source: Cow rumen | host: Bos taurus | place: Italy: Legnaro (PD) | collected 2014-07-09
ACACACCGTGTCATTGAACCCAAGGGTGTTCTTCCCCAACCCGCCAACAAACTTGACAACAACATGGATGAAATTTGGGACAACGAGATACTCATCGACGTTCAGACCCTGAACATCGACAGTGCTTCGTTTACTGATATTCACAACTATGCCAAGGAACAAGCTGGTCCTGGCGCAAGTGAAGAGAAAATCATGGAAGAGGTGAAGAAAGAAATGTTGCTCAATGTTGAGTTGCAAGGCAAACACCGTAACCGTCGTACTGGTTCGGGCGGTATGCTCCTTGGCAAAGTGGAGAAAATCGGTGACGCCCTCAAGGGTAAAATCGATCTCAAGGAAGGCGACCGCATCGCTACCCTCGTGAGCCTTTCTCTGACACCCCTCCGCATTGATGAGATTCTGGAAATCCGTCCCGATGTTGACCAAGTCGACATCAAGGGTAAGGCTATCCTCTTCGAGAGCGGTATCTACGCCAAGATCCCGACCGACATGCCCGAGAAACTCGCTTTGAGCGCATTGGACGTTGCCGGTGCTCCCGCACAGACCGCCAAATTGTGCCAGTATGGCCAGACTGTTGTCATCCTCGGAGCCGGTGGCAAGAGCGGCATGCTCTGCGCCTACGAGGCCAAGAAACGTGTTGGCGTGACTGGTAAGGTGATTGGTATTGCCAACAGCCCGAAGAGCACCCAGCGTATCAAGGATCTCGGTTTCTGCGACATCGTGGAAAGCGCTGCCGGCATGACTCCTGTACAGGTTTACGAATTGGTTGAAAAGCTGACCAACGGCAAGATGGCTGATGTGACCATCAACTGTGTCAACGTTCCCGATCAGGAAATGACCGCTGTACTTTGCACAAAGGACGATGGTATCGTTTACTTCTTCTCCATGGCTACCAGCTTCACCAAGGCCAGCTTGGGCGCTGAAGGTATTGGCAGCGATGTGAACATGATCATGGGTAATGGTTATACCAAGGGTCACGCTGAATTCACGCTGCAAGAGCTTCGCGAAAGTCCCGAATTGAGAAAGATTTTCGAAGAGTTGTACGCATAATGTATCAAATTGTGTGTTTGAATTTTTGATGAAAAAGGGACTGTCAGACGACAGCCCCTTTTTCATTTCAGGAAAGTTTCAGACGCAAGCATTCACGCAATCGCACCAAGTAGGTGCGTGTCACATGAAAAACTTCATCTCGGATGTAAACCTTCTGATTTTTAAAACTAGCTATTTTGGTATAATTCACAATAACAGACTTGTTGATTCTTGTATAAATGCTGTCAGGCAGAAAGGTGAGCATCTTTTTTAGAGGAGAATGGTAAAAGAGCGACTCTCCGTTTTCTTTCCTAATTTCCAACGAGTTGCCATTGTTTCTGATAAAGAGTACTTCCTTGTGAATGATTTTGAAGGACCTTTTCCCTTGGGTCAGAAACATATATTCCTCATTGCAAGAGGTATCTCCGGTTTGATAAGCAGACTCTTTTTCAGAGGCCATAGCGTTTGTCTCCACCAAAGAAGCTTTATACGTACTTGCAATTCTGAAAATCTTTCCCAAAACATTGCATAACTTCTGTTCGTTGATAGGATAGGTCAGCCTGTCGAAATACAGTTGGCTGTCAATCACCTCCTTTTTTGTACTAATATCGTCCACCAGAATTACAAAAGGCGGTTGGTTCACCATTGACAGCATTCCTCTGTTAGCTGTACTGATAAAAAGAATATCTGTTGGCATCCGATGCAATTTCTCTATCAGTTCCATATTATTCTTTAATAGGCTCATTACCTCAATAGTTGTTGTCTTTTTTATATTATCGATAATTTGAGATTCGATTTTTTTTTCATTGANNTATATGTGCTTTTAAGTTATTAAATTTAATTGTGTATTTTCCTTTGCAAATTTACGGATTTTACGTCACCAATCATCAAAATAAATAAAAAAGTGGTTAAACCAATGATTTTTCGTAAAAAGTAGCATCTTTTAGCGGATTTTTGGCATATTTTGGCCGAAATCCGTTTTTTGCGCAAAAATAGCATAATATTTGCAGTTCTCTGCATGTTTTATAGTGGAAAACTGCATTTCACCGCATTTTAGGAAAAACGTATCTTATGCAGGAAAAAATAAAACAAACCCCCATTTTCGCAAAAACGACAATGGGGGATAACCAAATCTATAAAATGGAAAAGTGTTTAATCGGGGATATCCTTGAAAAAGAATGACGCATCATTTTCCAATTCCAAAGCACGGGTATTTTGAAAGTCAAAATCATCCATGCGTTTGTTTCTCAGAATGGCAGGAGTATTGACCAAATCATTGAAATAGTCGTTGTTTTCGTATTGTGATTCGGCGCTTCCTATGCGTTGGGGACCGTATTGCTGCTGCATTACATGACCTCCGTCCGCAAATACAGGTTCGGCGGGGGTTAGTTCAGGCACGAAAAAGTTTTCATGTGCCGGGTTGGTTTGTCTCATTTCAGTTTGCTGTCTCTCCTGCTGTTGAAATGTCACGGTATTCTGTTGCAGGTTGAAAGGGTCGTTTTGTTTTTCGGTATTTTTTTCTGTTTGGCCGTTATTTCCATTGAAAAAGCTGGCCCAATCGTCTTTTTTCCATCCGCTGTTGTCTTCCTTTTCGGGAATTGTAATCGTAACAGGATCCGTAATATCGCCATCATGTTCATAGTTGGTGATGATTACCGACAAGCGAATCTTATCGCCGAGGTTAGGATCTTTGGCACGTCCCCAGATAACATCCGACTCACTGGTTTTAAGTTTGTTGAATTTCTCTGTCAGGGCTTCCAATTCTGAAATCTTGAGTGCTTTTTCAGGACCGTAGCTAATGAAGAAGAGGAAGTTCTGGGCTTTAGTGATGACATCTTCACTCAGTAGCGGACATACAAGGGCAGATTCCACCACCTGGTCAACACGGTTTTCACCGCCCGCTTCTGCCAGACCCAGCATGGCGTGACCGCTGTTTTTCATGATGGTCTTGATATCGTTGAAGTCGATGTTTTGGTCGGCGTTGACAGTGATTAACTCGGCAATACATTTGACAGCGTTTTTCAGCACATCGTCAGCGTATGCGAAGCCTGCATCCACATCTTCATCGTTGTAGTACTTCATGATTTTCTGGTTTTGCACAACGATTAAAGAGTCAACATATTTCTCCATTTCCGCAATGCCTTCCTGAGCGTATTTTTCACGAACCTTGCCTTCGAATCTGAAAGGGAAAGTTACCACACCGATGGTCAGAATACCCATTTCGTTGGCTACTTTTGCCACCACAGGAGCGGCACCGGTACCAGTACCCTTGCCCATACCGGCAGTAATGAACAACATTTGGGTCTCCTCACCGATAAACTCTTTTATTTTATCGATGCTTTGCTCTGCCAATTCACGGCCTACCTCGGGTTTTGCGCCCGCACCCAAGCCGGTGTCTCCTAATACCAGTTGGGAAGGAACCACATTTTTTTGAAGAGCTTGGGCATCGGTATTGCAGATTAAAAAGTCCACACCTACAATACCTTCACTGTACATGTGTTTTACAGCATTGCTGCCACCACCACCGACACCAATTACTTTGATAATGGAAGTGTTTTGTTTGGTGCCATAATCTGGTGTAAAATCGATTCTGTCTCTCATATTTATCTTATTTTTATTTTTTGCTGATTGAATTTGGACTTGTTATTTTATGTTTATGTCAGTTTAGGAGGTCTTTTCCACCAGGCCGTCCAGAAATTCTTTGATTTTCTTCATGATAAAGCCCTCGCCACTGACATTGCCACCAGGATTGTTGATTTTGTCGTTGTCCGGGTTCTTGGGAGGTTTTTGTATTGTGTTTTTTTCACGCTCTGCAGGTTGCTTTACTTCTGTTGGTTCCGTGATGGTCTCTTTCTTGCTGATACCGTATTTCAGCAAACCTAAAGCCGTTGAATACATAGGGTGTTTCAAGTCGTTAGGGATATTCCTGTCAAAGCCGAATTCAGGAATACCTATACGCACAGGCTTCTGCAAAGTGTATTGGCATAATTCCTTGATATGCCTGAGGGTTGCGCCACCGCCAGTCAATACTATACCGGCTCTGAGTTTGTCAGCATAGCCCGAATTGTCAATTTCTCTCTTCACCTGGTCAAGAATATCGTTTTGCACTCTCATATTGATAATCTTGGCCAAATGGGCCTCGTTGATTTGTCGGGGTTGCACCGCATGGAACTGGGGTAGGGTGATATAATGGTTGTTGTTACTCTTTTCGACAATACAGGTTCCGCAAGTTACTTTCAGTTTTTCGGCCAGTTCTTCCGTAATTTGGCATACCGTAGCGATATCCTTGGTGATGATGGCGCCGCCAATGGGGATAACCTTAGTATAAACAGGACTTCCTTCGTAATAGATGGCCAAGTCAGTTGTGCCGCCACCGATATCCACCAAAGCCACACCTTGGCGTTTTTCCTCCTCGCTTAAGCATGACAAACCTGAGGCAATAGGTTCAAGGATAATGTCTTCCGCCTTTAAGCCAGCGCTTTCCACACAAAGCAGAATTTTTTTGATTTCGCTTTCGTTGCCGGTAATCAGTTGGAAATAGCCTTCTATCAACTCTCCCAGCATCCCGACGGGTTCGGTGGTGTCTATTTCTTTGTCAACCACATAATGTTGGGGGATAACTGTAATGATGCGTTCGCCGGAAGGAACGGAGATGCTGTACAAATCGTTCAGCATACGGTCTATCTCTTCCTGTTTGATCACAAAATTCTTACCGTTGATACGTGTCAGGACATGCTTATATTCGATACTCTTGATATGACGACCGGCCACTCCCACGTAAACATGGTTCACCTTGAAACAATCGGTGCGTTTCTCCGCCTGTTCCTTGGAGACATTGATACCATCTACGGTTTTGTTGATATTGTATATTAAACCATGCTGCACACCCGTTGACTCTCCGCGTCCATGACCTATGATATCAATCTTGTCATCAGCTTTGTAGCCAATAATGGTGGCTATTTTAGTGGTTCCTATATCGAGGCCGACCACCAGGTCGGGCATATCTGTCATTTGATTTTCTGTTTTCATGCTCTTTTATCTTTTTTTAGCTATCACCCTGTTTTTATACCTCAAATCCAAAGTTGAATATTGGTCCATGCCCATATAGGCCAGTCCCTGTTGGTAGGTTTGTTGCAGATTGAACAATTTTTCCTCCATATTCTTGTCTGTGCCAAAAAGCACCTTATGTCTTCCCACTGTAGGCACCAGCACCACCTCGCCGTTGTTCAACACATACAGTTGGCGGAACTGGGCGTTGTAGAAGTCATTGTCACGCAAAAAAGACGCTATCCTGAAAACTCTGAGAAGATTACTTTGGCTGTCTTTAACGTTTTTCCCATTCACAAAAGCGTCTGTGATATACCCGTTGGCAATGGGCACATTCTCTTTGACCGAAAGAGAGAAGGGTATCATATATCCTTCCTCATCAACAAGGTATTGTTGTCCATTCTGAGTGTAAACGTGGAGCAGCAGGTTTTTGAGTGTGACGACAACCCTTAATCTGGTGCTGGAGAAACGAACTTCATTCACCGTTTTGACATACGGATTTTGTTTCAACCGGTCCGCTATTTTTTTGAGGTCGATATCCTTCATAGGGACACCGATGACTTTTGCGCTGTCATCCTCAATCATTTGTTGGATATCAGCCTTACTCACTGTGGGGTATTCTCCGTCATATTTCACTATCAGCTCATAGTCGGAGCAGGGGCGCTTCGGCATGTTGACAGCAGCAAATCCTATACCTGCCAGCACAGCAAGGCAAAGGATTATAGCGGAAATAAGACGAACTATTTTCATTATATCTGATTATATTCATAATAGCGTACAAAATTAATACTTTATTTTGCGCCAATTTTGAAAGAATCAAGATATAATAAACATGCGAATGTTAATATAGAAACTCGTTAAACATGCTTATTTTGCGGGATATGGGATGACTATATCATCACAATACTCGCAGCGGTATGAGCGTTTATTCTTATCCACCAGGTGGAAAACATGGTCAAAATAATGCTCAACGGAGGTAACACAACGCGGGTTTTTGCACTTGATGATGTTGCGCACCACCTGCGGAACCTCCAGTTTCACCTTCTTCACCGTTTTGCCGTTATCGATGATGTTCACCGTGATATCAGGATCGATAAGTCCCAGGAAAGTGTAATCGATATCAATAACATTATTGATTTTAATAATGTCTTTTTTGCCCATCTTTTTGCTGAAAGCATTGGTGATGAGGGCGACATTGTATTCAGCCTTGTCGAGGTTCAGGTAGTTATACACCTGGAAGCCAAAACCAGCCTTGATATGATCAATGACAATACCTTTGTCTATACTTGTGATTTCTAACATGACACTCTTTTTAATAAATTCCTAAAAGTTTTAATATCAATGCCATACGGACATACATTCCGTTTTTGGCTTGTGCGAAATACTGGGCGCGCGGGTCGGCGTCCACTTCCACACTGATTTCGTTGACACGTGGCAGGGGGTGCAGCACGTATGTGTCAGGACGGGCGTATGTCATTTTCTCCTTGTCCAGGATGAAGCGGTCTTTCAGTCGGATATAGTCTTCCTCGTTGAAGAAGCGTTCACGCTGCACACGGGTCATGTACAGAAAATCGAGTTGCCCCATATAAGGTTCCATTTCCTGCACTTCTTGGAACGGGATGCCTTTTTTCTTGATGACTTCCTCTCGGATGTATTCAGGGACTCGCAATTCTTCGGGGGAGATCAGGATGAATTTCACACCTTCGTAGTTGCTGAGGAACTTGATCAGCGAGTGGACTGTACGTCCGAATTTGAGGTCGCCGCAGAAGCCGTAGGTTTTGTTTTCCACATTGCCTCTGAGTCGCTCGATGGTCAGGATATCGGTCAGTGTCTGTGTCGGATGTTGGTGACCGCCGTCGCCGGCATTGATGAGGGGCATGTGAATGTAGTGGCTGGCCACACGCGGAGCTCCTTCCTTGGGGTGTCTCATGGCGGCGATGTCGGCATAACACTCAATGGTGCGGATGGTGTCGGCAATGCTTTCGCCTTTGGCGGTGGAGCTGGAATTGGGTTCCGAGAAACCTATCACTTTCCCGCCCAAACGCAGCATGGCGGCTTCAAAGCTGAAACGTGTACGTGTGCTGGGTTCATAAAAAAGAGTTGCCAAGATCTTACCCTCACAACTCTTACTGAACTTTTCCGGATCTGCAACGATTTGATGTGCCAAATCAAATAATTCACGAAATTCTTCGCGCGTAAAATCCGAAGGGTCTATAAGGCATCTGTTCTTTAACAAAATAAAGTCCTCCTTTGATATATTAAGTTAGTATTTTGAAAATCCAATATCATGGCGTGAATGTTTGTGCAAAAATACGAAAAAATTTTTTTGCTCGTTGGGGTTCCAATGGTTTTTTTGAAAAAAAATCACCGCAAGCCCACGACTCGGCTACGGCTACGCTTTTTGCCTGACAAATTCCAGTATTGAAGCCTCACCACATATAAGCCTGGACTGGCCAAGTGGCCATCCTCGTCTGTCCCGTCCCACAGGTAGCGGGCTTCTCCTCCACAGAGCTCGTTATTTGCCAGTTTCTTCACCAGCAGACCGTTTTGTGCATACACTACCACTGTCACCCTGTTTTCCGCATCCTGAAAGCGGCAATATACTTCCACATAATCCTCAAAACCGTCATTGTCGGGAGAGAAGATATCGGGTTCAAGACCTAATTCATCCTCTGACGAAAGCAACTCAGCCGCTTGCGAATTCAGATAGCCGGGGGTACCGAAACCCACATTGGCCGCCGCTGATTTCCAATTGTCCGCATCCTGCGTGTCGCCTTCATAATGAACCCGTTCCAAAGACACCCCGTCGGTGGATGAAAGCATGGTGTAATGCATTTCTTCGTCATATTGCAGGCGGTCTATCGACCGCAGACCGACATCAGAGAGATGCACAATCCCTTCGGCATTGGCGAAAGCCGGTAGTGAGTCGCACTGCAGCAGTCGCTGCGGAAAAAGCGGATGATAATGCTCCAGTGTCAGTTTCCGGTTTTTACACAAAGCCACCATCTGCTGGGGAAACAGTTGATAGCCCTCACTCACCGCCACCACACTTTTGTCGGGTAATACATTGCCTCCGCTACCTATTTTAACGTTTTTTAAATCGATAATGCTGTTCGACCGGTTGTATATTTCAACATAGTCCGCATCATCGCTACCTGGTGGATCGCTTAGTATTTCATTGATGATTAGGTCTTTTTTGTTGGGTTGGGCATCCAAGCCGAATGAGAGGGACTGTCCTTCCTGTGCACATAATCCCGCGCAATCACAGACTCCTGAGTTGAGTGTAAGCTGATAAATCACCGCTTGAGACAAAACCCTGTCGAAATAAATGTCAACGGCCCTGTTGGCTGGTGGAACCATTCTGAGATCAACAATGCCCAGCTCATGGTCTAGGGTGAACATGGGTTGGTTGTTGGATGGAAAAAAAACAGTTTCGGAAAAAAACACGCGAAGCCGGCTGCTGTCCATCACCGTTGACGACACCATCTCAGGCGCAGTGAAATCAGCATTGTCTGTGGCAATGGAGTTGGGTCTTCCGGGGGTACCACCCGTAGCGTCAACAGAGGAGTCCCAATTCTCTTCTCCAGTGCAGGGATTCTTTACATCAATCATTTCCAGCGACCAGCCTCCTTCCCTTTTGATTCTGTTGCGATGCCAGTTGTCTTTGAACTTTACCGTATGGATAACCTCATCATAATTATTATATAACACCAGTTCTTGTCCGGCATCGGTGATGCTCATCGAGGACAAACCATATACCTGATGGCAGAGGGTTTGCAGTTGTTCTATCCCATTGGCGGCCAATACCGCATAGTCGTGGGCAGCCAGTGTCATATCAGGAAGAAGCCTCAAGTTTTTCCCAAGTTGTATTTTCCAGTTGCTCATGTGCAAATCGTTTTCTGTTCGGTTATACAGTTCAATGTATTCCACTGGAGGCAGGGCCACAACAGGGGTGGGGTCGGCCATTATCTCATGGATCAGCACATCATTTCGTCTGACTCTGTGGCAACTGAAGGTCACCAGCGTGTCGGTAAGGACATTACCAGCCAAATCAGGTATTCCGCCGACATGCAGCCTGTACAACCTGTCTTCTTCAAAATCAGCGGTAAAGGTAAGTGCTACCTGCCGGTAATCAGGAAACAGATACTCGCAGGCCACAGGAACCGCACCCGTTTCCAGCACCTTGTAATGCTGGGGAACGAGTCCTGATTCGTCAACAATTTCGGAAAAAGCCACCACCACCGTTCGCAGATCGTCGTTTCCATAGCAGGCTGTTACCTCTGGCTTTACAACGTCTCTTCGCTGTGAACCTATGTAAATGTCGTCAAAATAAAATTTGTTGATATTGCCCGAGGTGTATTTGCAGTATATCCCTGCCGATTTTGCCGCAAACTGCGGAGTGAAAGTAGCTGAAGTCTGCTGTTGATACCAGTCGAGCTCGGTGTTGTCAACATACAGGCTCCATTCTCCAATGGCGCTGCGCAGGAGCTTCACCCGTAAATCAAAACTGCTGGCAATCATAGCGTCTGTTCCCCTCAAAACGGAATATTGCTGAGTGCCATCAGTATAAAACAGTTCAATGGCATCCTCCGCCAGATTTTCCCCAAATTGCAGGTAATAGGCATGCAGATTCTCTGATTTTAAATCCATATTGTCCGCCAGCACATAAAACCGCGCGAAATTGTTGTTGGAGGGCGAAAAAGCCAGTTTGATGCGGAAGTTCCACTCCATAGCCTGCTGCCACACCTCCATCGTGTCCAAGGCCACGCTAATAGCTGAGGTTCCGGCCTGAACGACGCTCAATTGCAGAAGACCGTTGCTATTGACTACAAAATCGGAAGTGTCACCTTGCCATAAAACAGCTCCCCCTATGTTACCATCGGTAAAATCATCGATAATTTGGGATTGTCCCTTAAACGTGTATAATACACTTAAAACCAATAGGATAAAATATTTTTTCATCTATTAACGTTATTTTTTCCAAGAAATGCTTTTTCACGTCTGCAAAAATACTATATTTGCAGCAATAAATTGCTGTTGTTAATAACTTTTTATAAATTTGTGACAGAAATGAAAGTAGCATTAATTGGAGCCACGGGACTAGTAGGAAGCGTCATGCTTAAAGTCTTGGAAGAAAGAGGTTTTGGAAATTGCGAGTTACTGCCGGCGGCCTCAGCCAAGTCGGTAGGGAAGACAGTTCAATTCGCTGGCCGGGATATTCAGGTAATCAGCGTGGAAGACGCCATAGCCCATCGTCCCGCCATCGCCGTTTTTTCAGCAGGCAGTGGTGCTTCCCTGCAATATGCGCCCAAATTCGCTGAACAGGGCACCTACGTCATCGATAACTCATCGGCTTGGCGATATGAGAAGCACATACCCCTTGTTGTTCCTGAAATCAATGGAGATGTGATTACAGAGAATGACCATATCATCGCCAATCCCAACTGTTCGACCATCCAGATGGTGATGGCTCTTGCTCCTTTGCATAAGCAATATAAAATCAAACGTTTGGTCATCTCAACCTACCAGTCGGTCAGTGGCACCGGGGTGAAGGCTCTCAACCAGTTGTTTTCTGAGCGTGCCGACAAAGCCTGTGAGATGGCCTATCCCTACCGTATCGACCTGAACCTATTGCCTCATGGAGGCACTTTTGAGGACAATGGTTACACCACCGAGGAAATGAAGTTGGTGAAAGAGACCCGCAAGATACTCCGTGACGACAGTATCCGTGTGACCGCCACTGTGGTGCGTGTACCCGTCACCGGAGGTCACTCCGAAGCCGTCAATATCGAATTTGAGCACGACTATGAGATCTCAGAGGTGGTTCGTCTATTGAAAGCCATGCCTGGGGTGGTGGTGGTTGACAATCCCGCCAACAATGAATACCCCATGCCCTATTTTGCCAAAGACAAAGATGAGGTGTTTGTGGGGCGCATTCGTCGTGACGAGTCTCAAGATAACACTTTGAATTTGTGGGTGGTAGCCGACAACCTGCGCAAGGGTGCCGCCACCAACGCCATACAGATTGCACAACTGTTGTGTGAAAAAGGCTGGGTGAAATAGGTGGTTACATCACCAGTTTGAAACCCACTCCGTGCACATTGATAATTTGCACCTGCGGTTCCGACACAAAATACTTGCGGAGTTTGGTGATATACACATCCATACTCCGGGCGTTATAGTAGCTGTCGTCGCCCCATATTTTCTTCAGGGCGAAACCTCTTTCCAGCACCTCATTTTTCTTGTTGATGAGCATCATCAGCAGTTCGGTCTCGCGGGTGGTCAGCTTTTTCTCTTCCCCTTGGATGTTTAAGGTTTGGCGCATTTTGTCAAAGGTGATGCTCCCCAGGTTGATGATGGTGGGTTCGTCCTTGTCTTCAGTGTCCACTGTGCGGCGCAGCAATGCCTGCACGCGGGCCAGCAGCACCTCCATAGTGAATGGTTTGGTCACATAATCATCGCCTACCGACAAGCCTTTGATGATATCCTCCTGCTGGTTCTTGGCTGTCAGGAAGATAATCGGCATCTTGCTGTCCAGTTTCCTGATTTCCTTGGCCAGGGTGAAGCCGTCTTTCAGCGGCATCATCACATCCACTATGCAGATATTGTAATCATCGGAGCAGAACATGTCGAACGCCATTTCGCCGTTGCTCGCATGACCCACCATATAACCTTTCACTTCCAGATAGTTTGTCAGCACTTTTCCAAGGTTGACATCGTCTTCCGCTAATAAAATTTTGATTGGCTTATCCATAGTTGTTACATTTTAATTGGCAAAGATACAATAAAAGTGCTTCCCTTTTCCAGCTCGCTCTTCACGGACACATTTCCATGGTGCAAAGATACAATTTTTTTGACATATCCCAATCCCAAACCGAAACCTTTTGTATCGTGGCGGTTACCGTGCGATACTCTGTAGAATTCGTTGAAGATTTTCTTTCTTTCTTTTTTGGCTATTCCTATGCCGTTGTCCTCCACCTCAATCACCAGGTTCTTGTTCTCGTTGCGGGTTCTCACCTCCACTGTCGGATTTTTGGGAGAATACTTGAGGGCGTTTTCTATCAGGTTCACAATGACATTCTCAATATGAACCGGGTCGGCGAAAATGCAATAATCCCCAGCCTCCAGTCTGACCGATATTTTCCCGCCGCCGCTCGACACTTGTAGCGAGATGCTGTTCACTATTTTGTGGATGAGGGCGTGAACATCAACCCGCTCCACGTTCATTCGTAGCTGCCCCTTCTTCAGTTGCGCTGTCAGCAGTATGTTCTCCACCATTTTCTGTAGACGGATGTTTTCGTCCTTGATGATGGAGACAAACGACAGCTTGGCGTCCATGTCGTTGAGGCTCTTGTCCTCTATCGCCTCGCAGGCCAGCGATATGGTGGATATCGGTGTTTTGAACTCATGGGTCATGTTGTTGATGAAATCGTTTTTCACGTCCGAAGCCTTCTTCTGTCGGTACAATGCTGTAAGTGTTGCCCCGCATATCAGCACAATCAGGATGATAAAACACACAATCAGTATCACTATTGAGCTCATCCGTTGGAAGAAAATACTTCTTTCGGAGGGGAAGATGAGAATCAGGTAATGTGGAGCGATAAATTTTTCGTTAGTTTTGAGTTTGAACAGGTATTCGCTTTTCAGTATCCTTTCCTTGCTCACGAAGGTGGGTTCCACCACAAACTGTGAGGTGTAGGCGTTATACAGGGCGAAATCGAAGGTGCTGTTGATATTCTCCTCCTCCAGAGCCTCCTTGATGATGCGGTGCAGGAAATCGTGGTTCAGCAGCAATCTGTCGTTACTGTCCATCTCTGTCAGCTGCGGGCGCAGCTTGGCGATTTTGTCAGGCACTGTCCCTGAAACCTTGCCGCCCCAAATATTGTCAATCTGCCTCATGGAGGAAAGATTGGTGGTGTCGAAATATACGGTATCCACAACGGCATATATGGTGTTGTCTTTGTCGAAATCAAAAACAGTGTTGATGATACCTATGGGACGCTGGGTGGCGGAGTCTAACAAAAACCTGTTGGTAAACTTCTTATATACCGTTGTATAGGGGATGGAGTCGGCTCTCACTTGCCTTACAGCCGACAGGGCGATGGTGTCGTTTTTCAGGGTGGCGTCTATTTTCCCCACCACGTTTTCACCTGCTATCAGCACCTCGTTGACGAAGATGCTGCGCTGCACCTTTTCCGCCTCTTTATATAGCTGGAATATTGTCACCACCAGCATAATGGCGATGCAGGCAATCAGGAACAGCAGAGGTATGAGCAGGCGTTTTCGCATTTTTTCAGTTTTGAACTGCAAAAATAATAAATAAAGTTGAATTTTTCGTATTTTTGCCGCTGTATTTATTTATGAATTTAAACAGAATTAAAATGACTGATTACGAATTGAAGTACAAAGTTGCCGACATGGGCTTGGCAGAATGGGGACGCAAAGACATTGAAGTATCCCAAAAAGAAATGCCCGGACTGATTGCCTTACGTGAAAAATACGGGGACTCGAAACCCCTGAAAGGGGTGCGCATCACCGGTTCGCTGCACATGACCATCCAGACGGCGGTGCTCATCGAGACCCTGGTGCACCTGGGTGCCGAGGTGAGATGGTGTAGCTGCAACATTTTCTCTACCCAAGACCACGCCGCTGCCGCTATTGCCGCCACGGGCGTTTCGGTCTTTGCATGGAAAGGCGAATCACTGGAAGAC
>LXOW01394656.1_pt1 | contig 13784 bp, 10 predicted proteins | sample 1368591 | NCBI WGS metagenome assembly LXOW01 (sample SAMN04884650, study PRJNA319009) | bovine gut metagenome | isolation source: Cow rumen | host: Bos taurus | place: Italy: Legnaro (PD) | collected 2014-07-09
AGAGAAAGGGGCTTGTTGGCAGCCTGTGCCAAGAAAACCCGTAATTTGTATTGTCTGTACAATGCGCCGGCTACCCGCCGGCATGACGTTTCTGCAATTTGAAATGCCTGCCACGGGGCTTGGGATAAAGCCTCTCCTGAAAGGGAAGCAACTTCCTTGCGTCCCTAACGAACGACGCACAATCTCCTGCGCGATAAAACGCGGGGCGCGCCGGTGCGCCGGTCGAGGCGAAGGCAATGCAAAACGGAAAACAGCGTAAACACAAATAAGAAACAACGCAAGTCATATAAAAGCTTGCAATCAAGAGGGATTCCAAAACCGCAGGTTTTGGCGCGCTTTTGGTGACTTTTCGCGCGCACGAAAAGTCACCCGCGCCGGAGCGCGGAATACCCCCTTCTCTTTCCACAAGAGGAAAGAGAAAAGACGGTGTCAGAAAGCGTCCTCTTACTTCAGCTTCTGCTTGAGCTCATACAGAAGCTGCATCGCCTCGATGGGCGTCAGCGTCTCGACCTGCGCGCGGCGCAGCGCGTCGAGCGCCTCCGCCTCGCCGATGGCCGACATGCTGATCTGATCCTCCTCGCGCCGCGGGGCGACCTCGTAGCCCTTGCCCTTCTCCAGCTCGGCAAGGATCGCCTTCGCGCGGGAGACGACCTCCTTCGGCAGTCCCGCGAGTGTCGCGACCTCAACGCCGTAGCTCCTGTCCGCGCCGCCGGGGACGATCTTGCGCAGGAAGATCAGCTCGTCCCCGCGCTTTTTGATGGAAATGTTGTAGTTCTTCACGCCGGGGAGCGCGTTTTCCAGCTCTGTCAGTTCGTGGTAATGCGTGGCGAAGAGCGTCTTCGCGCCGAGGCGGCGCGGACTCGCGCAGTATTCCAGCACCGCGCGGGCGATGCTCATGCCGTCGAAGGTCGAGGTGCCGCGGCCGATCTCGTCGAGGATCAGCAGGGAGCGCGGCGTCGCCCGGCGCAGGATCTCCGACACCTCGCTCATCTCCACCATGAAGGTGGACTGGCCGCCGGCAAGGTCGTCGCTCGCGCCGATGCGGGTGAAGATGCGGTCCACGACGCCGATGCGCGCGCTGCGCGCGGGCACGAAGGAGCCGATCTGCGCCATCAGCGTGATGAGCGCCACCTGGCGCATATAGGTCGATTTGCCCGCCATGTTCGGCCCCGTGATGATGGAGACGCGGTTTTCCTTTTCGCCCATGTAGGTGTCGTTCGGGACGAAGAGCGTGTCCTTCAGCACGCGCTCGACGACGGGATGGCGGCCGTCGTGGATCTCGATGACGCCGAGATCGTCCACGACGGGGCAGCAGTAGTTGTTCTTTACCGCCACGTCGGCGAAGGAGCAGAGCGTGTCCAGCTCCGCGAGCGCGGCGGCGGTGCGCTGGATGCGCTCCGCCTCGGCGGAGACGCTGTCGCGCAGCGCGGAGAACAGCTCGTACTCCAGCGCGTTCAGCCGGTCGCCGGAGGTCAGGATGTCGTGCTCAAGATCCTTGAGCTCCTGCGTGACGAAGCGCTCGCCGTTGACGAGCGTCTGCTTGCGGATGTAGTCCTCGGGCACCTGGTCCTTGAAGGAATTGGATACCTCGATGTAGTAGCCGAAGACCTTGTTGTAGCCGACGCGCAGCGTGCGGATGCCCGTGCGCTCCTTCTCGCGCTCGACGATGGCGGGCAGCAGGTCCTTGCCGCCGTCGTGGATGCCGCGCAGGCGGTCGACCTCGGCGTTGAAGCCGGGGCGGATGAAGCCGCCCTCGCGCACGGAGAACGGCGGCTCGTCCACGAGCGTCGCGGCGATCTGCTCCGCCACGTCGGAGANNGATCTGACCCGCCACGTCGGACAGCTCGTCCAGCGCGGCGTTCAGCTCGGCGAGCCTGCTGTTGCGGAACGGCGCGAGCTGCGCCTTGACCGCCGCGACGCGTTCGATCGACGTGCGCAGCGCCGCGAAGTCGCGCCCGCCCGCCGTGCCGTAGACGATGCGCCCGATCAGCCGCTCCATGTCCGCGATGCCGGTCATGGCGAGCCGCAGCTCCTCGCGGGCGACGGTCAGCTTCGTCAGCGCCTCCACCGCGCCGAGGCGGCGGTTGATCTCCGACACGTCGCGCAGGGGGCGCTCCAGATAGGAGCGCAGGCAGCGCGCGCCCATGGCGGTCTTGGTCTTGTCCAGCACCCAGAGGAGGCTGCCGCGCTTCTCCTTGCCGCGCAGCGTCTCGGTCAGCTCGAGGTTGCGCCGCGCGGAGAGGTCAAGCTCCATGAAACGGCCCAACTCGTAATAGTCCAGCTTGTTGATGTAGGCGAGGTCGGTCTTCTGCGTCTCGTGCAGATAGCTCAGAAGCCCGCCCAGCGCCAGCGCGGCGGCGGGATTGCTGCGCGGCAGGGAGGCGTACGCCTCCTCGCCGAACTGCGCGAGCACGGCGCGCTCGGCGCCGTTCAGATCAAAGCGGCGGCCGCCGCGCTCCACGGCGCAGTTCAGCCGCTCGCGCAGGAGCGCGCAGAGCGCCGCGTCGGCATACGCGCCGTCGCTGAGCACCGCCTCGGCGGGCGTGAAGCGCGACAGCTCGTTGGCAAGGTGCGCGGCGCGGTCGGCGCCGGTGAACGCGGTGACGTGCGTCTGTCCCGTGGACATGTCGCAGAAGGCGGCGCCGGCGTTCGTCTCGTCGAGGAACACGCCCGCGAGGAAGTTGCCCCGGCTCGCGTCGAGGCTCTGCGCGTCGATGACCGTGCCCGGCGTGACGACGCGGAGGATGTCGCGCTTCACGAGCCCCTTGGCGAGCGCGGGATCCTCGGTCTGCTCGCAGATGGCGACCTTGTAGCCCTTGGCGATCAGGCGGGCGATGTAGCCGTCGCTCGAGTGATAGGGCACGCCGCACATCGGCGTCTGATCCTCCTTCGCCTTGCCGCGGTCGCGGGTGGTCAGCGTGAGGTCCAGCTCGCGGGACGCGGTGACGGCGTCGTCCGCGAACATCTCGTAGAAGTCGCCGAGGCGGAAGAAGAGGATCTCGTCCTTATGCTGTTCCTTGATCTCAAGGTATTGCCGCATCATGGGGGTGAGTTCGGACATGGCGTGTCCCTGCTTTCTGCGTATTTGTGCGCCCATCCGGGCGCGTCAGATCTTGATCACGTTGCCGCCGTGGATCGCAGCAAGCCGCTCGCCGAGCGTCTCCTTGAGAACGGCGAACGCCTCTGCGCCGGTGCAGTGGCCGGTGTAGTACATCGTCCCGGGCCGGGCGGCGAGCTCGCGCGCGATCGCCTCGACCAGGTCGCGCGGCTCGGTCGTCCCGAGCGAGGGGTTGCAGAGATGGAAGCCCGCGATCACCGCGTCGGGCGCGCGGCCGAGGATCTCCTCTGCGCGGCGCAGGATGTTGACGATGCCGTTGTGCGCGCAGCCTGCGAACAGGACGGCTTTGCCGTTCTCGGTGACGATGAGATCCTGCTCGTGCAGGAAGCGGTCGCAGGGGTAGTCTTCGCCGATCTTCTCGCGCAGCGTGTCGTTCGCGTGCGACCAGCAGTCGCGCCCCATGCCGCCGGAGAAGAGCGTCAGCTCGTCGTCGAGCCTCGTGACGCCCTCGACCAGGCGGAAGCGGGATTCGTATTTCCGCAGCGATCTGTCGAGCCCCAGATAGCGGAACTTCGTCGGCGTGATGACGTAGTATTCGCCCCAGACCGCTTTTTGCAGATAAACCGGCGCGCGGTCGTTGCGCTTGCAGAACAGCTCCAGCCCGCCGCAGTGGTCGTCGTGCGCGTGGGAGAGGAACGCGGCGTCCACGGACGGGATATCCACGCCCAGCGCCTCGGCGTTTTCGAGGAACATGGCGTTCGGCCCCATGTCGAACAGGACGCTGTGCTTTTCCGTGGCGATATGCATCGAGAGCCCGTGCGCGTATTTCACGCCCGCGCGGCAGGCCTCGTTTTCGAGAAGAACGGTGATCTTCATTCGCAGACCTCCCCGTAGAGCGCCCAGGTGTTGCTGCCGGTGATGCGCACCTCGGCAAAGCTGCCGATGCGCGCCGCGTCGCCCTTCGCGCGGACGAGACGGTTGCCCTCCGTGCGGCAGGAGAGCGGGTAGCTTTCATCGTCGCTCGCGCCGTCGATCAGGACGCGGAGCGTCTTTCCGACGTACGCCGCGTGCTTCTCCGCGCTGTAAGCGTTCTGCACGTCCAGCAGGCGGTCGAACCACTTCTGCTTCTCGGCGCGCGGCACGGGATCGTCCATCTCCGCGGCGGGCGTGCCCGGGCGCGGGGAGAAGATGAAGGTGAACAGCGCGTCGAACTTCGCCTCCTCGACGAGCGACACGGTGTCCATCGCCTCCGCCTCGGTCTCGCCGGGGAAGCCGATGATGACGTCGCTCGTCAGCACCAGTACGGGCATCGCCCGCCGGGCGCAGGCGATCAGGTCGAGATAGCCCGCGCGGGTGTAGGGGCGGCGCATCGCCTTGAGCACGCGGTCGTTTCCGCTCTGCACCGGCAGATGCAGGCACTTTGCCACGTGGGCGCAGCGCGCCATGGTCTCGAACAGCTTGGGCGTGGCGTCCTTGGGCTGGCTGGACATGAAGCGCAGCCAGTACTCGCCGGGGATCGCGTCGATGGCGGTCAGCAGGTCGGCGAAGTCGTAATCGCGGTCGAGGTCGTTGCCGTAGCTGTTGACGTTCTGCCCCAGCAGATAGATCTCCTTATACCCCGCCGCGATCAGCGCGCGGCACTCGGCGACGATCTTCTCCGGGTCGCGGCTGCGCTCGCGGCCGCGGACGTAGGGCACGATGCAGTAGGAGCAGAAGTTGTTGCAGCCGTACATGATGCTCACCCAGGCGCGCACCGTGCCGTCGCGCCGGACGGGCAGCCCCTCCGCGATGCGGCCGTGCTCGTCCTCGACGGCGAAGGCGCGCTTATGCGTGGTCAGCACGCCGTAGAGCAGCTCCGGCAGGCGCCATTCCGCCTGCGGGCCGAGCACGAGGTCGACGTGGCGGTAGCTCTCGCGCACCTTGTCCGCGATGCGCTTCTGCTGCGCCATGCAGCCGCAGAGCACGATGATCTGCTCCGGGTTCGCCTCCTTCGTGTGCGTCAGCTCGCCCAGAGAGCCGAACACGCGCTTTTCCGCGTGCTCGCGGATGGCGCAGGTGTTGAGCAGCACCACGTCCGCCTCGCGCGCGTCGTCCGTCGGCTCGAAGCCCATCTCCGCGAGCATGCCCGCGAGCGTCTCGCCGTCCGCGACGTTCTGCTGGCAGCCGAAGGTGTCCACCAGCGCGCGCGGCGCGCGCGTCAGCGTGTCGGCGACGGCGCGCACCTTCTGCATATAGTCCTTCTGGCGCGCGAGCTCCTCCTCGCTGACCAGCACGTTCCTGCGTTCCAAAGCGAGAATCCTCCGAATAGACATACTTTAACTTATATATTCTATCACAAGCCCGCCCGACTTGCAAGGACGAGCGCGGCGAAAAATAAAGCTTGCCTCGCAAAATTGTCTATGATAGAATGATTTGAACTGTGGATTTGCAGAGATACCGTCGAAAGAAGGCACTTTATTATGAAACTGGGGATCGTGGGTCTGCCGAACGTCGGCAAGACCACGCTGTTCAACGCGCTGACCGGCTCCAACGCGGAGACGGGCAGCTATTCCAACGCCGCCGCCAAGCCCAACATCGGGCAGGCGAAGGTGCCGGACGAGCGGCTGGACTGGCTGGCGGAATACTATCATCCGAAGAAATACACCCCCGCCACGATCGACTTCGTGGATGNNCAGGTGGACGCGCTGGTGCACGTCGTGCGCTGCTTCGAGAGCGACGAGATCTTCACCGAGCCCGCCGACGCCGTGCGCGACGCGGAGACGCTGAACCTTGAGCTGATCCTCGCCGACATCGAGCTGGTGGAGCGCCGCCTGGAGCGTGCGCAGAAGAACGCCCGCGGCGGCGACAAGCGCGCCAAGCGCGAGGTGGAGATGTGCCCGGCGCTGCTGGCGCACCTCGAGGACGGCAAGCCCGCCGCCTCGTTCGAGTTCACCGACGAAGATAAAGACATCCTGCAGGACGGGGGTCTTCTGACCATCAAGCCGGTCATCTACGCCGCGAATCTTGACGAGGACGGCATGGCGGACTACGCCAACAACGCGCAGTTCAAGGCGCTCGCGGCGCTCGCCGCCGAGCAGGGCGCGGCGGTGCTGCCCGTGGCGGCGAAGTTCGAGGAGGACATCGCCGACATGGAGCCGGAGGACGCGGCGATGTTCATGGAGGAGCTGGGGCTGACCGAGCGCGGGCTCGACCGCCTGATCAAGACCTCCTACGAGCTGCTGGGCTACATTTCGTTCCTCACCGCGGGCGAGGACGAGGTGCGCGCGTGGACGATCGTGCGCGGCACGAAGGCGCCCCGCGCCGCCGGCAAGGTGCACACCGACATCGAGCGCGGCTTCATCCGCGCCGAGATCGTCGCCTTCGACGACCTGAAGGCCTGCGGCACGATGGCCGCCGCCAAGGAGAAGGGCCTCGTGCGCATGGAGGGCAAGGAGTACGTCATGCAGGACGGCGACGTCACGTTCTTTAGATTTAACGTCTAATCCTTCAAAAAAGTGCAAGCACTTATTTGAGTGGGATTCGCTGCGCTTCCCGCACGCCTGCGGCGCACGGACGCTCCGCGCAGAGAGTTTTTTCTGACGCTCATGTCGTCAGAAAAAACAGACCAGATTCATTCGCGCCTGCGAGCGCGAAATCCCGCGAAACAGCCGGTCTTGTATTTGGGAGGTTTTACCATGAAGCTCAATGCGAACAAGCTCAACTACCCGCGCACCCTGCTGGTCGGCCTCGCGTTCCTGTCCATCTGCGCGTTCTGGCAGATGTACGACAACATCGTGCCGCTGATCCTGACCAAGACGTTCCACATGAACGAGACGATCTCCGGCGCGATCATGGCGGCGGACAACATTCTCGCGCTGTTCCTGCTGCCGTTCTTCGGCACGCTGTCGGACAGGACGCACACAAAGCTCGGCAAGCGCATGCCCTACATCCTGTTCGGCACGGGCTGCGCGGTCATCCTGATGAACCTGCTCCCGCTGCTCGACAACAGCTATGCCGCCGCGCCGGGCGCGTTCAAGACCGTGTCCTTCGTCATCGTGCTGGGACTGCTGCTCGTCGCAATGGGCACCTACCGCTCCCCGGCGGTGGCGCTGATGCCGGACGTGACGCCCAAGCCCCTGCGCTCCAAGGCGAACGCGATCATCAACCTGATGGGCGCGGTGGGCGGCATCATCTATCTCGGCGTCGCGGCGGTCATGTACCCCAATTCCAAGGTGCAGGGTCTCGCGCACGTCAACTATCAGCCGCTGTTCATCATCGTGTCCGCGATCATGTTCGTGGCGGTGGCGGCGCTGTTCCTCACCGTGAAGGAGCCGCAGCTCACGGAGGCGAACCGCGCGCTGGAGGCGGAGCATCCCGAGTGGAACCTCGCCGCCGACGACGGCAGCGGCAACGAGGTGCTGCCCGCGCCGGTCAAGCGCTCTCTCGGCTTCCTGCTGGCGTCCATCGCGCTGTGGTTCATCGGTTACAACGGCGTGACGACCTGGTTCACCACCTACGTCAACGAGGTCATGGGACAGGGACTCGGCGGCGCGTCCACCTGCCTGCTGATCGCCACGGGCGGCGCGATCATCTCCTATATCCCGATCGGCATCCTTGCCTCGAAGATCGGACGCAAGAAGACCATCATGGGCGGCATCGTCGTGCTGGCGGCCTGCTTCCTGCTGGGCTTCGTGCTGACGACGACGTATTCGAGCATCAACGTCGTCATGTTCGTCGTGTTCGCCTGCGTGGGCTTTGCCTGGGCGGCGATCAACGTCAACTCGCTGCCGATGGTCGTTGAGATGTGCAAGGGCAGCGACATCGGCAAGTTCACCGGCTACTACTACACCGCGTCCATGGCGGCGCAGGTGGTGACGCCCATCGTCGCGGGCACGCTGATGCGGCAGATCAGCTACAAGGTGCTGTTCCCCTACGCGGCGTTCTTCGTGGCCTGCGCGTTCGTGACGATGCTGTTCGTGAAGCACGGCGACGCGAAGGTCGAGGCGAAGAAGGGTCTCGATGCGTTCGAGGACATGGACGACTGAGGCTGTCCATATTCCTCGTTTGACGCGATTTCCGCGCCGTCGGGCGCGGGGAAGGAGACGACCGACACCATTTCTTCTCTTTCCCTTCGAAAGAGAAGAAACGGTTTCGCGCTTCCAAAGAAGAGAAAGGGGCTTGCGGGCGACCCTGTGCCGCAAAACACCGTAATTTGTATTGCCTGTGCAATGCGCCGCCGCTGGCGGCACGACATTTCCTCATGTCGAGATGCCTGCCGCGAACGTTGTACGAAACGAACGACGCACAAGCTTCCGGCACGATGAATGGCGGGGCGCGCCGGTGCGCGCAGTCGAGGCGAAGGCAGTCCAAATTGGAAAACAGCGTAAACACAAAAAAAGAATAAAGCAAGTACAATAAAAGCCTGCAGCAAATAAAGGATTCCAAAACCTTGGTTTTGGCGGCTTTTTAGTGACTTTTTCGGCGGCGAAAAAGTCACTCCGCCCGCAGGCGGAAACTCCCATCCCGCGCCCGGAGGCGCGGAAAGAAACAACAGAACCGAGGCGTTGACATGATTCAGATCCGCTACGCGCACCGGGGACTGCACGACCTCGCGCAGGGCGTCCCGGAAAACTCGATCACGGCGTTCCGCCGCGCGGCGGGCCGCGGCTTCGGCGCGGAGCTGGACGTCCACCTGCTCGCGGACGGTTCGCTCGCGGTGTTCCACGACTCCGACCTCAAACGCATGACCGGCCGCGCGGGCATGATCGAGGATCTGACTGCGGCGCAGCTCGCAGAATACCGCCTCGGCGGCACGGAGGAGACGATCCCGCAGCTGTGCGACGTGCTGAAGATCTTCGAGCGCGCGAAGCTGCCGCTGGTGGTGGAGCTCAAGTCCTGCCGCGACAATCACGACGCGCTGGCCGCGCGCACGGTGGCGGAGCTGGACAAATTCGCCGCGCCCTATGTGATGGAGTCGTTTGACCCGCGCTGCCTGCTGTGGCTGCGGAAAAACCGCCCCGAGATCATCCGCGGACAGCTGGCGCAGGACTTTACCTGCGGGCCGGAGCGCGCCTCCGGGCAGGGCGAGCAGATGGACCGCCTGCTGACGCGCATGGCGTTCAACCGTTTCACGAAGCCGCACTTCGTCGCCTACCGCTTCGAGGATCGCGCTGTGCCGGCGCTGCGCCGCATCGTGCGGAAGGGGAGCCCCGTCGTCTTCTACTGGACGATCCGCTCCGCCGAGGACATGGCGCTCGCCGAGGCGGAGGGCGCGCAGGTCATCTTTGAGGGCTTCCTCCCGTAAGAATGAAAAAACCGGATCCGCGCGATCCGATCAAGAGAAGTAATCAACAGAAGGGAACGTGAATCTATGGCAGAGAACAAACCCGCCCGCCGCTGGGGCGACCGCAGGGACGCGACGCTGCTGCACGCTGATTCCATGCATTTCATCATGGGCGTCGTCTATCCCAACCGCCCCGACAACGAGGCGTATATCTCCGAGCGCATCGACCTGACCGCGATCAAGGACTATCTTGCAAAGAAGAATTACGAGGGCATCGACTTCAAGTACACGATGTTCCACGTTATCGTGACGGCGCTGCTCAAGACCATCACGCTGCGCCCGAAGCTCAACCGCTTCTACAAGAACGAGAACTACTACCAGCGCCACGAGATCACCGCGGGCTTCACGGTGAAAAAGAGCTTTGACGACCACGCCGAGGAGGGGCTCGCCTTCCTGCACGGCACGCCGGACGCCAACGTGGACAGCGTCCACGACCAGATCCGCGACTACGTCACCGGCTACCGCGGCGGCAAGCACGACAAGACCGGCGACGCGATGGACCTCTTCAACCGGCTGCCCCGCGGCCTGAGCAAGTTCATCGTCCACTTCCTTATGTGGCTGGACAAGCACGGCTGGGTGCCGCAGAGCCTCATCGAGAACGACGCGAACTACGCCAGCGTGTTCATCACCAACCTCGGCTCCATCAAGCTCAAGTGCGGCTATCACCACCTGTCCACCTGGGGCACGACCTCGCTCTTCGTCGTCATCGGCGAGAAGAAGTGGTCCCCGATCTACGACCAGAACGGCTTCGTGCGCATGACGGAGACGCTCGACATCGGCCTGACCGTGGACGAGCGCATCGCCGACGGCTATTATTACTCCAAGAGCGTGCGCCTGCTGAAGTACCTGCTGGAGCACCCCGAGGAGCTGGAAAAGCCGCTGAGCACCGAAGTAGCCTTTGAATAACGAGAAGGAGTCACACGATATGAGTGAGATCACAGCAAAAGCGCCCTGGAAGGAGTACATGGGCGAGGTGCCCTTCACCCTGGATTATTTCGAGGGCTCGATGTTCGACAAGGTCGAGTCCATCGCAAAGCAGTATCCCAATCAGGTTGCCTTTGATTTCATGGGCCGGTCTACGACCTACCGCCAGATGGTGACCGAGATCGAGCGCTGCGCCAGGGCGCTCAAGACCATCGGCATCCGCGAGAACGACAAGGTCACGATCGCCATGCCCAACTGCCCGCAGGCGATCTATCTGTTCTACGCCGTCAACCTCGTCGGCGCCGTCGCGAACATGATCCATCCGCTCTCCGCGGAGAAGGAGATCGAGTTCTATCTCAATGAGTCCGAGAGCGTGCTTGCCATCACGCTCGACCAGTTCTACGACAAGTTCGAGCGCATCCGCCAGAACACCAAGGTCGTCAACATCGTCATCGCCTCGGTGAAGGACGCGATGTCAAAGCCCATCCGTGCGGGCTATATGCTCACCCAGGGGCGCAAGATCGAAAAGATCCCCGACGACGCGCCGGTGCTGATGTGGAAGAATTTTCTGCGCCTCGCCAACGCCTGCTTCTACAAGACCTACAGGGTCGCGCGCAAGAGCGACGATCCCGCCGTCATCCTCTATTCCGGCGGCACGACCGGCACGACCAAGGGCATCGTGCTGACGAACCGCAACTTCAACGCGCTCTCCCAGCAGATCGTGGCGACGAACCCGATGTTCCGCCCCGGCGACAAGATGCTCGCCGCCATGCCGCTGTTCCACGGCTTCGGCCTGGGCGTGTGCATCCACTCGATGCTCGCCAGCGGCGGACGCTGCATCCTGGTCCCGCGCTTCACGCCGAAAGCTACGCCAAGCTCATCACCAAGTACAGGTGCAACTTCATCGCGGGCGTGCCCACGCTCTACGAGGCGCTGCTGCGCCTGCCGGGCATGGAGAAGGCGGACCTCTCCAGCCTCAAGGGCGTGTTCTCCGGCGGCGACAGCCTGTCCGTCGAGCTGAAGAAGAAGTTCGACAAGTTCCTCTACGACCACAAGGCGGTCATCCAGGTGCGCGAGGGCTACGGCACGACCGAGACGGTCACCGCCTGCTGCCTCACGCCGCCGCACATGCACAAGGAGGGCAGCATCGGCATCCCGTTCCCCGACACCTACATCAAGATCGTGGAGCCGGGCACGGATAAGGAACTGCCCTACGGCGAGGAGGGCGAGATCCTGCTCGCCGGCCCGACCGTCATGAAGGAGTACATGAAGCATCCGCAGGAGACGGCGGACACGCTCCGCACGCACGCCGACGGGCTGACCTGGGTCTATACCGGAGACCTCGGCTCCATGGACAACGAGGGCTTCGTGTTCTTCAAGGGCCGCGCCAAGCGCATGATCATCTCGTCCGGCTACAACGTCTATCCCGCGCAGATCGAGAATCTGCTCGACGCCAACGAGCTGGTGCAGATGAGCTGCGTCATCGGCGTGCCCGACGCCTACAAGATGCAGAAGGTCAAGGCCTTCGTGAAGCTCAACCCGAACGTCCCCGCGAACGAGGAGACGAAGCAGGAGATCCTCGACTACTGTGCGAAGCACGTTGCGAAGTACGCCATGCCCTACGACGTGGAGTTCCGCAGCGAGCTGCCCAAGACGCTGGTGGGCAAGGTCGCCTACCGCGTGCTGGAGGAGGAAGAACTCGCCAGGATCAAGACCGCCGAAGAGCGGGCGAAGGAGGAAGTATGCGCGCAGACGAAGTGATCGCGGCGCTGCATAACGGAACATTCGACGATCAGCTGCGCGCCGTTTACGGCGCGCAGCCGCTCGCTGCGGCGTACGCGCGCATCGAGTCCGTGATAAACGGCTTCTGTGCTGCGTTCGATCCCGCGCGGGAGCGCGACTTGTCGGTGTTCAGCGCGCCCGGGCGCACGGAGCTCGGCGGCAACCACACCGACCACCAGCACGGCTGCGGCCTCGCCGCCAGCGTGGACATGGACACCCTCGCCTGCGTCGCGCGCAGCGAGGGCACGGTCGTCTGCGTCCGCTCAAAGGGCCATGCGCCCGCGGTGGCTGACGTGAGCGACACGACGATCCGCGAGGAGGAGCGCAGCCGTTCGCAGGCGCTCGTGCGCGGCGTCGCCGCACGGCTGGGCGCCATGGGCTATTCGATCTCCGGCTTCGACGCCTACACTGAGACGCGCGTGCTGCGAGGCTCCGGCCTTTCGAGCAGCGCGGCCTTCGAGGTGCTGATCGGGCAGATCATGAACACGCTCTTCTGCGGCGGCGCGCTGGATTCCGAGGCGCTCGCCGTCACCGGACAGTACGCCGAGAACGTCTATTACGGCAAGCCCTGCGGCCTGCTCGACCAGATGGCCTGCGCCACGGGCGGTGTGATCGCCATCGACTTCGCCGACCCGCAGAAGCCGAAGGTCGAGCGCTGCGCGGTGGACTTCGCCCGCGAGGGCTGCGCGCTCGTCGTGATCGACAGCGGCGCGAACCACTCCGACCTCGACGGCGAGTACGCCGCCATCACGCGCGAGATGGGCGCGGTCGCGCGCTTCTTCGGCGCGGAGGTGCTCCACGACGTGGACGAGGCGGAGTTCTTCCGCCGCCGCGGCGAGGTGCTCGCCGCGCTCGGCGAGCGGCCGACGCTCCGCGCCGAGCATTTCTTTGCCGAGACGAAGCGCGCCCGCGCGCAGTACGAGGCGCTTTCGCGCGGCGACTTCGCGGCGTATCTCGCGCTGGTGCGCGCATCGGGCGAGTCGTCGGAGACGAAGCTGCAGAACGTGTCGGTCGACCGCCCCGGCGGCGACCGCCTGCTGCGCGTCATCCGCCGCGCGCGCGAGCTGGCGGGCCCGACGGGCGCGGCGCGCGTCCACGGCGGCGGCTTCGCCGGCACGGCGCAGGCCTACGTGCCGCTGGAAACGCTGGACGGCTTCGTCGCGCAGATCGAGGCCGAGTTCGGCGCGGGCTGCTGCCACGTCGTGGGCATCCGGCCCGTCGGCGGCGTGAAGCTGATCTGATTTCTTCTGAACAGCAAAAAGAGAAAGACGGCGTGCGCCGTCTTTCTCTTTTTGCGTAAATATGGGGTGTTCCGCCCTGCGGGACGAAGAGGAGTATTCCGCTCTGCGGCGCGGGTGACTTTGCTATGCACCGTTGCGCCAGCCGCTTCCCGCCGTCCTTCGGTTGCGGCAAGCGGGGCGCTGCCTCGAAACTCGCTCGCTTCATCCGCCACAGGCGGCGCTTCGCTCATTTCCAGCGGCAAAGTCACCAAAACGCTGCCGGAAACCAAGGTTTCCGGACTTTCCTTTGGCAGCAACCTTTTATGAGCCTTGCTTTGTTTCTCTTTGTGTTAACGCTGTTTTCCATGCTGGACTGCCTTCGCCTCGACCGCCTGACACCGTTGCGCCATCCACTTCCCGCCGCCCTTCGGTTGCGGCAAGTGGGGCGCTGCCTCGAAACTCGCTCGCTTCATCCGCC
>LXOW01068877.1_pt1 | contig 13782 bp, 14 predicted proteins | sample 1368591 | NCBI WGS metagenome assembly LXOW01 (sample SAMN04884650, study PRJNA319009) | bovine gut metagenome | isolation source: Cow rumen | host: Bos taurus | place: Italy: Legnaro (PD) | collected 2014-07-09
TTAATACTATTATTGTAGTAAATGGTCATGGTGGCAATAGAGACGCTTTAAAACCAATTATACGCACAATAACAAGAGAGGAACCTATGGCACTTGCTATAATTAACTGGTGGGCTTTTTCAGAAAGGTTTGTAAAAGAAGTGTATAACTGCGAACCTGGAGGTCATGCAGCAGTTGAAGAAACCGCCGCCATACTTAGCTTTTTCCCTGAACTTGTAAAAAANNNNAACATCTCTCTCAAATCATTTAAAAAAATGGATATGCTCTTTTGATCGTCTAAAAGGCGGTTTAAGACCTCATAATTAATAATTTTTTATTTGTTACCAGTTCACATACAGGATAAGAAAATGGAAAACGATATAAACATACAAGCAACAGAAACAAGCACAATTCAGTCGCAGAATACATCAAATTCAATCCCCGTTACTTTGCCACAATCTAATGCAACAAATACGCAAACGTTAATAGCGACATCAACCTTACAGCCTCAAAAAGAAGCACCACAGGAAAGTTTATTATTAGAATATGGAGTAGATATNNAATAATGCCAAAATATTATATATTAAGGAGGCCGTGATTTATGACTACCACGACACATGAATTTAAAACAGAAGCACGACAATTACTCGACCTAATGATAAATTCGGTCTATTCTCAAAAGGAAATCTTCTTGAGAGAACTTATTTCCAACGCCTCTGATGCTATAGACAAATTAAAATTTGAAGCACTTACAAACGAAAATCTTCGCAATTTAACAGAAGATTTGCATATAAGAATTACCCCAAATGAAAAAGAAAACACAATAACAGTAAGCGATAATGGTATTGGTATGACTCATGATGAAATCATTAATTATATCGGTACAATCGCCAAATCAGGAACAAGCGAATTTTTAAAGAAACTTAACGAAGCAAAAGAAGGAAAAACAAGCCCTGAGCTTATTGGACAGTTTGGTGTTGGTTTCTATTCAAGCTTTATGGTTGCCCAAAAAGTTGAACTTACCAGCCGAAAAGCAGGAACAGACGAAGCTTGGAAATGGACTTCCGACGGTGAAGGCAGCTACACAATGGAAGAAGCTGAGCTTCCAACAAATGGGACCTCAATCACTATATATTTAAAAACTAAGCCAGAAACAAAAAATGAAGATGAAGACGAAACCTGGCAGGATTTCACAAAAGAATGGGTTATCAGAGAAACAGTTAAGAAATACTCTGATTTTGTAAATTACCCAATAAAAATGCAAGTTACCCACACCCATATCGACAGAGACGAAAATGGCAAGGTTAAAGAAGGCGCAAAAGAAGAAACCGTAGTAGAAGACGAAACCCTCAATTCTATGAAAGCTATCTGGACACGCCCAGAAAAAGAAGTTACTGATGAAGAATACAAGGAATTCTACAAACATTTAAGCCACGATTGGAACGATCCGTTAAAATGGGTTAGCTTCAAAGCAGAAGGAACTTCCAGCGAATTCACATCATTGCTTTACATTCCTGAAAAACCAGGTTTTGAAATGCTGATGAATAACAACTACAAGCACGGCATCAGCCTTTATGTAAAGCGCGTTTTCATTATNNAACTTATTCCTGATTATTTAAGATTCGTAAAAGGCGTAGTAGATTCAGAAGATCTTTCTCTTAATATTTCGAGAGAAATTCTCCAAAAAGATAGACAAATTCAAACAATTCGTAAAACAGTCGTAAGAAAAACATTAGACGCTCTTAAAAAAATACTTAAAGACGATAAGGCAAAATATGAAGAATTCTGGAAAAACTTTGGTCCAATAATCAAAGAAGGATTATTCAAAGACACAACAAACAGCTCTAAGATATTAGACTGTGCATTGTTTAAAACTACTGCCTCTACAACAGATACTTTCACGCTCGATGAATACATCGAAAGAATGAAACCTGAACAAAATGCTATTTATTTCTTAAGCGGCGAAACAAGAGAAACTGTCGAAAACAGCCCTCATATTGAAGCATTCAGAGAAAAAGGCATCGAAGTTTTATTACTTACCGAACCAGTTGATGAAGTATGGCCAAGCTATACAAACGAATACAAAGGCAAGAAAATAAAATCTGTAACAGCCTCTGATAACGAACTAGGTACAGAAGAAGAACGCAAACAACAGACCGAAACCCTTAAGAAAAAAGAAGAAGAATGGAAAAATCTTCTTGAGTTCATCAAAACCAAACTTGAAAAATACGTTAAGAACGTTAAACTCTCAAGCAAGATGAGCACTTCAGCAGCTTGCATAGCCAGTGATGAAGGTGTTATGTCACCACACCTTGAAGCATTGCTTAGAGCTTCAGGCAAAGATGTTCCAGAAATGAAAAGAACTCTCGAACTTAATCCAACTCACCCATTAATGAGCAAACTTTACGAAACATATACAAGAGACGCCAATGACCCCAAAGTCAGTGAATACGCAGAATTGCTTTATGGTCAGGCTGTTCTTGCCGAAGGTGGTCAGTTGCCAGATCCAGCAGGTTTTAACCGCAAAGTAGCAGAATTAATGGCAGGAGCGCTATAATCTTGTCTACAAGTATCTGCACAATAAAAATATATGTTACCCTTAAGGCAGAAATGCCTAAGGGTGATTCGCTTTATATTTCTGGAAACCTGCTTGAACTAGGGAACTGGGAACCAGCAGGTAAAAAATTCCAAACTCTGGAAAACGGCAAGCTTTATGTAGAATTTAATGCTAAAAAAGGCAGTATTATTGAGTGCAAATTAAGTCGAGGCACTTGGAAAACCCAGGCAATATACAAAAAAGACGATAATCCTCCAGATAACATAGTAATAAAAGCAGATAAAGACAAAGAAGTTAAAGTTACTGTATATCAGTGGCTAGACAAACGTGTTATTGTTTCTGATCCTGTTCAAGGCAGTCTGCTTCAATTCGATAGATTTGACTGCAAAGGGCTTAAGCACAAACGAGATATACAAGTTTGGCTTCCATCGAACTACTCCGAAAATGCAGATCCCTATTCCGTTATATATATGCACGATGGGCAGAACCTGTTCGAGCCTGGAAATGCTTTTAATGGAAACGACTGGAAAGTTGACGAAACTGTAACAAAGCTTCTTTCCGAAAACAAAATAAAGCCATGTATTGTAGTAGGTATACCTAATTCTCCAGAACGAATGAGGGAGTTAAATCTTAATGCGCCCCTAGGAAAAGCTTACGCAAAATTTGTAATAGAAGAAGTCATGCCTTTTATACAAACCAAATTTAACGTAAGTAAAGACCATAAAGACAGCTATATAGGCGGNNTGTATGTCATCGGCTTTTCAACGTAGATTTACAAATATAATCGAAGAAGTTAAAAAAACCGAAAAAATGCCATTACAATGCAGATTTTATATCGATACTGGTGAATATGAAATAGAACCAGGTGAAGAAGACGATATAGTCAGTTGCTATAAAGAAATGATGCAAATAATGAAGGAAAAAGGATTTAAAGAAGGTAAAAATCTTATGGGTTATTTTGACAAAAAGGCAACCCATACAGAAAGTGCATGGGCACGCAGATTTCATCTTCCGCTTATGTTTCTTCTTGGCAAATAATTTCAGACATAAAAGCTTTTAAAGAATGTCGACCATCTATCAGCATGGTCGGCATTTTATTTATGTCACCTATTTTAAAGACTTGTTTAATACCATTTTCTAACAAAATATCATAAATTTCATTTTTTAATTCTTCAAATCCCTTTAAAGCAACACAACCAAAATTTATTTCACACTCATCAAGAGAGCTTTTAAATTCATCTAAAGATTGAATACACTTAATTATAACGCTTCGACCATATCCAACAAAATTAAAATCTGAATTGTATTCCAAAATCAAATTAAAAGAAAAATCAGCAGGACATTCCAAACGTCCTTCACCTAATGCTTGAGACATTCGAGCATATTCACGTAAATTTCTTATCTTGCATTTGTCTTCGAGACTAAGCAAATCAGCAGGTATTTCAGAAACAGCTTCCAACATTTCATCGTAAAGACTTTCTATTAACAAATGAGAGCTTTTTATATNNAACAATATCTTTAACCAACAAACTTGCTATTTGCTCAACAGAATTTTCATTAATTTCATTACCGTCTATAACAGCAAAATTTAAACCATAAACATGTTTTAAAACTCGTTCGTCAGGCCAAAATTTTAAAGATGACGACCAATCATATAANNTTATATGTCAAACCAGCATAACCTAGAGTTTCAAATATTTTTTCTTTAGGAAATCGCCAGTTGATAATAGAATTACACAAAGAAAAATCAGTTTTATTCAAAAACTTTGAAAATACATCAAATATAACTAAAANNATATGTATTTAGTTCTGTAACCTAATTCTAATACGTCTCTATCTGAGTAATCGCTACTTTTAAACTCTGTATTAATTAAATTTAACAAGTAATTCTTGTTAAAAAGCTTCAAAATAGTATCAATTAAAAGCTCTGAATTTGTCTGGGATGTTTTTAAATTCTTTTTAAGCAAAGAACAATAATCTTTTTTTAAATTAATATCATAACAAAAAGCTTCGCCTGTCTTTTCAAAAGATGAAATTATACTTTCCAAATTAATTTTATTTAATTTAGACTTATAAGCACTGCATTGCTCTATAAGCGACCCAAGTTCCAATGAAGCAAGATAGCCAGACTCATCGTTTAACCACGAGGAACAATCTTTTCGTTCACCTAAAATTAAATTATAATAACTCATATTTTTATAAATCCATCAAATTTAAAAGCAAAGCCATTTCTACCGCAAGAGCAACTTTTTTCTTGATGAACAAGATAATTCGTTAAAAGAGAAAAAGCTGGATAAGATGTTAAAAATGGCGTAACAAGCCCNNTGCATATATTCAGGCTCTAATATTTCTGCTTTAGAGTAAACTGGTATATGAAAGGCTCCACATTCGCATGTAATAAGAGGAAACATTTGTTCCTTCACCCAAAAAATATTTCTTATTTTAGAACGACCTAATCCAAATAAATTTCTAATTTTCTTTATAAGAAATTCATCCATCAAATCAAAACTTTCAGTTATCCCTGATAAGCACAAAATAGCAGAATTATTGCTTAAATTAAACTTCAAACGTTCTATCTCTATAATATCGCATAATTGCTTTAACTCTGAATAAGTAGCTATAATAAACAAAGGTTCAGGTCTCACAGAAAAATCTGAAAGCCTCTTTAAAGTTTGTTCCCAATTTATAAAATCATTGCCACTCTCGTTCTTATATGTATAAAAAACGCTTCTATGGGCAGTTTGAGAAGTCAAAAGTTCAAATATAAAATCATTAATAATATTCAATTTTAAATTCGGGTCTTTGGAAAAACAAATATAGTTATGCTTTAATTCGTGTTTTATAAAGCCAAGCGATTTTAATTCGTTCGCCATAATTTTCAAAAGCCTTTTCCAAGACCTGGCCTCAAGTATTATATGACTATTGTCCTGATTACCGTAAAATATGCTTCCAAAATCGTATTTAATCAAGTCATAAAAAGTTGATGACAAAGTAAATTTTTTAAATACCGAAACAGGCATTAAGGGAATTTCAAAAGGTTTATGAATTTGTCTAAAATTCGTAAAACCGTAAGCAGAAAGCCATGCTTTGTATTCAGGACACCTCAAAACATGCCAGCGCAATGTTTCATTAAAGGCTCTTAAAAATACAATTTCTGTTTCATCATTATATGTAAAAGCATTATAAAAATCATGCAGTTTTCCACAGTTTATAAAAGGCTTTCCTTCAGACAAGAATAATCTCCTTAAATACTGTGTTTTATTATATTATAGCCTATAAATTATACAACATGTTATTTAATTTTGCGAGATTTAGCCAAAACTTTGGCTGAAATATATTAATTGTCTAATCACCAGATTTATACTATAATATCCCAAATTAATAAATTTGGAGATAATTATGCAAANNTATGTACAGCCGTTGGATGTTCTTCTGGTAGTTCCAGTCCTCAAGCTATAGTATTAGATAAAACCGAATTAGTTGCAAGTTTAAGAAAATTGCTTCAAGAACAAAAAATATCACCAAACATTGCTATGAAAAGAGTTGCAAGCAATAATTANNATGCTAATGAAATTCCATGTTGTACAGAAAGCTCTGAAATTAAAAACGATGTGCCTTGTTGTTCAAATGAACAACCAAGTAAAAGTATTGTTAAACCAGTATTATCTATAAAAAAGCAACATCGTTTCAAACTTAGACCTAAACTTCGGGGTTCACTTAGAAAAGATGGTTCAGATGACAATTTAATTTGTTTGTGCCAACTTGGTATGACTCTAAACGAAATATTCGATTTTTTTATAATAGAAGAAGGATATGAAGAAGGAGAATCTTTAATAGATTCTATTTACCCAGAGTATTTTTATCTCAAAAATTTTGTTCTGCCCAAATATGAAGAGAATTCTTCTGCTAACAATGTTTTAAAACAAGCAATAGAAGAGATTAAAAACACATTTGAAATAGATGATAATGCAACAGAGGATTACACTTTAAAAGACATAACTATCGAAAAAATAAAAGCAGCAATGGAAAGCTTTGAAACTATTTTCCAATCAATAGTGTGTCCATGTAGATCTAAACCAAGTATAGACCCAAATACGATTGAGGAGTTAACTTTTTCATCATGTTACTGCTATAACGAAGACAGTTGCGGTTGTGATTGGATTAATGAATATTATATTATATTATCCCTTTCATTGAAAGAATTAGAACAAAACACAGATACCGACATTAGCACATCAACCGCAGAAATCAACAGAAAACCTACTGATTCAGGTTATAATCTTGATTTCACTGATTTAAACAATGAATCTTGGACATTAAAAATTCCTAATAAAGACAACTACGTTAATTTCCTATCTCCAACAGAAGCAACAATTAGCGGTTATGTTTTAGAATCAAATGTTAAGTTTACTTTCCACATGATTAGAGAATCAGCAGCTGATAATTACGAATGGCTTATTGATGATATAAAAACAGAAGAAACTAATNNACAATAAGAATACAAGTTCCAAAAGAAAATTAACAATAATATAAAACTCCCTCAAATAAAGCTGTTTGAGGGAGTTTTTATTTTTAGTTTAAAGCAAAGATAAGCCAGTTATATGAAAATATTACATGGCGATTAAAAACTTTTATTTGTGGGTAAGTATATATCTTCCGTCCCAATCTTCTGGCGGTGGATGGTTTTTATATTCTTCACATCTTGCTTTATAAGTTATAGAAGGACCATCGTTAGGAAACCTTTCCAGTATTTCATCAAATAATCCAATAGCTTTATCCCATTCTCTTTCCAAATGAAGCCTTATAGCCTCATCATACATTCTAACTAGTTCGCTCCAATTTTCAGGTTCGTTTCCTTTCTCAGAAACAAGTTCATAAACTTTAACAGGTTCTTTTTTTCCTTTAACAGCTAAAAAATCAAGAAACCTACATGTTATTTTTTCTTGAACCTTTAAATAGACAGCTTCGCTTATCATCATTTTGGTTCCGTATTCTTTATTAGCGCCTTCTAATCTGGAAGCTAAGTTAACGCCGTCACCCATGCAAGTAAAGTTCATTTGAGCTTTAATTGAACCCATATAACCAACAACTACCTCTGCCGAATTTATACCGCAACGTGCCGCAACTCTAGGTAAACCACGCTTGGCCCAATCAATTTGCAATTCATCTATTTTTCTTTGCATTTCCAATGCGCATAAACAGGCTCTTAAACAATGGTCTTCCTGTTTCCTTGGGTAATTCCAAAAGGCCATAACCGCATCGCCAATAAATTTATCTAATGTTCCGCCATATTTAAAAACAATGTCCGTCATAGCGCCTAAATATTCATTCAACAGAACAACCAGTTCTTCTGGCGAAAGCTTTTCTGAAATCGTAGTAAAACCAGCGACATCAGAAAAGAAAACGGTTAATTCCGCTTTTTCTCCGCCTGGTTTTACTGCATTTGGATTATCTAATATATATTTAACCACATCCGCAGAAACAAAGCGAGAAAACATGGCTTTTGTCGTTTGAGCCTTTACACTTTCTTGAATATAATTTAAAAGTGTTGAACAACTCCAGATTAATGGGAAAGCAAACAGATATGGCGTTACATAAAGTATTTGGCGTTCAACAATGTATGACACATAACCATGATATATAGCATAGTAAGACATACCAAACATTATAAAAAAGCCCATGGTAGGTGTAACTATCTCTAATAAAAGACCAAGAATTAAACATGCAAAAAATAAAGTTATAATTGATTTATTAGTAAACTTAGGAGGTTTTAAATACAGATTGTCCATAATGTTAATTATAGTATTAGCATGAACTTCAACCCCCATCATATTGTCTTGATTAACACCTCTAAAACTAGTTTGAAATGTTAACGGAGTTGGATAAAAATCCATATCGGTTAATTCAAAAGGACCAAACAAAACAATAGAGCCCAAACCGTTTTTTTCTTTACCTTTTCTATCAAACAGCCAAGATTCTTTACCTAAAACTCGAGCAGAAATATTTTTGTAATCAAGTCTAGTATCTTTATTAATTTCTTCTAGTTCGTTTTCAGACAACTCATCTGTTACTTTTAAAGCTTCAGAACCTACACATTCATACAAAGAATAGCTAGGAAGAGTAGTTTCTGAAACATCATATTTTTTTTTCTCTTCATCTGCAAGATAATCAATTTTTAAAGCTTCATCGTTAATAATAGCTACAAAATCAATGTACATATTTCCTTCGCTATCTACAGGTATTTCTAAATCATTTATTTTTACATAATCTATTTCTTTATTTTCTACTTTTAGTTTCCTTATTCTTTCCAACTCATCGTTCATAGCCTGTAAATAAGTTTTTGTTAATTTTTTATTTTCTCTTTTTGCACGTTCATCGAGTGCTAACATCGCTATTTTTAATCCAAAAGATGGGATAATATTATCTAAATTTTTTTCACCACCATAAGTAATGTATAAAGGAACAAAAGAGACATAAGATTTGTTCCTTTTAGTAACATTAATTGCAGCTCTAGAAACTTTTTCATAAGTCTTTGAATTAGTATCCATTAAAAATTTTTTAGCAGGATTAATCAATTCTACTTTATTTGAATAAAAAGAACGAAGTTTTCCTAAGTTTATAATGCTACCATCTCTTACTGAAAGTGACTTTTCCTTATCATCTATATTTTCTAAAAATTCAACTCCACTTGCTATTCCTTCATTCTTTGCATAAGAAGCCAAAACTATATTTGATTTACAATTTTTTAATGCTTCCACTAAACTCAAGTCCATAGAGCTAACAGTCTCATCATTTTTATTGTCTACGTCTAACAAAAAATCTATACCAATAACCGAAGCCGCTGGTATAACATAGTCTTTGTTTATTTCTGTAGAAAAAGTAAGAGAAAATCTCATTAAAGTTACATCATTTATATAACCTTTTTCAGAATCAAATTTTCCATTATATTTAGGAAATTCAAAAACAGGTTTTATATTCATAATAGAAGCATTTACAATAAAATTTGTCCACTGCCAAAGCAATTTAAAAATACTCTTGTATTTTTTATCCACAATATATTTTTGGTTATTTTTAGCAGTTTGACTATATTCTTTTATAGCTTTTTTTAAACCTTCATCTTGCCAATTTACCGACAAAGTTGGAAGTATAAGATAGGTTAATTGGCTTGGCTGGTAATTTCCAAATTCATAAGGCTTATAAGTATCATCTTGATACGATAACGGATCTATTTCTAAATATGAACCAGTACTAAATCTTTTAATTACATTATCACCTTTTGGAGACCATAAATCCTCTTTAATCCTAATAAAGCTGCATATTCCTTCATGATTAGTTTTATTGAACCAATCTTTAATCTTTTGACTTCCAGNNAACCCAAAAAATTAACCAAGTTTGCAAACATACTTCTATCAGAGCTTTTGTGAAGCATTTGAAATAGTTTTGCCGATTGCATATCTTTTTTAACAATTACAACCTGACTTCTATTTTTCTTTTTTTCTTGAATTTTTTTTTCAGTTAATGTTGCCTTCTTAGCATCAGTTTCTATTGCCCCAAGAGTAATTTTTTTAAAATGATTTTGATTATAACAAGAAAAAATATAATCCTCTAAACCGCTAAAAACCTCCGAATAAAACAAAAGCAGAGACAACATAAAGAAAGTAAAACTAATAAATAGTCCTCTTTTATAAAAAACTTCTTTACTGTCTCGTTTAATAATATATTTCATAAATAAAAATAACAAATCTCAGAAATAAAAAATAAAATCTATCGCTGAGATAAAAAATCCTATTTTAGTTATAGTTTATTTTTCTAATATACCCTTTCGATTTAACTGATTCTGTAAATCTTCTATTTTATCTCTAAGTCTATCAGCTTCATTAGAAAGACTTGAATACAAATCATCTATCCTACGCCATAAATCTTCCAATTCCTGCTTTTGAGAATCTGCAGATTTTAATCTGGCAAGTTTTGTATAAGTACTGCTATAAAGTTTTTTAGCTCTATCATATCTTCTTGAAATTCTTGCAAATTTACCAATTATTCTTAATGAGCGAGATAAAATTTTTGTTTTAGCACTTGATGATACCGCATCCTTGTATTCATCATAGTATGTATTATACAAAGAAAGATCACTAGTCAATTCAGCTTCCAAATCCTTTAAAGAATCTAAAACACCGCTGTCTATTACATCTTCTGCCGAAGTTTTATCTTCATTATTATTAGCCGTTGTATTTGTGCTTATAATACTGTCTGTTTCAGTATTTTCATCATTGTTTGAATTTGAATTTGTTTCTTCTGTATCTTCTTCAACAACTTCATAACCAGCTAAGTTTGCTACTTCAGCAACTAATTCTTTTGCTTCGCCTATTGCTTTATTTAGTTCACTAATAGCTTTGCTTAGATTTTTATCTTCAGCTTTTGATTTAGCATTGTTCATGATTATTTCAGCTTCTGCTACACGACTGCTTAAACGACTGCTTTTGCTATAAACAGTTTGTATTGTCATAGCTCCACGGTTTTGAAGTTTTCTTAAACTGTTTTTAAGCTCGTTCGAGCCTCTTTTTATGTCGTTACTATTCTGTTTTATTTCATTAATAATTTCTGAATTATCCATATTTTTGCCTAAGTTTTCCATAGACTTCTTTAATTCTTTATTTAATTCAGAAACATTGGCTTTCTTTAATTCATATTTGCCTTTAGGCGCTACTTTAATTTGTTCTCCTGGCTTTAGTTTTATAACTTCCTTAGTATCATTTATAGTTATATAACTACTTCCGTGGGAAAGAGAAAAGAAATCGTTTACGCCATCTGTAGAAGCTCTTAATGCCGATCCCCTAATACCTGCAACCGCTTGAGTACCATGTAATCGAAGTTCTCCGCCATTTACAGATTTTTTCATATTAATCCATATAATGCCTGCCACCATCTTTATATTGGATATTTCGCCTTCATATTCCGGTAAAACCAAAATGGATTTTTCTTTTATGATAAAAGAAGTTTTATCTGCAAGCCCCAAAATAGCTTCTGAATCTTCTTCAGTTTTAATTCGATCTTTGTAGTGCAAAACAGTCTCAAATTCTGCGCCAACATAAGAATCATCATCTTCATCATCAGGTCTAACAGCTACATCGCCAGTTATATCTTTAAATCTAACGTTGCAATCTTTATAGGCAAAAGCTAGTGATGGTATAAAAAAAGCTAAAAGCATCAATATAAGTATTTTTTGTTTCATATTTTATATGCTCCCAAAGCAACCATTAGAACTTTCGTTCTAATTTTACACTAATTTCTCTGTTAATCATAGGTTTAGCAAAGTTATACAATAAGTCCTGAGTATAAGTATCGTAGCTTCTATAATATGTCTTTTCGTAAGAGAAACTAGAAACAAATCTGATATCTTTGCTTATTGGTTTAACGTATTCTATGCTAAAATTAGGCTGTATTTCATTCTGCCAATTTACATCTGGCTCAACAGCGCCTTCCCTATAGAAATTTCTAAATTCCATACGTTTTAAAGCTGCCATTAAATGCCATTCATAATGATTACGTTTAATATATTTTAGATCAATGCCTGTTTGATAACTTCTATAATCTTCATATTGAGTAATATCGTAAAATCTTCCGTTATATTCTGTGTTCCACGCAATACTCATTTCTTTGTTAAGCTGCCATGAAAACTTTAATTTGCTTGTGTTTTCGTCAAAATTCATTGCGTTTCCTATAACAGATTCACGAGTATGATAAGTGTGATCAAATCGTATTTTTAGAACTGGATTAACAGTTTTAAGCAACATTATATGAGCTTCATGATTCTTTTGCGCTAATATACGGCTGTTTTCATCATTATCAACATATTTATAATCTAACTGAGCCCTTAAATTATTATTTAATTTCATTCTTGCAGCAAACATTAAATCCAATTCAGAATAACCACGTTCATAATCAGAGCCGTATTCATGCTTATTATGTTGAGCTTCTAACTCGTAGGTTACTTTTTCATTTGCTGGCAAAACATAATCAAATCTGNNCATTGAATCTTTCATCAAAAAAGTTTCACTATCGCTTAAGTTAAATTGATAAAAATCAGAGCTGTTATAATGTGGGTATTGCCTTGTTTGAAAACCTAAGGTAGTTGTTCCATCTCTTCGGTCATCTGGAGTTCGTTCGTTTGTTANNAATAGTTTTCTCGAACCAATTCATTTCTTTCACGTTGAACATAACGTTCATCTAAATACAAAGCGTGATTTTCATCATGTTCGTAATTTAAAGAAAGTCTAAACTGACTTAAATCATTTGGAAGTTTTGATTCTGGCGTAGCGCTTCTTACTTTATTTTGCGCTTCTGTTTTTTCTGTTCTATCGTTAATTTCCAAAGCATAACTTCCAGATACATTTATTTCTCTATACTTTTTTATATTAGTATCAGTAGTGTCATCGCCCACAACACTCTTGCTTTCTTTACTATTTTTCTTTGCTTCTTTATTTTTATTAGACCTACCTACTTCGCTAGATGATTTTCCATTTATCTGATCGTCATAAATTTCACGTATTTCTCTATACTTATCTTCAATAGCCTCAAAGCCTTCTTTAAGTATATTTCTGTCTCCAGGATACTCTGAAGATGTAAAAGAATATTGATCTTCCAGCATTTCATAGCGTTTTTGGACATGTTCAATTAAATCTTCTACACTTAATTTTATTTCTTCGCTATTTGAGTATTCTTTTGAACTCAATTTTTTTGCGTATTCCTCAAGTTTACGTTTATTATTAGTAAACTCTACTTCATAACGACCAAATAAAGTCAGCAAACCTTGAGAAGCTTTTTCTAGTGCTTCAGTTTGACTAGGCAAACAAAACATAAAAGAAAGTAAACTAGCATATATAATTTTTTTATTCATAATATTATTCCTGAGCTGAATATAATATTAAATCACCGCATTTGACAAGTTTTATTTTTCCGCACAAAAACATCATAAAAACAATATTGTAAAACATAAAAAATCTAAACAAAATATGACGTTTACAATTACAAAAACATCGCCATATAAAGCGGAAGGCTTAATATTTTCCCGTTCTCGCCAATATTTTTTGAAGACAATCTTATTCCCTGCTCGACTCCCCTGTTATTTAAAACTGAAGCAAGAGATTTTGATTTTGTATTCTCTGAAGATTTTACTTCTACTGCCGTTGCTTTGTTGTTATATCTAATAAAAAAATCAATCTCCAGCTGGCTGTTATATTCAAAAT
>LXOW01456202.1_pt1 | contig 13777 bp, 13 predicted proteins | sample 1368591 | NCBI WGS metagenome assembly LXOW01 (sample SAMN04884650, study PRJNA319009) | bovine gut metagenome | isolation source: Cow rumen | host: Bos taurus | place: Italy: Legnaro (PD) | collected 2014-07-09
AATGCCTTTTCACGCTCCGGACCCGGGCTGAAAAATTGAGTTTTTTAACAGCCCCCTACGGGCAGGGTCAAAAGCCTGCATAAACAGCTGAACGCCGAAGCTAATTGATGACCAACGAAAAAAGGCGCATAGAGCGTAACGATGATTACGTTCCGTGCGCCGTAAGCTATTTCGTTTTTACTCGTATTTACGGATGATTCTTTCTTTCAGACTGATTCTGTTTTCCGTAATATCGAGGCATTTGAACTTCAAAAGGCAGTTAACAATATGGTTATAATCTGAATAAGATAACTTTTCCCTGCCATTTGCGGCAAGCGCTTCGTTTACCAACTTGAATCCCTTGTCAAGGTCGATCACGTATGGCTTCTCCGGGCAGTTTTTCCATAATACCGACAAAACGAGCGCCTGTTCCTCGGTTACGGCCACGGTGAAAGCTGATCTCAACTTTTGACAGATTGAAATCACCGCGCAAACTATCATAAGTCGCTTTTCGGAATAAAAATATGAAGCATCGAGCACCATCGAAGGGATGCTGCAGATTGCTTTTCTCATATTCAGAGTAATATTTCCAGGTTTTAAGGATTTATATTCGTGTCCTCCTCCGGGAATCTTAAACGAAGCGATCCAATTCATTCGATTTGTGAACTCATACTCCGGATCCTTTATCGATATTCCCTTTTCTTCTATCAGCGTGTCGTAAATCCTGTCGATTTCTTCTTCGGAAACAGCAGGTCCGTCAGCGTTTGAATAGCATGATCTGATAATACTTTTTAACTCTCTGTCGGGATCCCCGTGAAAATTTATCGGTTCTGATTCCATAAGTAGTTCTCCTTTATGCAAACCGGTCAATCCTTGTTATCTTTTTTCAGCCCGAGCGCCGCGATGAGCAGGCAGCCCTGTCCGACTACGTTGACGCCTTCGGCGATCCAGTTCATCGACGCCTGTTCGAAGTCGCGCGAAGAGAGATAGCCCATCGCGAGCAGCATGACGAAGGCGATCCAGAAAAGAATCGCGGAAAGGACCCTTTTGCGCTTCGCTGCAATTATACCGAGACCTCCGCAGATCCCGAGAGAGCCGAGTACCATCATCGATACGAATATCATCGTTCCGGAGAAAACCGCAGGAGCGGCGGCCGCCGAATACACGGCGTTCTTTTTCCTCAAAGGCGCCGTCAGCAGCGCGACGACGGAGATTCCCGCAAGGAGGAATCCGACCGACTGCATCGGAAACATTGCCTGGCTCAACCGTTCGAAATCGCAGACGTTCAGGGCGTAAAGCAGCTTCCATACTGCCTTCATCGTCCCGGCGGCGATTACCATTATCGTGCCTCCGGCAAAGAGCGCGAAGGCGCCTTTGCTCATCTTGTCGTAGAGCCAGCGCTGGAGGATGATCGCGGAGATTGTGTACAGCGCCACCGGTACAAAATCAAATAAAGCCATCGGAACGCTCATTTGTTCTTCTCCTTTGACCGCTTGTCGTTGATTATCTTCATATGTTCTGCCGTGATCAGCTCGACGCCGTTCTCTTTCGCCCAGGAGACGCAGCCGCGGAGCACGACGGGCAGGAAGACGCGCGGGACGTTGAGAATCGTCTGCAGGGCGTCGTCGGTGAATTTGACCTTGTCGTCGACGCGGTCGGCTGCGTAGCGGACGGATTCGAGAGAGGCCTTGCGGACAGGCAGAAGTTCGGCACGCATTTTTCTCTTGCGGTGGAACCAGAAATTCTTGCTGTCGCGGTAGCCGTAATCGACGGGAAGCGGCGGGAAATCGCATGCGCGGACGCCGTTGACGATCGCGTCGCGGTAGCGCTTCTTCATAAGGATCTTGTCGACGCGAAGGATGAAATGCGCTCCGAATTTTGAGGTTATACCGTTAAAATCATGATAGGGCGGCTCGTATCCGTCGAGCACGCCGGGAGCGTCCGCGGCGGCGCCGTCGAGCTCGCGCAGCCAGGTGCATTCGATTGCCTGGATTGCGTCGGAGAGAACCATCGGACGGGCTTCGCCGGTCTCCTCTTCGATCAGTCCCTTTTCGAGGCGGAAGTTGCACTTCGGCATCTTGTCCTCGGGCTTGTCGCCCGGCCAGGAGAGCTTGACGCACTCCTTGAAGGTCGCGGGTTTGTCGTCGACGAAGTTGAGGGCGCACTTGCCGTTGCGCAGTATGTTCTGAGCGGTGTTGGACGAGTTGCGACAGGATAATAGCATCGCGTAGCAATCCTTCCCCGCCACGTAGTAGGGCTGGACCAGCGAATAGGGACCGAGCGTCGTCTTGCCGTCCTCGCACAGCGTGCTGATGACGACCGTCGGCATCGGGAAGAAGAGTGACGTCTGGTAGAAGTTGTCTACGATACGAAGATTTTCAAAGCTGCTCATGGGAGTTCTCCTTTGGATGTACGTCTTGGAGTCCGTTGCACCGGATTCCGTATTGAACTACTGTCATTATATCGCATTACGGAAGATTTTGCAATACTATCAGTAAAATAAATAAAATAAATATTATCCGAATTTCAACTTGACATATCGGGAAAAATAAACTATAATTCTCTTGTGTCCTGCGAATACGGACCGCGGACGGAACGCACCATCGAAAACCGAAAGGAAATACAAAATGAAAACTGTCGTCATAACCGGATCTGCAAGAGGATTCGGACTCTGCCAGGCAAGAAAATTCAAGGAACTCGGATGCAACGTCGTGCTGTCCGACGTAAACGAAGAAAACCTCGTCAAAGCCGCGAAAGAACTTGAAAGCGCAGGTCCTGCAGACACGAAAGTGATTTATACGCTTTGCGACGTGACCGACAGCACAGCTCTTCAGAATCTTTGGAATCTTGCGAAAGAGACCTTCGGCTCTGTCGATATCTGGGTAAACAACGCAGGAGTCAACTCTCCCGACAAGCCCGCGTACGAGCTCACGGAGAAAGAGATCAGTTTCCTTCTCGACATCGATCTCAAGGGGACGATTTACGGCTCGAAAATCGCTTTCGCGGGTATGAAGGAGCAGGGCTTCGGCCAGATCTACAACGTAGAGGGATACGGCTCGAACGACGCGATGATGACAGGTCTCACTCTGTACGGCACTGCCAAACGCGCCGTCACCTATTTCACTCTCTCGCTCGCGAAAGAGAGCGAAGAGCTGACCGGAGGAAAGGTCTGCGTCTGCCGCCTGACCCCCGGGATAATGATCACAGATTTCATTAAAACCGCGAACGGCGGAGCGACGAAAATCGAGCTTCCCGAAAAGACGAAAAAAGTATATAACATCCTCGGCGACTACCCCGAGACGATCGTCGAATACTGCGTTCCGCGGATGCTCGCAAACAATAAGAACAACGCTCGCGTAATGTGGCTCACAAATCTCAGAGCTTTCGGCAGATTCATGACCGCGGGCTTTAACAAACGCGACTTTTTCGCGGAATAATCATAAAAATGCCTGAATACAGCGAACAGGACCTGAGATACGCGTCCGAACTCCGCGAGGACGTTCATAAAGAGGCGCTTGAAATCGTCCGCAGAGTCCGTCCGGACGCGAATGAGATAATCGATCCGCATCCGGTGGAGGATTATTTTCAGCAAAGCTGGGAATACCCCGGAAAATGGTATACCGTCGTGGCGATTCCGGAGGGATATAGAAGCCGCAAAGCTTTCGTGGAAAAATTAGCGAAGGATACGCTGACAAACATGAAACCGGACGGAGACCCCTTTTACGCGCTGCTCGTCGATTATCCCGGCGTCGTCTTAGACTATTATCTTGTAAACGATAACGAATATTGCGGATTTGAGTCGCACCGGAAGGCGCTGAAGATTGCTTTCGACCGTTTCGGCGGTGAATGTGAGGGCAATCCGGACCTGGCGGAAGGAAAAATCATCTCAACGGAGGAGCTCTTTTCAAAAGAATCTTCGGACGGCAAACTCAATTACAGACGCGCCTTTCTCTTCCCTCCGCACGGCAGCGGCTGCACGCAGAAGGATTTCGACAAGGTCAACGCCGCTCTCTTCCCGAAAGGAACCGGCGGGCTTGAAGTTTACGAATGGACGACCGGATGGTCGGATTATTTCGACGACGGCCGCGAATGGTGGGGCACGCTCTGCCTGACGGTATACGACAGAAGCATGAACCGCTTCGCGGTGATAACAGCCTCTGCAACCGATTGATCGTTTCGATTTTCAGGGAGAAAAAATAAGGAATGCCAAAATCAATATACGATAAGATACTCGACAACATTGTCGACGGAAAACTGAAGGAAGGCTTTTCGCTTCACGAGGACGACGGCACCGGCGAGCCGGTTTTCGCTGACGGAGCGATCGACGGAATGACCCTTTACCATTTCGGCCAAAGCAGTATTGACGCAGCAGGCAAGAGACTGATGATAAAAGCCCTCAATGCCGCGAACAGAGACGAAAGCAAAGCCGAAAAACTCTTCGCGGAGCTTGCGGAAAACTATACCGCGGTCGGAATCGTCGACGCCTTTCAGCGTTATATAATGAACCACCGCCGCCGTCTCAGCGCCGCAGCCCTCAAGCACACCGCCTTTTACATGATTTATAATTCGACGAACGTGGAATGCGTCAAATACGGCCTTGAAATACTCGAACTGATGGCGGAAATTGACGAACGGGGAAAAACTGCAATACGCCGTCTCGGACTTTGCGACGAGTTTTCGGCTCAGGCAGTCTGGATCTTTTCGAGGCTGGAGGGCGGCAACGATGAGATATTCAATCTGGCAAAGAATCTTTCGGGATGGGGAAGAATACACGCGGTCGCCGAGCTGGAACCCGAAACGCCGGAAATCAAAAAGTGGCTTCTCTTTGAGGGAATAGACAATTACGTTTCTCCTCAGTATTCCGCGCTGACGGTATGGAAAAAGGCGGGCGTCGGCGAAATGCTGAAGGGCGAAATAAGCGAAGAGGAATTTCACGCCGTCTCACGTATTCTCTACGCGCTTGTCGACGAAGGACCTGCCGAGGGAATATCCGGACTTGACGACGCTGAAGAGGCAGTCCGCGACTATCTCAAGGCAGCCGGAAAGACGACTCTCGTGATCGAAGACTATGAAGCCGTCTTTGATATCAGATACTGGGCGGCTGATGAAGATAACGATTACCCGGATATTGTTCTTACCTGCTCGGATATTCTCTCAGACGATATTTGCGAGGAGACGGTACGCGAGGCCGTGAAAGAAGGAAAAGGGCTGCGCCTTGCTGAAGCGCTTGAGATCTATAGCCCGGAGGAGGAAGAAACGGATGAGTGAAGAATACGTTATCATAGAGCCGGATCAGATGCGGGCGCTCGCAAGGTACGAACTCACGTTTGACAAAATCACAGACGTCACAGAATTCGACGAGAACAGAATTGTCCTACCGGGGGAGTACGCCTATACGACGGAGGATCTCGGAGAAGCGCTGAAAAACATAAAAGCAAATAACCCGACGGTTGGAGAATTCGGCGAAAACTGGTATTACCCGATGTCTACGCTGGAAGACGCCTTTCACGTAAGAGAGGCCTGCGGCTCCGACGATAATGAAAACGGCGAGGCGGGTTTGCTGTCGGCTCTTCCTCTGACTTCGGAAAGAGTCTTCTCTGCCGTCTGGTCCGGGCTGGAAGAAATCTGGAGCGAGCTCAACGACGACGTCCGCGTAGGAGAACTCAACGAGATAACGGAATATATCGACCGTATCGCAAGATTCATCGCGAACAAAGGCAGATCCCTTTCGGAAATGGACTTCAGCGATGAAGAAAAAGAGGGGTATATTCAGCAGTTCAACGACGACGAAAATCTGAAAAAAGCGAGCGAGGGCGAGCTTGCGCTCTGCCGCAGATTCGTCGACGAACTTCTTCCGAAAGACTCGGGCTTCGCGCTCTATCTCCTCGGTTATTCGACCTACGGCGGAAACGCTCTTTACGGGTGCGACTGGAAAACGTCGCGCGACTGCATGATCCGCCTCTACGACAAGACGGGAAACCCGACGTTTGCAAACACGCTCGGATATATTTACTATTACGGCAGATGCACCGGCGGCGTTCCCGAATACGAAAAAGCCTTTCAGGCGTTTTCAATCTCCGCCGCAAACGGTCTGCACGAGGGAATGTACAAAATCGCGGATATGTTCCTTCACGGATACGCCTGCCGGAAGAGCGAGAGCGCGGCAAAGTTCCTTTACGAGACGGTTTACGACAGCTGTTACAATCAGTTTCTTCAGAGAATCGAAGGAGAGTTTGCCGACGCGGCCCTCCGGATGGGCAACGTCTATCTCAAGGGGATAGGCGGCGAAAAAGATCCCGAGGCGGCCTATTACTACTTCCTTCAGGCGGACTATGCAGCTAAACGCCGTGCGGAGAGGTCGGATTTCTTCGGCGACATAAACGTAATAACGGGGATTCGTAACTCCCTGGAAAAGACGAGAAAAGAGCTCCCCGACGACTACTTCTCCGACCATATCTCTCTTGTCAGGCCGCGCATCTTCGAATACGTCATTGAAAAGGGATACCGCGGGCAGATCACCGTCGAACGGCGCGAAGACGGGAAAGCCAAGGTCAACGTAACGCGCTGCCCGATGCGCGGGCAGGAAAGGCCCGAGCCGCTTCTGATCACATATACGCCGATTGACTTCTGCGAGCTTGCGGACGGTCTCGAACTTGAAGGAATAAATCTGAAAACGTCTTTCGGAGACTTTCCCGAGGTCGGATTCAGATACGACTCTCTCGAATGGAACGAAGCCGACAAAAGGCTCGATCTCTATTACGACTATGATTTAATCGGCTGGATATCCTGCGACGAATACAGATTGTACAGGCGAAAAAAAGAAAAGCCGGCAGGGAGACTGCTGACCTTCGCGAGCGTCGCGTTTGCACCGAACGGCAGAACCTACGATTATCTTTGCGATATAGAGGGCGTGGAACCCGGAGACCGCGTTATCGTCGTCGGATACGACGGAGAGACAGAAGTCGTAGTGCAGAAGGTTTATTCGAGATACGAATCGGAACTCGGGCTTCCGCTTGACAGGTACAAGAAAATCGTGCGCAAGTGCGAGTAAAGGAGACGTCCAATGACTACAGACGTTTTTATGCGGTATTATTCCGCGGAACTGAATTGGAACGGCGTCGAAAGGCGGGGAGCGGCCGTCAGGCTGACGGCTGATTCGGAGGCCGGACAGATCTCCTATACGGCGTCGGTCAGCTTCTTTCCTCACCTCGACGACGAGGATTTCAGCGTATCATACGACGCGTATTTCGAAAAAGAACTCTATCGCGCACCGGGACGCAGATCGAAAAAACGCGAGGCGGAGCTTCTGGAAAAACTGCGGGAAGTCATCGACGGGCTGGCCGAAGGCGCCGGAGGAAAGGTGTTCTGGGACCGCCCGCTCGGACATGAGCGGAGAGGTTAAAGTGCTGTCAAAAAAACAATGATGAGCAGCAAGGAGACCAAAATGAAATCGCGGATTATTAAAACGCTTGCGGCGCTTGCCGCGGCGATGATGATTATTTCCTTTGCGGGATGCAAATCCGGCACGGCGGACGTCGGAAAGACGATCGAAGAGATTGCCGTCGATTACGGCACCTACGGCGCCGAGGCAAACGCCCGGATAGACGAGCTTCTGAAAGAACTCTCCGCGGCCGATAAAAACACCGGCGCGCGGTGGACGGCGATCATGGACGTATGGAGATCGCCCGATCTCGGAAAAAAGCTCAACTATGACGTGCTGCCCGACGGGCTGCCCGATTCGGACGAACTCTGCATAGTGGTTCTCGGATTTCAGCTCAATCCAGACGGAAGCATGAAGGACGAACTTGTCGAGCGGTTGAAGGTGGCGCTGGCGAGCGCTGAAAAATATCCGAATGCATATATCGTCTGCACCGGAGGAGGCACCGCGGCCGAGAACGAATCGGCGTCCGAAGCCGGCGAGATGGCGAAGTGGCTGGCTTCTCAGGGCGTCGACGGAAAGCGGATAATCGTCGAGGACAACTCGATAACGACGGCGCAGAACGCGCTGTTTACCTACGATATCCTGACCTCTCTCTACCCTTCCGTTAAAAAACTCGCGATCGTGTCAAGCGATTACCACATCGCAACCGGAGAATTGCTCTTCAAGGCGGAGTCGATAATCAGGGCCGTGGCTCCGGGCAGCGAAAAGCTTGAAGTGGTATCGAACGCGGCGTGGAAAGCGCCTTCGGGCACGCTCTCGGCCATGTTCCAGGCCGGGGCGCTCATCGAACTATCCGGCGACGTCGAAACGGCCTTTGAGATTTACTACGACAATTACGATATACACGATCTTCACCCGCTGAAATAAGAACCATTAAATGACAAATGGCGCACAGAGTATAACGGGCGTTATACTCTGTGCGCCAGAGTTTTTTAACAGCCTCGTCACGAAAGAGCGCCGGATTCGATAAGAAAGATGGTATTTGTTAGAATGACGCGTTGATGGTAATAGTTTTTACAGCCTGAGCGAAATTTGATACTGTAGGGGCGCCACATTTTCGAAGAAAATGTTGCGGGCTGCCCGCCCCGAGGGGGAGGCAGGAACGATTTCAAAGATTGAGTATTTTTCTGATATACGTCAGTTCAACGTCATAAAGACGATTCCGTATTTGTTATCGATTATGCGCACCTGCGGGGCGGGCGCCCGCTGAGGCGCCCCTACGGTATCAAATGACGCATACAGCGTAACAATTATTACACTGTATTTATCATCCTTCCATGCGCCGCAGCGCAATTCATGCCGCGCAGCGGCAATTCATGCAACGCAGTTGCAATTCATGCAGCGCAAGCTGCAATTCACGCCGCGCAGTCGCGCTTGAAAGAAGCGTGACTGCGCGGCCGAACGTCAGTGATCACCCCGCATGATCCGCGTTGATCTTTTCAATCTCCTTCTGGGTTTTGCTCTTGAAAGAGTTCATATATCTCAGGAAAACGTTGGACTTCGCAGTCGGGACGTAGTTGTTGAGTATGCCGTACAGCGGAATTGAATCAGAGTAGATAATCGAGTTGTCGTAAATCACGGTGTCGAGAACGATATTCAGCATATCGACGCTGTCGGCGTTGCGCACGTTTCTCGTCTTGCAGTAGAGTTCTATGAAAGTGCTTTTGGTCGTGTTCGTCGACTCGTATGAGAAGACCTCGAGCGCGAATCCTGCGAAGTCGGGATCGGGGTTCGTCACCGGAATCGAGAAGAGCATGCACCTGATTTCGGCCATCGAGTAATAGGCTTTCTGGTCCTTATCAAGCATCGGACATGGCAGAACGGTATAATCGAAGGAGCATTCCTGATTGTAATAGGAGACGTACTGGATGCTGTTGATCGTGAACAGGGCGCGGCCGTCCTTGAAGGTGTCGGAGGCGATATCCCAGTCTCTGCCGTAATCCTCGGGGCTCAGCGACGTCTCGGGCCTGAAAATATTCAGAACGGCGTCGACGGCCGCCGAGTCGTGATCAAGGTCGCTGACGACCACGAGTCCGTCGCTTCCGTCCTTGTCGATCAGATGGACGCCGCATCCGAAGCAGAGCGCGGCGAAGCAGTCGTATGAAGAGAGCGCGAGTCCGAACATGTCGGCTTTGGTGTGTTTGCCGTCTCCGTCGAGTTCATCGGTGCAGGCGTTCACGTACTCGGCCATCTTCTCCGCGGTCCAGTCGCCGCTCCGGACAAGTCCCGGAATCGGGGTCAGACCTTTGTCCACGATCAGCGCGTCGTTGCAGACGATAACCTGCACGCGGTTTTTGTCCCTCAGCGAGTAATCGCTTCCCGTGTAGTAGATATGCCCCTTGATCGAAAGAGCGTCGTTTTCCACTTTGCTCCACCAGGGCTTTGAGAAATCGATATAGCTGACCTTGTGCATATCATAGAAATAGCCCTTCTGGGCAAGAGCGCCTACCTTGTACGCGTCGGTGAACACAAGATCGAACTCGTCGGTTCCGGTGGACTGATTCATGGATATCCGGTCGTTCGTTTTATCGACGAGCGTCTGGGTAACCGTGATGCCGTATTTCTTTCTTACCGTTTCGTTGCGCGCGAAAACCGAGTCGTTCATCGCCTCTCCGGTATAGTCTTCGGCGTATATCTCGAAACTCGGGTATGATAAGGATTTATCGTCTCCGCATCCGAGAACGCGGAATTCCCTGTTCCATATTTTTTCGGGAACGTCGGGAACAAGGGCGGTTACGTCGGGCGGCTGCCCCTCCCCGGAGTCGGGGGCTGCGGCGGTAGTCGTATCAGCGGTCGTGCCGGGAGTTTCGGTATTTCCCGCGCATCCGGAGACAGAAGGAAGCAGCGTCAATAGAGAAAGCAGAATCACCGTCACGTTCAAATACGGTTTCTTCATTTTGTCCTCCCTGATTGTTTTGATGTTACCATTCTATCACACGATTTAAGGCAAGTCAATATTAATCTTGTTTTTTACCCGGAAATATGATATAATGCTTTCGCATAATTCCGCGCGCGGCGCAAAAAACACATACGGAGATAATTCACTGCCATGAAAGAATTCTTTGCGTACTTCTTCGGCAAGGGCGACGACGTCGAATTCAGAAACTTCACCCTTGCGCATTTCCTTCCGATTCTTCTGATGATCGGCGTGATCGTCCTGATTTACGTATTTCGCGACAAAATCCGCGAGTTCCGCGGCGAAAAGAACCTGCGGCTCGCGCTTGCGCTCACGATGATTATCACCGAGATGTCCTATTTCTGGCGGCTCGTCGGCGTGCCGTCGCTCGGCGCGAATCCAGAGGATCATCTTCCGATAACCCTCTGCGGATGGGGCGTCATCTTCTGCAGCTATATGCTCGTGACGAAGAACCAGACGCTCTTCGATATTCCCTACTTCTGGCTCTTCTCGGGTACGATTTTCGCGCTGATAACCCCGACGGTTATCACGTACACCGGACCGACGCGATTCAGATACTACCAGTTCTGGCTCGAGCACACGACGGGCTACGTCGCGGTGTTCTATATGATATTCGTCCACAAAATGAGACCGACGCTGAAATCGGCAGTAAAGGCGTACGCTGCGACGGTCGTGATGGCGGTTATCGCCTTCATCGCAAACGAGACGATAGGAGGAGCCGCCAACTACCTCTATATGGCAAGGCCTGAGGAGACCAAATCGATACTCGATTTCCTGCCCGCAAACTACGCGGTGAGAGTGCTGTTCATGGCCGCGGCCGTGACTCTGCTCTTCTTCGTCGCCTATCTGCCCTGGATGATAAAGGATATTAGAATGAAAAAGACGCAAGCCGCCCCGGAATCGGCCGCGGAATAACCGAAAGGAAGAGAAAAAATGAACGGTAATCTGAAAAAAGACGCTTCTGCAGCTGAAAGAGTCTGCAGCTTTCTTGACGAGGCGGGAGTATTCTACCTTGCGACGGCGGACGGCGATCAGCCCCGCGTACGTCCCTTCGGAACGGCGCTCGTTTACGGCGGAAAGCTCTATATCCAGACCGGAAAGATCAAGAACGTGTCGCGCCAGCTCGCACAGAACCCGAACGCCGAGATCTGCGCCTTCTCGAAGGGCGTCTGGCTGCGCGTCAGCGGACGGCTCGTCAACGACGACGACCGCACGGTAAAGGTTGCGATGCTCGATAAATATCCCGAACTCAAATCGATGTACTCGGCCGACGACGGCAACACGCAGGTGCTCTGTTTCGAGGACGCCACGGCCGTCATCTCCTCGTTCACCGCGGCTCCCGAGTCGTTTTCGCTCTGAGCCGCGAGAAACGCGATAATACCGAAAAATGCTTGAGTCTCCGTTCGGAAAACCCGCCCTGTATCCTCCCGCAGGTCATCCCCGGCTTATGGTGAGGGAAAGCGACGTCGCGGGAATCCGCAAAAAACTGTCGGATCCGGCAAACGCCGAGCAGTTCCGGTTGCTTGAGGAGCTTCTGGCGCTTCCCGTGACCGGCAGGGGCGCGTCTCCNNTCCCGCCTCGGGAGGGTACGACCTGCACGAATACCTCGCCGCGGAGGCATACGCCTTCAGGGCGCTTCTGAGCGGCCTCAGAGAGGACGCAGAGGCGGCAATCAGGTCAACCGACCTGCTGATAGACCGATTCGGCTCGCCCGAGGGCTATATGACCGCCAGATGGTCGGGCCACTTGATCTTTCTCTGCGCCGAAACCTACGACTGGTGCTATCGGTATATCGTTCCGGAGACGCGTGAAAAGTGGATCGCGGCGTGCGAATCTCTCGCTTCGAAGTATTTCGAGATGGGCTACCCGCCGGCAAAGCAGGCGGCTCTCTCGGGGCACGGAACCGAGGCGCAGCTGCTGCGCGATCTTCTCGCCTTCTCGATTGCCGTATACGACGAGCGCCCCGACGTTTACGAATACTGCGCAGGACGGATCTTCGACGAATACGTCCCGAACGTCAGATTATATCTTCGCGGCGGTGCGCATCCGCAAGGCCCGACCTACGGATCATACCGCTGGACCTGGCTCGCCTGGTGCGAACTGCTGTTTGGTGCGATGGCGGGCAAGGGCGTGTTCGACTGCCTGCTTCCTGTCGCCGAATGGATGCTTTATATGACGCGTCCCGACGGCGAGGCGCTCCGTCTCGGAGACGATTTCAACGAAACGAAGTCGGAATACAACAGGCAGGCTCCTTTTGAAGTTCCCTTCTTTTTCGCGCATGCGCTGGGAGGCAGAGACGAGTTCAGGCGGCGTTTTGACGACGGCTTTACCCGCAGATTTCTCATCCCGGACGGCCGCGGACTCGATTTTTACGACGAAAGCTCCTGGGGAGAGGCGGTTCTCTCGCCGGTAAGCTATTTTATCTTCTCCGGGAATACCGCAGACGCGTGCGAAGATCCGCTTCCCGTCTGCAGATATTTCGGCTCTCCGGTCGGTCAGATAGTGTACAAATCCGGACAGACGCATATCTTTATGAAGGCGGGCGAATACTGGGGATCGAATCACGATCACCTGGACGCCGGATGCTTCCAGATTTATTCGGGCGCGAAGCTCTTTACCGATTCGGGAGTTTACGACAGCTATCACACGAATCACAGAAAGAAATATACGATACAGACAGTCGCGCATAACTGCCTGATCGTCGATCCGCCTGAGGGTGCCGAACAGCCGACGCCGAACGGCGGACAGCGTCTGCCCGGAGGCGGGCGCGAACCGAAGACGCCGGAGACGCTATTTTGCAACGAATACCGTGCGGCGTACGTGCTCTCACACGAGGAATCCGACGCAGGATGCTCGATGGAGATCGATCTGACGCCTGCGTACAGACACTCCTGCGCTTCGGTGATTCGGCGGATGGAATACGACGACGTAAAATGCGTATTTCGCCTGCGCGACGTCGTAAAGCCGCTGAAAAAAGGCGCAAGATGCGCATCTCTTCTTCACGTTCAGACCGAGCCTGAAATCCATGGCCTGACGGCGGTGATCGAAAACGGCCCGGGCCGTGCCGTCGTCAGAGTTCTCTCACCCGCAAACGCTGTCCTGCGCGCGGTCGGAGGTCCCGGCCGGGAATTTATATCCGACGGCGTCAATTATCCGCCGGAGAGGCCAAACATTGCCGAAGCAGGATGGGGACGAATAGAAATAGTGTCTGAGTCGGATGAATCCGAGAGAGTGATTGAAATTGAGATTGAGATTCTGTAAAAGTTTAATGAATACTGAAGACTGAAGAATGAATAATTAATAATGATAAACGTTGCATAGAGTTTAACGGCCGTTGAACTCTATGCAACGTTGATTTTTTTGTTTTCGCGTCTTTTTAGGTTCTTCATATTTTTGTGTGTTCGGTAACCAATGTAGCAAATGGCTATTGTCTCAAGCGA
>LXOW01331929.1_pt1 | contig 13773 bp, 14 predicted proteins | sample 1368591 | NCBI WGS metagenome assembly LXOW01 (sample SAMN04884650, study PRJNA319009) | bovine gut metagenome | isolation source: Cow rumen | host: Bos taurus | place: Italy: Legnaro (PD) | collected 2014-07-09
GTATCAAATAATGCATACAGCGTAACGATCATTAGACTGTATGCATCATTTGATAATAAATAATTAATTCTTCAGTCTTCAGTAACCATATCTTCGCAATCGTAAACGAGCTTTTCCCCGTAGAACTTCTCGTACGCCTCAACCCACGCGGCGTAGTTCTTGTTCATCATTATTTCAACGTTTTCCCTGAGGCCGAGAGAACCGTCGGGATATATCGCCGGCAGATAGTGTACGTAAAGCTGTTGCACCGGGAAGCCGTCTTCGTCGGTGAATTCCGAGTCCTTCATTCCGATGAATACGGGGATTACCGGATAACCGAACTTCGCGGCGAATCTGAAGGCGCCCGGCTTCAGCGGCCTCGGCTTTCTGTAGTTGAACCACATCGCCTGCTCGGGGTATATCAGTATCTTTTCTCCGCGGTCGAGCAGCGTCTGCATACCGGCGTAGAACTCCTTCATCGTCGAGACGTTCGAACTCAGCGGCAGGGTGTTTCCGTGACGCATCATAAGTCTGACAGGCCCGTGGAATCCGTTGTAGTTGCCTTCTTTTATTACCTTGTAGAGATAATGCCCCTTCAGAAGCGCCGGTTTTATCGTCTTGTAAACGACGTAATTGTCGCTCAGATGAAAATGATTGCAGGTGACGACGGCGCCGCTTTTGACGGCGGTCGCGTTTTCAATGCCGCGCACCTCTTTTATGATCAGCTGATTTTTCCTGATCATATTCTCGAAAAACGCTTTTCCGAGGAAATTCGCGCAGGCCGTCAGGAATTTGCTCGACGCCTTTTTTATTGTGTAATCGACGTCTCCCGGCTTCAGGGGGACGGTCGGCTCGTCTTCTTCAACGTCATCGTTGAAGCGTCCTTCCTTCTCGAATTGCTGAATTCTGGCGACGATTCTTTTCCGTTTTTCGGGATCAGGCACGGCGCGCCTCCCCGGCGAACCAGAGCTTTCTGAACGTCCGGTCGCTGTGCTTTATCTGTTCGATGCCTCTGAGTATGTCCTCAAACGACGATCTGTCGCGCAACTTGTCTTCGTCGGAATAGTTCCGCAGGCCCTCGGCGAGGGAAGGGTAGAACTCGCTCTCTATTGCGTATTCCCAGAAGTGTTCGCCGTTGATCGTGTCTTCGTAGTGCCATGGCTTGTTCGAGAGAGCGAAATGGCAGAGATTAAGTTCGCCTTCGGGTTCCTCGGGGAAGCTGTGCTTGTTCCAGCCGGTAGGGAGGTATTTCACTCTGCCGTGGCAGATGACGTTGAGATATTCCTGATCGGGCGCGAGCGAATCGAAATTGTATGTCGTGAGCATCCACAGGAACCTTTTCTGTACTCCGAACTTTCTGAACTCGCGCAGGTTCATCACCATGACGCCCGAGTTGAAATAGGTATGGCTCGGAATGCCGATTATCTCCTCGACGTAATTCGTAAATGCCGGGCTTCTGTCGGTGTTCTGCTCGTATACGGCGCCGACGAGGTTGTCGCCGAGTTCGACGTCGTAAAGCTTCGCGACGTCGTTCAGGAGCACTACGTCGCAGTCGAGATATACCGCCTTGCCGTACTGCGGGAAGGCCGTCTCGATAAACAGTCTGAAAAACGCGGCGACGCCGAAATAGAACATTTCGGGCAGCTGCTTTCTGACCGGTTCGAGCATTTCCTGCACGTCGTAGAAAACGATTTTCACGTTCTCTGTTTCGTGCTTTCTGAGAACCGCCTTGTTCTCCTCCGAAATCTCGGTGTTGAGTATCGTTATTACGTAGTCGTTCTCAGGCGACGCGTGCGACACAAGCGATATGATCGCCACGTCAAGATAAGGAACGTATCTGTCGTCGCAGGCAAAAAATACGGGAACGGTTTTCTTCATCTGGCGCGCTTCTCCTCATTCGGTGATTGATAACGTGCATATTGTATATCAACCCCGAAAAAAAGTAAAGATAATGTAAGAGAATCCCGTTCTCTGAAAAAAAGACGGCTCCGAACTGCGGCGAGAGAGGACTCTACCAAAGCGAGAATGCCAATGATTATTGGGCGTTATATACAGTTTTTGTTCGGATATGCGATTCTGCCGCCCTGCCGCGCCGTCCTGTTCCCGAACGCTTTCACCCGTTATCGCGGCGCGGCGCTTCGGCCGATATGAGGCGCAGGCGCTTGATTTCAGAGGCGAAATGTGGTATAATATGGGCGCTATGGAAGACGTTAAAACAATTGTATCGCAGAATATATCAAGACTCCGGAAAGAGAGCGGTTTGACGCAGGCCGAACTCGCCGGAATGATAAACTATTCCGACAAGGCGATCTCGAGATGGGAGACGGGCGACGTGCTGCCCGATCTCGAGACCATCTACGCGCTCGCGGAGATTTTCGGCGTGCCGGTCTCCGAGATAACCGAGAAGCCTTCGGAACTTCCTGCGCGGAAGGACTCGCGCAATCTCAGTCAGAAGATCCTCTCGCAGCTCTTCCTCACCTGCGAAATCTGGTTTATCATCGTCGCAGCTTTTGTCTATTACAAACTGACTCGCGACAGGAGCATCTGGCAGATATTCGTCTGGGGAGTCCCGGCTACCGCGCTGCTTATTTGGTTTGCCAACCGGAAAGAGCAGAACAACCTCCTGCTTTTCATTTGCTCGACGGTTTTCACCTGGACCACAATCGCCTGCGCCTATCTGCACCTGCTCGCCTCGAACCCCTGGTACATCTTCTTCATCGGCCTGCCCCTGCAGGGATTGCTGATTGTAAGGTATATTTTCAATTACAAGCAGCATATCTCGGGGATTAAGATACCGGTGAGAAAGAAAATGAATACTGAAGAGTGAAATATAAAAGTTAAAAATGAATAATGAAAAATGACGCATAGAGTGTAACAATTGTTTGGCTCTGTGCGTCATTTGTTACCGTATGGGCGCTCAGCTGCCCTATGTGGAAAGTGATCGAATCAATCAAAAACCGATATTCAGTGCGCATCGTAAGCAATTCTGCGGGCCGAACCCTTCCGCTGCGCGAAAGGGCTTCGGCCCCTACGGGTGATCACCAATTGCGTATAGAGTAATAGATATTATGCTGTAAGCTTCAAATGATACAGTAGGGGCGGTCATTTTCGAAGAAAATGTTTCGGGCTGTCGCCCCGAGGGGAGCGCATAACGGATAACGGACGATACAATCCGGCGTGATTTCAACGTTCTTTGCACTCGAACTATTGGTAACCGCCCGTAGGGGCCGATCCGTTTCGCGAAGCGGAAGGGTTCGGCCCGCTGGATTGCAAACGATGCGCACGCAGTATCGGCTTTCTCATCCGGAGCGAGCGATTGCGTCTGCCTTCCCAAGGAGGTGGGCAGACGTCGCCGGTAAAAGGCAAGCCCGCGGGGATCACACACGTGATCCCCGCGGGCTTGCCTTAATATATCGCCGGCGCGTCTGACGGATGAGGCCTAAGAATATGGGTTTGTTTTCAAATGGGTTATGTTCATCTTTTATAATTCGTTTTTGATTTTGCGAAAAATAATATACCTTATCGTCCAATTGTGTCCAATTGCATTAATCTCTTGAATATTCGAGAATAAATGTCCCAAAAACCGCGGAAAATGCAGTTTTTGGGACAAAAAAAGTGAATGGCGGAGAAGGAGAGATTTGAACTCTCGCGCCGGTCTTCCCGACCTACACCCTTAGCAGGGGCGCCTCTTCGGCCTCTTGAGTACTTCTCCAAGTGTGCGAACGACCGTTTAAATGATTCGCATCGAATATTATACAACGAACCCGCAGATTTGTCAAGGGCAAGCGCGAAATTTTCAACTTTGCGCCGCTGATTTGGCCGCGGACACTATCCTTTCAAGCGCGGCGACGCCGTTCGACAGCCAGGCGGAAAGCTCTTCCGCGGCTCCCGGGACGAAAAGCAGAATCGCGAGGAAGACCGCGCTGACGACCATATAAACCGCAAAGACGACGGTGCCGATAATCGTACCCGCTTTTCCGAAGCCGGTCCTGACGCCGACCGCTTTTTTCTCCGCAAAGCCTGTTATCGCCGCGGCGAGCGCGATGCCGGGATTGAAAGTGATGAGCCCGCAGATACCTGCGAAGAGCGAGAAAAAGCCGCAAAGCGTTTTCGGATCGCGGCCGAACAGTCCGCGGCGGACGTCTCTGTCGCCGTTTTGATTTTCACCGTTCATATTGTTCATGTTGTCTTCCTCCGCCGCACGCGCGGCTTGACTTTTTCGCTGATAAGTATTATAATAGTGTTGATAATAAAGCTAAAGATAAAAGCAAATCGGGAGATTTACGTAAAATGTCCGGACAGGTTGCCGAAAGAGAGAATATAAAAGTCTGCCTCGCAAACGATTCCTTCCCGCCGCTTATCGACGGCGTGGCGAACACCGTTCTCAACTACGCCCGTATCATCTCATCCGGATACGGAAGCGCGGTCGTGGCGACGCCGAAATATCCCGGAGTCGTCGACGATTATCCTTTTGAAGTCGTCAGGTATCAGAGTCTGAACACGACGCGGATGCTCGGCTACCGCTCGGGGTATCCCTTCGATCCGGACGCGATTTCGAAGATCTCCGCCTTCTCGCCGGATATCATCCACAGCCACTGCCCGCTCGCTTCGTCCTTCCTCTGCCGCGGTCTGCGCGAGGAGACGGGAGCGCCGCTGATTTTTACCTATCACACAAAATTCGATATAGATTTCTCACGCGCACTCAAACTCGGCGTTCTCAAGGACGCGGCGGTCAGGGTGATGATAGAGAATATTTCGGCCAGCGACGAGGTCTGGGCGGTAAACCGCGGAGCCGCCGACAATCTGCGTTCGCTCGGTTTCGGCGGAGAGATTCGCATTATGCCTAACGGAGTCGATTTCCCGAAAGGCCGGCTGAGCCGCGACGAGGTCGCTCCGCTGCGCGGGGAACTCGGGATTCCCGACGGAGTACCCGTATTCCTTTTCGTCGGACGCATGATGTGGTACAAAGGGCAGAGAATAATACTCGACGGCCTGAGACGACTTCACGAAGCGGGACGTGATTTCAGAATGATCTTTACCGGCGACGGCGACGATCTCGAAGAGATAAAGCAGGTCGCAGAAGCTTTCGGAATAGCCGATATGTGCGTCTTTACCGGCGCCGTCCGAGACCGCGACCGGTTGCGCGGCCTGTACAGTCTTTCGGATCTCTTTATTCTTCCGAGCGTTTTTGACAACAACCCGATAGTCGTCAAGGAGGCCGCCGCCTGCGCGGTCGCCAGCGTGCTCATCAGAGACTCCTCTCCCGCCGAGGGCGCGACAGACGGCGTCAACGCGCTGCTCATAGGCGAGGACGGAGAGGAACTCTTCCGCGTCCTTGAAAGAACCGCTTACGCCGACGGACTGACGCGCAAGCTCGGAGAGGCCGCTCAGCGCGATCTGTTCGTCTCCTGGGACGACATGCTTGTGTCTGTCGTCGAAAGGTACCGCGAGCTTATCTCGGCCGGTCGCGCCGGAGCTTTTTCGGGGCGCCGCCGCCATCTGTCCGATTTTGCAATCGAAGCGCTCGCCGACATTGCTTCGTCAATAGCGCAGGTTAAGGACTCTTTACCGGTTCATTTGAGATAAATACTCTTCTTCAGTCTTCTTTTGCGAGAGAGAGCAGATGTCTGCCGAGTTCGGCGGTATATCTGAGCCAGAATCCGCGGGCGGTCGACGGAATGCGCTGCGAACCCGCCTCGTAGGCGAAGTCCCCGTCGTATCCGGTCTCGGCGAAGGCGCGCATCGCGTCCTTCCAGTCGACGGTGCCGAAATAGGGGAAGAGATGCTCGTCGTTTCCGTTGTCGCGGTTGTCGTTTATGTGCGTCGCCTTGAGGCGCGGACCGATCTCTCTTATCGCGGCTCCTACGTCGATTCCGGCGAGGTTTGCGTGTCCGGTGTCAAGGCAGATTCCGACCGACGGATCGTTTATCGTATCGACAAGATCTATCAGTTCATAAATGTCTCCTCCGCAGTAGCGGCGGCGCCACTTCCTGAAATCGACCATGTTTTCAACGGCGAGACCTATCCCGCATTTCTTCGCTTCTTCGATATAGGGAGCGAGATAAACAAGATTTGCGGCCTTCGCCTTCTCGGCGCTGTAGAGCGGATCGCGGGGCAGGTTCATCGGATGGACTACCATCCATTTGCCGCCGAGCATCGCGGTCGCGCGTATGTTGCGCAGGTTTGTAAGCGTGAGGTGATCCCAGTCGTACGTCGGGTCGTCCCATTCCATGCCGCTCGCGGTGTTGCCGTGAGTCTGGTGAACCGGAAGCGAGTATTTTGCGGAAGCTTCCGCAATCCCGGCGATAACGCTCTCCCAGTCGTCTGAGGCCATCACGTCGCCCTTGCCGCTCATCGTCCAGAGCGACACGTCGGCGCGGTCGTAACCGGCCTCTTTGAGGGCTTTGATTGCCTCGGGAACAGTGTATTTCTTCGCCTCGCCCCAGACGTTTTTCATAATCGAAGTTGTCGTTGAAAGATACATAGGTTTAACCTCGTTTTATATATTCGTCAATATTTATTTACGTTTACGGATTCGACTCGTTCAGCTTCCGAAGCAGCTGCCGCTCGAGTTCGGGGCACCACCAGTCGCGGTATCCTGCGGCAGTCGGATGTACTCCGTCCTTCATCCAGAGCCTGCGCTTTTCATCGGGAATGTCGTTGAAAGCGTCGTCCGACCATAGATCGAGCACGCCGAATCCGAGCTTTTCGGACAGGACGTAAAGCGTCCGCACCATTTCCCCGTACGCAGGACTCTCGTATCTGCTCCCGGTGAAGAAATACAGCGGGCAGCAGAGCTCTTTCGCTTTCAGGGCGATATATTCAATCGCGCCGCAAACCGTGCCGCGGTCGGGACCGCCGCCCGGTACTCCGAGCGGAGAGCCGAGCCTCGCGTCGTTGGTCGAAAGCTGGCAGATAAAGAGATCGGCCTGCAGACCTGGCATTACCGCGTCAAGCCGCTCGACGTAGGAATCGGGCTTCAGATCGACGAGCGTCGTTCCGCTGACGGCAGATTTCGTCAAGTTAATCCGGTATCTCGCGGCGAGATATTCGCCGACCGACCTTCCGCCCGACGCGCTGCCGAGCGCGACCGACGAGCCGAGTACGAACAGGCGCTTTCCGTTCAGCGCCGGGTCGTCGGCTCTCTCTATAAACTCAAACGAGTATTCAGGTCCGTTTCCTTCAAGATCTTCCCATTTCATCGGCGGCGTTTCCTTAAGGCACTACCGCACAATTCGCGTGTGCGGATTGGCGAGTGATTTTGNNATTTTGACGTCAGAACCGGCGTCAAAAGGGCCGGCAAGACGTGCGCGTCGAATTGTGCGGTAGTGCCTTAGAATAATCATTTTCTCCGAATAGTATAGCATATCGACCGCTCAAAGTCAATCGCGAAAGAGAGGATTGAATATGAAAATCTGTCTCATACAGCCGCTTTACGGCACCGACGAGTCGCTCTCGGACGAGCTTTTCGGGCGCGAGCTCGAAGCGCTGCGCTCCTGCGACGAGAGCATGGACCTCATCGTGATGCCCGAGGCGTCTGATTCTCCGGTAGCCGTATCGTCCGCCGAAAGCCGCAAAAGGGCATACGAAAAATACAACCGTCCGCTGCTCGAACTGGCAGCGGCTACGGCCGCACGGTGCCGCAGCATACTCTGCGTCAACGCCCGCTCGGTCGGAGAGGGAGGCCTGCTCCGCAACACGACCTACGTTTTCGACAGGGAGGGAAAAGAGGCCGGAAGATATTACAAACAGCATCTGACTCCGGGCGAGCAGACCTTCCTTGACAGAAGCTACACGCTCGTTCCCGACGAGCCGACCGTCGTCACGGTCGACGGACTGCGCCTCTGCTTCCTTACTTGCTACGATTTCTATTTTTACGAATCCTTCGCTTCGATCGCGAGGGCAAACCCCGACATAATCATCGGCTGCAGCCACCAGCGCACCGATACGAAAGAGGCGCTCGAGACCTTCAGCCGCTGCGCCGCGTACAACACCAACGCCTACGTCGTCCGCGCGTCCGTCTCGCTCGGCGAGGATTCGAAGGTCGGCGGATGCAGCATGGTCGTTTCTCCCGACGGCAGCGTTATATGCNNAGCGTTATATGCAATATGGAGAGCCGCGTCGGGACCGCCTGCGTCGAAATCGATCCGCTTAAGAAATACTCAAAGCCGGCAGGATTCAGAAATCCGCCGTCGCCGCACAAAGACTATATCGAGAAGGGAAGACGCCCCTGGAAATACCGTCCGGCGGGACCTGGTACGGCGCTGCCCGACGATTTAATGCCATATCCGCGCGTCTGCGCGCACCGCGGCTTTAATACGGTTGCTCCCGAAAACAGTATGCCCGCCTTCGGCGCGGCGGTCGCGCTCGGCGCGGCGGAGATCGAGTTCGACCTCTGGCGCACGAAGGACGGAAAGNNCGCCTCGACCGCGTAAGCGACGGAGAGGGATTCGTCTGGGAGCATACGCTCGAAGAGCTCCGCAAGCTCGATTTCGGTTCTAAATACGGCGAGAAGTTCGCGAGACTCCGCATTCCGACCTTCGCCGAGATTCTCGAAAAGTTCACCTGCAGATGCATCATGAACGTTCACGTCAAGACGTCGGATCACGAGACCTACGTCTACGACGAGGAGTGGCTGCGCGAAATCGTCCGGCTCATCAGGCGCTACGACTGTGAAAAATACGCATATTTCATGAGCGGAGACGACCGCGTGCTCGAATTTCTGCAGCGCGAAGCGCCCGACGTCGGCAGATGCGTCGGAGCGGGCAAGCGGCCCTACGAAATGGTCGCGAGAGCGCTTGAATACGGCTGCGGAAAGATACAGCTCTTCAAGGACAAATACACGCCGGATATGATCGACGACGCGCACGCGCACGGCATAAAGGTCAACGCCTATTACGCCGACACGCCCGAACGCGCTCAGATGTACCTCGATCAGGGCGTCGACACGATCCTTTCCAACGACTATCTCGCGATATCCCGTTACGTGGAGGAACACAAATGAGCGCAGTGAGAAAATACAAAATCGCCGTGATACCCGGCGATGGAATAGGACCCGAGGTCACGCGCGAGGGCGTAAAGGCGCTCGAGGCCGCGGCGTCGGTCTGCGGATTCGGAATCGAATACGAAACGTTTCCATGGGGCTGCGGATATTATCTCAAAACCGGGCGGATGATGCCCGAAAACGGGCTTGAAATTCTCTCGGGTTACGACGCGATATACCTTGGCGCCGTCGGAGACCCCTCTGTGCCCGACCATATCTCGCTCGGCGGACTGCTGCTCGCGATCCGCAAGGGATTTGACCAGTACGTGAACCTCCGTCCGGTAAAGCTCCTCGAAGGCGCTCCCTGCCCGCTCAAGGGCGTCTCTCCGGCCGATATCGATATGATATTCGTCAGAGAGAATACCGAAGGCGAGTATTCGGGCACCGGCGCCTGGCTTTACGAGGGGCAGCCGAACGAGGTCGTCATACAGAACGGAGTCTTCTCCCGCCGCGGATGCGAAAGGGTCATCAGGTACGCCTACGAGCTCGCGAAAGAGAGCGGGCGGAAGCTGACGAGCGTCTCCAAGGGCAACGCGCTGAACTATTCGATGGTCTTCTGGGACCGCGTTTTCGCGGAGGTCGGACGCAATTATCCGGGCGTTAAGACGGATATGCTGCTCGTCGACGCCGCCGCGATGTTTATGGTGAAAGAACCTTCAAGATTCGGCGTCGTCGTGACGTCCAACCTGTTCGGCGACATTCTCACCGATCTCGGCGCCGCGATAGCCGGCGGAATGGGACTCGCCGCCGGAGCAAATATCGATCCCGAGAGGCGCTTTCCTTCGATGTTCGAGCCGATACACGGCTCGGCGCCCGGAATCGCCGGGAAGGGAATCGCGAATCCTCTCGCCGCCGTCTGGTCGGCGGCTCAGCTGGCCGGTTTTGTCGGCGAAAAGCGCGCCGAAAAACTGATACTCGACGCCGTTGCGTCGGTTCTGCGAGACAAACGCGCGCTGACGCCCGATCTCGGCGGAACTTCGTCAACGTCGGACGCCGGAGACGCGGTCGCAGACGCCATCCGCGCGGCAGGTAATCCCTTCCTTAAGGCAATACCGCACAATTCGACGCACGCGTCTTGACGGCTCTTTTTGCGCCTGTTATGACGTCGAAATCTTGAAAAACCGCCTGTTTTCCTGCGATTTCTCAGTCAAAACAGGCACAAAAATCTCTCGGCAATCCACGCACGCGAATTGTGCGGTATTGCCTTAAATCTTCAAGAGGTCAGGCAAAGTGAAAAAACATATAATTCCTGCGGTTTGCGCCGCACTGTTGATTGCAGTCCTTCTTTCATCCTGCATATTCGATATAACCGGTCCGGAGAGCGGCTCGTCTGCTCTGACCGATCCTGTGACCGCGGAGTCTGACGTTCAGTCGTCCCCCGATACCGAAACGCCGACTGAGGGCCGGACGACCGAGGAAACCGGTCCGGAAACCGAGCCCGAAACCGAAGCTCCGGTGACGACCGAAGCCGTCACGGAGGCACCGGTAACGACCGAAGAAGAGACGACAGGTCCCTCGCCCGACGCCTTCGTGATCGCTCCGCCCGAAGGCGCAGAAACCGTCGGATACACCGAGCGCGGCTACGCGATTAAGACGAAGGACGGATTCTGGTACGTCGGCGGAATACTCGTCGTAAACAAGACCTATTCGGTTCCGTCCGATTACGTTCCCGAGGGCTACGCCATGCCGATGCAGGACAAGGTGGAGAACAGAATGCTTCCCGAAGCGCAGGAGAAACTCGTCGAGATGCAGAAGGCCTTCAAAGAAGAAAATCCCGACGCCAAGGGATTCAAGATACAGTCGGGATACAGGTCGTATTTAACTCAGAACCGCCTTTACACGAATTACGTGAGTAAACACGGCCAGGCGTACGCCGATACCTACTCTGCGCGCCCGGGACACTCTGAACACCAGACCGGGCTCGCCGCCGATCTCAACGTCGTCGGCACGTCAACGCTTTACGAGTCGATTAAGGACACGACGGAAGGGAAGTGGCTGGCTGCGAACAGCTGGAAATACGGCTTCATCCTCAGATATCCCGAGGGGAAGACTCCCGTGACCGGATATATTTTCGAGCCCTGGCACTTCAGATACGTCGGCGTCGAAGCCGCAGCGGCAGTATATGAGAGCGGGCTCTCGCTCGAGGAGTTCCTCGGAATCGATTCGGTCTACCGCGACTGAAGGCAAAAGCGGTTTTACAGTATTTGAGATATAAGAATTGAGATTCAGTTCAGTGAAAAAGAGCATTATTTCGGCCACAGCGCTCACGGCGATACTGGCGCTTCTCCTTTCATCATGTTTATTCGAGGACGGCGGCCCGGAAAGCGACGCGACTTCAGTTTCGGACGTTATTACAGAGACGGGCCCGGAGTTCTTCCCGTCTGCGGATCAAACCACGGACGACGAAGAGCAGACGACCGCTGACGAAACGACGGGATCTGTTTCGGACGCAGTTTCGTCCGTCGACGATACTTCCGCAGACGTCACAGAAGACGCCGGAACCTGCGATGAATCGTCGGAGGAGGTTTCGACAGAACCTGACGTTACCTCCGGAGATCCGGAAGACGCCCTGCCTCCGGACGAAACGTCGGAAGCTTCCGAGGAGACTTCGAGTCCGGAGACGACCGAGGAAGGCGTATCCGAACCCGTCGAAACGACCGGGAATCCGGACGTTACCTTGCCTCCGGATGAAACGTCTGAAACTCCCGAGGAGACTACTTCCCCCGAAACGTCCGACGACGCCGGATCCGAACCCGGCGAAACGACGTCGTCCGAACCGAACGCGTGGATTGTCGCGCCTCCGGAGGGTGCAGAGACGGTTGGATACACCGCTCGGGGCTACGCGATTCAGATAAAGGACGGGCTCTACTACGTAGGCGGAATACTCGTTGCCAACAAGTCGTATCCGGTTCCTTCGGATTACGTTCCGGAGGGTTATCCCGTCCCGATGGTCGACGTGATTGAAAACAGACTGCTTCCCGAGGCGCAGGAGAAGTTCACGGAAATGCAGCAGGCCTTCTTTGTCGACCATCCTTCGAACAGGGGATTCAGAATTCAGTATGGATACAGATCTTATATAACACAGGCGAATCTGTACGACAATTACAAAAAAGCCGGAGGCTTTGAATATGCCGAGACTATCGCTGCTCGCCCGGGGCACTCTGAGCATCAGCTCGGCCTGGCCGCCGACGTTAACGTCAACGGAGTTGTTACGCTGAACGAGACGTTCAAGAACACAGTCGAAGGAAAGTGGCTGGCCGCGAACAGCTGGAAGTACGGCTTCATTCTCAGGTATCCCAAGGGGAAGACTTCCGCGACCGGGTACGTTTTCGAGCCCTGGCACTTCAGATACGTCGGCGTCGAAGCCGCTGCGATGATTTACGAGAGCGGACTTTCCCTCGAGGAGTTCCTCGGAATCGATTCGGTCTACCATGACTGATATAGAGAGGAGTTTGAAAATGCCGGAAGACAAAGTCATACCGCCATTCCGGATGATCGGGAATTTGTATTTTGTTGGCACCTACGGCGAATCCTGCCATATTCTCGACACCGGCGACGGCCTGATAATGATCGATACCGGATACGAGAGAACGGTCCCTGCGATACTCGAAGGAATGAATACTCTCGGCCTGCGTCCGGAGGATATAAAGATCGTTCTTCACTCGCACGGACATTCCGATCACACCGGCGGAACGCCTTCGATTCTTAAACTATGCGGCGCGAAGACTTATCTGCGTCACGAGGATTTGCGGTATATTTCGGGTTTTGAACCGGACTCGGATTATGAGGACGGCGGACATATCCGGCTCGGGAACGCAGATATTACCGTTCTTCACACGCCCGGGCACACCGACGGGACGGTATCATTCTTTTTCAACGTGACCGAAGGCGGAAGACAATACCGCTGCGGGATGTTCGGCGGCGCCGGAACGAAGCAGCTGAAGCGTGATTTTCTTCTGAAGCGCGGACTTGACCTCGGCCAGCGGGACAGATTTTTCGCTTCGATCGAACGTCTGAAAGGCGAGCGCGTCGACGTTTTGGTCGGCAACCATTCCTGGCATAATCACACGTTTGAAAACTCGAAGATTCTTCTCGAAACGGGTGAAAACCGCTTTATCAATCCTGCCCGCTGGCAGGAGTTCCTCTGCGAGTGCGAGGAGAGCATGAGAAGGATAATGGAGAGTGAAGTTTGCGGCTGAAGCTGCAAGTGAAGTTTCTCGCTTCGTGAGAAGATAAAAAGAGGTTCTTCATATTTTTGTGTGTTTGATCTTTTGTCTCTCGTAGAAGTCTATCCGTTACGTAGCGCGAGAGGAGCCGTCCGCAAGAAACGGCTTGCACTTTGTATCGGTTCCTTATCCCAAGCGTTCGCTTTTGCCCTGCCTTCCCCCAGGTGGAAAGTGTTGAAGCTACGCTTCAAACTTGAAGGAGAATTTCGCGGACCGTCAAAGACTGTCCGCGAAATAAGGTTGAGGGGGTGCATAAACGATGCGCACTCGCGACGGAATGTATTACCTGTTACCGATTGTTCACATTGTTCAGGGTGGAAAGTCCGCAGCATCTCTTTGAGAACGACCGACACTCTGATTGTGGTTAGATCGATAAGAAAGTCGCTTCCGATATCTTATCGAACGTGCACCCCCTCATCCTTCTTTCGCGGTCGGCTTCCGCCCTCCGCGAAAGCATCCTTCCCCCACCAGGGGGAAGGCGCTGTAAGTGTTCGCTTGAGACAATAGCCATTTGCTACATTGGTT
>LXOW01206308.1_pt2 | contig 13753 bp, 9 predicted proteins | sample 1368591 | NCBI WGS metagenome assembly LXOW01 (sample SAMN04884650, study PRJNA319009) | bovine gut metagenome | isolation source: Cow rumen | host: Bos taurus | place: Italy: Legnaro (PD) | collected 2014-07-09
TGCGGGAGATTCTCCTTAGAAAGGAGGTGATCCAGCCGCTGGTTCCCCAACGGCTACCTTGTTACGACTTCATCCCAGTCACCAATCGTACCTTGGGCGTCTATCCCCCTTGCGGGTCGAATCGACGACTTCGGGTGCAATCGGCTCCCATGATGTGACGGGCGGTGTGTACAAGACCCGGGAACGTATTCACGGCGCCGTAGCTGATGCGCCGTTACTAGCGATTCCAGCTTCATGGAGTCGGGTTGCAGACTCCAATCCGAACTGAGACCGGCTTTGAGGATTAGCTCCGCCTCGCGGCATTGCTTCCCGCTGTACCGGTCATTGTAGCACGTGTGCAGCCCTGGACATAAGGACCATACTGACTTGACGTCATCCCCACCTTCCTCCCGCTTATCACGGGCAGTCTGGCTAGAGTGCCTAACTGAATAAGGGCAACTAACCACAGGGGTTGCGCTCGTTGCGGGACTTAACCCAACACCTCACGGCACGAGCTGACGACAGCCATGCAGCACCTGTGCAGGCTCGGTATTGCTACCGTCGTCCCCCTTTCAGGGTTCTACCACCTGCATGTCAAGTCCAGGTAAGGTTCTTCGCGTTGCATCGAATTAAGCCACATGCTCCACCGCTTGTGCGGGTCCCCGTCAATTCCTTTGAGTTTTAATCTTGCGACCGTACTCCCCAGGCGGTACACTTAACGCGTTTGCTACGGCGCGCAAAGGGACAATTCCTCGCACACCAAGTGTACACCGTTTATGGTTAGGACTACCAGGGTATCTAATCCTGTTTGCTCCCCTAACTTTAGAGCCTCAGCGTCAGTATCTGTCCAGAAAGCTGCCTTCGCCATCGGTGTTCCTCCTGATATCTACGCATTTCACCGCTACACCAGGAATTCCGCTTTCCTCTCCAGTACTCCAGTCCGGCAGTTTTGAATGCATGTCCACGATTGAGTCGTGGGATTTCACATTCAACACACCGAACCGCCTACGCTCCCTTTACGCCCAGTAAATCCGAACAACGCTCGAGACCTCTGTATTACCGCGGCTGCTGGCACAGAGTTAGCCGTCTCTTCCTCCTGTGGTACTATCATTCCTCCGTGGTGTTCGCACAGAGGCCGTTTATTCCACATGACAGGAGTTTACAATCCGAAGACCTTCATCCTCCACGCGACGTCGCACCGTCAGGCTTTCGCCCATTGCGAATGATTCTCGACTGCAGCCTCCCGTAGGAGTCTGGGCAGTATCTCAGTCCCAGTGTGGCTGACCATCCTCTCAGACCAGCTAACCGTCATAGCCTTGGTGGGCCGTTACCTCGCCAACAAGCTGATAGTGCACGGGCTCGGCTCCAAGCGGCAGGCCTTGCGGTCCCCACCTTTAGTTTCGCCGGGATGCCCCGGCTCACCACATTCGGGATTATCCCCGCTTTCGCGGAGTTATACCCAACTTGGAGATGGATTGCCCATGTTGTACTCACCCTTCCGCCACTTTCCTCCAGCGAACCTTGTCCGAAAACTTGATTCCCTAGATTCTCGTTCGACTTGCATGCCTAATCCACGCCGCCAGCGTTCGTTCTGAGCCAGGATCAAACTCTCCATAATGAATATGGTGAGACCTGCGGGGTTGCCCCCGCGAGGCCGGGTTTGAATCCTTTTGGGCCGACCGGATTAGGTCCGGCCGGCTTGAAGAATTAACTTAGACTCTTCACAAGCTGTTTTGTACTTACCTCGCCGCTTCTGATCCGAAGCGGCGTACATGAACGATATTCCGATTTCCAAAGACCGATTTAGACGCGCAATTCTTTGTTCCCTTTCCCTACTTGGTCAAGGGCGACCCGAACTGCGATGCGGAACTGGAACAGTCCGCTGTCTTGATTCTGCCGTGACTTTAGCATGTCTCTTGAGTTTGTCAACACCCAAAATCACTTTTTTTCTGACAGAACCTCGCTTGCCCGTCCCTCAGCTTTCGTTCGCCTCGTTTCGTTCAAGCATTGGTCAAGATACCACACCGCCGTAGTACGTCAACAAATTTTTTCAGAAAAATATACGATTTTTTTCAACCGCAACCACCGCAACAAGATACAACCTCACTTTTTTCTTTGTTTTCCCCTTTTCCTCCACTCCCCACCCCTCTCCCCTACCCCACAACCGCCTGATCCGCCATCCCAAAAATCCAAACCCAGCAACATCTCCACCCAAAAACAGAATGCACCAATAATCATCGAAATACATCGATAACTATTCATACTATCAACAATTTCATTTCACACGCACGCTCTCTCCGTCGATGGGCTTGAGACAACCAAGACCACTGCGGACATTGTTTGCAGGGGCATAGCACGGACTATTCCGCATGCTTGAAAACGATTTGAAAATTCAAATGTAATTGAGTGTGATGAATTCTTTCTCTTTGTTGAAATCATGCATTCTTCAATTCAGAAATAATTTTTCGGAGATTCAGCTTCCAGCCACACCACGAACACAAAATCGCAACAGTCGCCGCCGCGTCTGCTTCGAAAACTTTTCCGGGTTCCCATTCGTTCCGCCACCATATCGCCACGATAGCACCCCTCTGTCATGAGGGCTGCGGCTTCTGACCACGTAGCAGGCAATGAGACCATGTAGTTGCAAGCCGCATTCCTTCAATCGCCACAATGAAGAACCACACAGAAGAGATTGAACATGTTTTCCTGCTGTCCTCTCTGCATTTTTTGTTCTTTTCCGGGCATCTTTTGCGTCCCCAGGAGAGATTCCACTTGTCATGAAGAGTCTTTCCTTGGGCAGGGCTCTCCGTTATAGTCGCATTGTGCCTGCGGGCTGTTCTCCCGCATGGCGGAAAGGAAATCATCATGATGAATGAATGGCTTCTGGCCGGGCAGATCGTGCTGGCCTACGGCGCGGTGGTGGCGGCTTGGCGCTTCTTCGGGCGCGCGGGCCTCTATGCGTGGAGCGTGCTGGCGACGGTGGCGGCGAACATCGAAGTCATCGTGCAGATCCACGCGTTCGGGATGGACATGACTCTCGGCAACGTCCTCTTCGCCAGCACATTCCTCGTGACCGACGTGCTCAGCGAGATGTGCGGAAAGACCGAAGCGAACCGGGCGGTGCGGATTGGCATCTTCGGGTCGGTGTGCTTCGTGGCCATCTCGCAAATGTGGCAGCATTTCGTTCCGGGGGCGGAGGACTTTGCATTGCCGCACATGAGGGAAGTGTTCGCCAACACGCCGCGCATCGTGCTGGCGAGCTTGGGCGTCTACGCGGTGGTCCAGCACCTGGACGTCATCCTCTACCATGCCATCTGGCGCTGGACCGAGCGGGCGGGCGGCAACCGTCGCGCGTGGCTGTGGGTGCGCAACAACGGCTCGACGCTCTGCTCGCAGCTGTGCAACTCGGTGCTGTTCACCTACGCGGCCTTCTGGGGCACCTTCTCCCATGCGCACCTCTGGCAGATCGTGTGGTCGAGTCTGGCGATTTTCGTGGCGACGAGCCTGCTCGACACCCCCTTCATCTACCTCTGCCGCCGCCTTTCGGAGGGCAAGCTGTGACCGTGCTCGTCACCGGCGCATCGGGCGGCATCGGCAGCGCGGTCGCTTCGCGATTCCTCGCGACGGGCCACGCCGTGGCTGGACTCGACATCGCGCCGCCGCCGCCCGCCATCGCCGCGCACTCCGCCTATCGCCACATCCAATACGATCTTCTCTCTGCCGAACCGCTGCCGAACGCTGGCGAGGTCAACATCCTCGTCGCTTGCGCCGGCGTGCAGGGATGCGGCCTCGCTGACATCGACATGAACCTCAAGGCCCTCGTCCGCACCACCGAGCATTACGGCGTCCAGCCCGCCATCCGCTCGATCTGCCTTGTCGCTTCCGCGAGCGCGCACACCGGCTCCGAATTCCCCGAATACGCGGCAAGCAAGGGCGGCATCCTCCCTTACGCGAAGAACGTCGCCCTGCGCATCGCCCGCTGGGGAGCGACCTGTAACAGCATCTCCCCCGGCGGCGTCCGAACCGCCTCAAACCGCCGTGTCATGGAAAACCCCGCCCTCTGGTCGCGCATCATGGATGTCACCCCTCTCAAACGCTGGACGGAGCCCGAAGAAATTGCCGAGTGGATTTACTTCCTGACCACCGTCAACCGCTCCATGACCGGCCAGGACATCCTGATTGACAACGGCGAATCTATCGACTCCCACTTCGTCTGGTAACGGATGGTTCAAACACCGGGACGGCGGGAGGACGATGCTGATGTTCCCCTCCCTGCTCTATGCACCCGGGTTTTGGCCAATCTGCTAGCTCATCGGCAAAAGACCGATTTTCCAAATTGGAAAATTTTCGGGACGTATTTGGGAAACAAAAGGGACAACGGGGAGAACAAAACAAGGGATGCACAAGGGATGTCGGACAATTATGACAATTCCAGACAATGGGGTTCTACATTGAAAACCATGAAAACCGCTTCGCTGACAGGAACGCGCTTGGAGAGCGGATTGTTGAGACAACTTGGACAACTCGGGACAACTTTTCTAAGGCCCGTCGCCTGAACCAGGCTGCGGATGGATACATAATTCGCTTCACAGAAACAAGTTGAGAACGCATTTATGGGATGCAACCAGCTTTTGAGATGCCCGCAATCCCACCCTCATTGACTGCTCCTTGATTTCTTCTTTGATCAATGAGGGCAATCAATGAAGAGTCACTGAGGTCGGGGATTGCTTCCAATGTTGTAGATTCGGTCTTATTTCGTCGTTTCATCCAGTTTTCGTTTGATTGGATACCTTCTTTCTGACAGCTGTTATTTCGTTGCCCGCGTGGGTCTGTCTCCAACACATGGATGCGCCACCCTACGACGGATGAGACGGTTCAATGCTTGATGTGAATCGTATGTTTGGAATCATTGTGATACCATTGAGAAACAGTTATCAAGAGGAAGACAGTCGTACGGCGAGGATTCAGCAAGATGTTAGATAAAAGCATAAACTATGACAGTGATTTTATCATGCAAAAGACCGTGGATTGGTCACTCCTCAATGACGGTATGACTATTCCAGTGTCGGCATGTGTACTTCTGAAAACTTGGGACCCATCCATACTGACACATGGGACAAGCAAAGATATCAAAATCCTGATTGACGGAGCGTTATATGATGCCAAGCTGAAAAATCAGAACTTTATTCAGAACAATTGGATTGGACACAAAGACATCATACAAATCCGTTACGGGCGACAGTCTGCATTAGCTGTAAAATTGCGAGCTATCTTTCAGAACAGCTACAACTACCTATCCGCCCAGAAGCAACTCATGGGCAAAAGCAAGCGGCAGATACCATTGCCAAGCAATATTCACGAATACATCCGACTGTATTTGACTACTTCAAGTGACATCCTGTGCATGGAATGCTGTGCCAACGCTGATTTTCATCAGTTAGCAAACACACTTACTTCAGTTTCCGAAGAAATCTATGAGGGAAGCGATGATGACAAGTTCTTCATGGCTGACAAGACTGCTTCCGTAATCCAGAAAGAACTTTTGGTGAAATACCGCAAAATTGACCGTAGCATTATCCGTCGGCTCAAGGAGTTCTATGGTTATCGTGACGAAATAAGTGGTGAAAAGATTGGCGAAAAGTACGGCGATAGCGTGGTGGAAGCCCACCACATCGACTACTTCACCAAGTCACAAAACAATGATTCCACAAACAGCATAATCATCAGTCCCAACTATCATCGTATCATCCACAAGAACAACCCTCGCTTCAATCGCAGAAAATTCCAGTTCGAGTTCCAAAATGGTGCAGTACTGAAACTGAAGTTGTACGAGCATTTGAAGGAAGCATAGATTAACAACATCCATCCTGAAAGCGTTTGGGACAACGACCTATGAATTCCGCAAATTACTGCTGATGCACGAGTTCATGATCCGCAACCAGTATGATTGCGAAATATCTAGACGAAGGAAAAGCGGTGGGGAGAGAAAGGTATAGCGGGCGGGCCGCCTGTGCTCCGGCATTTTGCTTCGTCGGAGACAGGGAGTAACGGTTTCCCGGGAGGGGTGCTCCGTCAAACCGGCATGACAAACGAACCGTAGGCAGAAAGGCGGCTGTCGTGGGTCAGCAGGACAAGACCGTTGGTTTTGGCCTGGGAGACAAGCATCCGGTCGAATGGATCGGCGTGGATGGGAGGGAGGTTCGCCACGCCCGCGGCATGGAGAAAGGTCACGGGGAGCGGACGGATGCCGCAATCGAGGCAATAGGCCTGCACTTGGGCGGGGGTGACAGGGATGGCGGCAGGGGCCCGCGCGTGTTTCAGGGCGATTTCCCAGAGGGAGGCGGCGCTGAAATGGAATTCGTTCGAGCCGTCGGTGAGGAGGGCTCGGGCCCGGGCGGACAGTTTTTCGCTGCCGACCATGGCCCAGACGAGGATGTGGGTATCGAGGAGAATCTTCACGGGGCCGTCCCCAGCATCAGGGATGCCACTTCTGCATCCATTGCGTCGAAGGCTGCGTCGAAATCCTCGGGGAGGTTGATTTCATCCTTCATCGCGCCAATCTTGAGGCCCTGGCCGGCTTCGGAAACCGGGGTAATCTGCACGGCCGGCTTGCCCCGGCGATAAACGCGCACGCAGTCGTTCCGTCCCGCCAGCAAATCGTCCACCAAGCGCGACAGGTGGGTTTTCGTCTCGAATAGTCCCATTTCAACCATGACAACCTCCAATCCGTGAACAAACTAGTATAATGAACTAGATGTGTCAAGGGATGGATTGTCCATAAACTCCAAGTGTCCATCATTGTCCACAAAACAAATGCAAATGGCTTGGATATGCGGCTCGACTGGAAGTCGCCCCGCCCAAGCGGGCTGGCACAAAAAAGCCGGGCGGCGGGGGCCGTCCAACTTTGGGCGAAGGAGTTTGCCGAAGAATCAGCGGAGGGTGTAGAGGTCGGCGATGCGGGCGTAGGCGAGGCGGAGGGAGTCATCGAAGGGAATGGGGTTCACGGAGCCATTCCCCATTTCCTTTAGAACTTATCCGTAAATAATTCTTGCTTTTGTTGTTCCCTGTGCCACCATGTCCTTTCAGGAAACAAATTCACGAAAGGAAAGGCATGCGAACCAAAACATGGGAAATCTCCGACGAACTGTGGGAAAAGGTTGCGCCCCTGATTCCCGATGCAGCGCAACGCCGGGAAGTGGGCAGGATCTACAAGCGCAAACCGGGTGGTGGACGCAAACCCATCTACGGGGATCGGGTCTATTTCTCCGCCATCGTTTATGTGCTCCGGACCGGAATCATCTGGAACGCCTTGCCACGGGAGAAATTTGGCGGTCTGGGCAGCTCGGCCCTGCACGAGCGATTCCAGGAATGGACCAAGGCTGGCCTTTTCGCGGCTATGTGGAAGATGGGTCTGGCCGAATACGACGAACTGGAAGGCATTGCCTGGAAATGGCAGTCGGCGGACGGAACCATGCAAAAGGCGCCGCTGGCCTTGGAATCCGTCGGACGCAATCCCACGGATCGGGGAAAAAATGGGAAGCAAAAGACACGCCCTCGTCGACGGGCGTGGGGTCCCGCTGTCGCTACTCGTCACCGGCGCGAACATCCCTGATTGCACCCAGCTGGCGGCGTTGTTGGAGAACAAGGTTGTCGAACAGCCCCTGACGGAGGCGGAAGAAGAAAACCTTTGTCTCGATGCGGGCTACCGCGGGAAGGGACCCATCGCGGAAAGGCATGGTTATCGTCCTCTCATCCGCTCCCGAAAAGAAGAACGGGACGGCAAGCGGGAACGAAAAAGCGGCTACAAGGCCCGTCGGTGGGTTGTGGAAGCGAGCCATTCGTGGTTCAACCGATTCCGAAAACTGGTGCCGCGATACGAGAAAACAGACCGGTCCTTCGTAGGGCTGCTACACTTGGCTGCCGCCCTCATCACTCTCAACAAAGTGATGATTATTTACGGATAAGTTCTTATTCAAATCTTGAAAAAGTCGTTATATGCGACGGGGTGACGAGCATCGGGGAAGGGGCATTTGGCGATTGCAGCGGTCTGATGAGCATAACGATTCCTGAGAGTGTAACAAGCATCGGGGAGTATGCTTTTTACGAATGTACAGCGTTGACGAATGTAACGCTTCCAAACGGACTGACCAACATCGATTGCGGCGTTTTTTTCAATTGTAGCGACTTGGCAAACGTGACGATTCCAGGAGGCGTGGCGAAAATCGGCGAATCGGCCTTTGAGGGATGCGGTGCGCTGGTGGACGCGATACTGTTGGAGGGCGTAAAATGCATCGAAAGCAACGCGTTTTCCCGGTGCACAGGGCTAACATCGGTAAACATTCCCAACAGCGTGACAAACATCAGTGCGAAGGCCTTTGTGGGGTGCAACGGGATACGGGATGCGACCATCCCGCAATATGTTTGTTCGGGAAAACTTTCTTCCATTTTCTCGGCCGCCTACAAACAACTCGAAACGATAGCAATCCATGATGGAGTAACGTCCATCGGAAACTATGCGTTTTCTGATTGCAGCGGTCTGACGAGTGTGACCATCCCGGAGAGCGTAACGGGCATCGGCAATTATGCGTTTTCGGGGTGTAGCAGTCTGGCAACAATGATCATTCCGAAGAATGTGGAAACCATCGGGCAGAATGCCTTCCGCGAGTGCACCAGTCTGACGAGCGTGAGAATACCGGATGGCATGACAACCATCGCACAGTCCATCTTTTACGATTGCAGCGGATTGGCAAGCGTGACGATTCCCGAGAGCGTGACGGGAATCGGGGGAAATGCCTTCTACGGATGCAGCAGTCTGGAGAGCATAGACATACCAGTCGGTGTAACGAACATCGGTGGATATGCGTTTTATAGATGCAGCGCTTTGACAAGCGCAACGCTCCCGCAATGTGTTTGTTCCTCGACACTCTCTACCGTGTTCCCGTCGGCCTACACAAACCTCAAAGCGGTTTTGATTCACGAGAATGTGACATTCCTCGGGACAAACCTTTTTGCCGGATGCAAGAGTCTGACAGAGGTAAGGCTTCCCAGCAGTGTAACAAACCTGGGGAGTCAGGCGTTCAAGAACTGCGAGGGCCTGACGACGCTGGTTTTGGAGAGCAATCTTGCCGACGACTACACTGCGGAAACGACCCCGTTTGAGGGATGCACGAAGCTCGCCAACCTTTCCATCGGCGAGAATGTCAGCCGGATTCCGGCATACATGTTCATCGGGTGTGCGCAGGTGGAGGACGTGGTGCTTCCCGAGGGCATGGAATCCATCGGTGCCGGGGCGTTCGCGGGATGCACGGGCTTGAGGAACGTTACGATACCGGGAAGCGTGAGGAGTATCGGGAAGAATGCGTTTGCCGATTGCACAGGCCTGGAGGCAGTCCACATCAATGATTTGGAGGCATGGTGCGGGATTGCGTTCGGGAATATGGCCGCCAACCCGTTGAGCTTGGCCCAGCATCTCTACCTAGATGGTGAAGAAGTGCAGGGACATCTAGGACTGCCGGAGGGGCTGACAAACATCGGGGCTTATGCTTTCTGCGGTCTCAGCAAATTGGAGAGTATAACCATCCCGAACAGCGTGACGAGCATCGGGGCCAATGCATTCGCAGGGTGTAGCGGAATACGGGAAGCGACGATTCCGCAATCCGTTTGCTCTTCAAGAATGACCATTGTGTTCCCGTCAGCTTACTCCAATCTCGAAACGGTCGTGATTCTGGACGGGGTGACAACCATCGGGGACTCGGCGTTTGCCGGGTGCAGCGGGTTGGTGGAGGTGACGATACCCGACAGTGTGACGAGCATCGAAAGGAATGCTTTTGAGGAGTGTACTGGTCTGGAGGCAGTCCATATCCATGATTTAGCCGTGTGGTGCGGGATTTCATTCGCGAATGTAGCCGCCAACCCATTGAGCCATGCCCAGCGACTCATTGTGAATGGCGAAGTAGTACAAGAACATCTGGAACTGCCTGACGGGCTGGCGAGCATAGGGGACTATGCATTTGGCGGCTTCAGTGGGCTGGCGAGCGTGTCCATTCCATGCAGCGTGACGAACATCGGACCCCACGCCTTTGAGGGGTGCAGTGGAATACGGGAAGCGACGATTCCGCAATCCGTTTGCTCTTCAAGAATAACCACTGTGTTCCCGTCAGCTTACTCCAATCTCGAAACGGTCGTGATTCTGGACGGTGTGACAACCATCGGGAACAATGTGTTTGCCGGGTGCAGCGGGTTGGTGAACGTGACGATACCGGAAAGTGTGACGAGCATCGGATTGAAGGCGTTCGAGGGATGCAGTGCGTTGCAAGCGATTGAAATCCCGCAGGGGGTGGAACGCATCGAGTACAATGCATTCAACGGTTGCAGTGGCCTGACCCTTGCAACCATTCCGCAATGCGTTTGTTCATCACGCTTATCCACCGTGTTCCCGGCAGCCTACACAAATCTCGAACGGGTCGTAATCCACGAGGGGGTGACTTCCATCGGGAACAATGCGTTTGCCGGATGTAGGGAATTGGTGGACGTGAGCATCCCCGACAGCGTAACAAGCATCGGGGCCAGTGCCTTTGATGGGTGCAGTGCTTTGGCAAGCGTGGCAATCCCAGCGGGAGTGGAAAGCATCGGAAGCAATGCTTTCAGCGGGTGCAGCGGACTGACGGAGGCGACGATTCCGCAATGCGCTTGTTCGTCGCGCTTGTCCTCCGTGTTCCCGGCAGCCTACACAAATCTCGAAGAGGTCGTAATCCACGAGGGAGTGACTTCCATCGGGGATTCCTTGTTGGCCGGATGCACTAGCTTGGCGAGCGTGGCCATCCCCGACAGCGTGACGCACATCGGGGCGCGTGCCTTCGAGGGATGCAGTGCGTTGCAATCGGTTTCGCTCCCGCCGGGATTGACGAACATCGCAGAAAGGGTGTTTTTCGGTTGCGCGGGGTTGAAGGACGTGGTGATTCCCGCCGCTGTGGCGGACATTGGAAGCCATGCGTTCAGCGGTTGCTCTGGATTGGCAAGCGTGACAATTCCCGAGAGCGTGACGGGAATCGGGGATTATGCGTTCAGCGGGTGCAGCGAGCTGGCAATCGTGGACATTCAGGGCTGTGTGACCCGCATTGGAGCGCACGCATTCGAGGGTTGCGAAGCCCTCCAAGCGATTGTCCTTCCGCCAAGCGTGACGCGGATCGAGGAGGGGACGTTCAGCGGATGCAGCGGGCTGGAAACCGTATCCATTCCAGGTAGCGTGACAAATATCGCGACGGGGGCGTTTGATGGGTGTGCCGCAGTGACATCCATTGTCGTTCCGCAATGCGTCTGCTCCGGGAACCTGTCCAATGTGTTCCCGAACGCCTATTCCGGTATCACGAATGCCGAAATCTGCGACGGTGCAACCCATGTCGGCGAAGGTGCGTTCAAGGGATGCGCCCAGTTGGTATCGGTTTCCCTCCCGGACAGCATGACGGCCATCGGCCCCCATGCGTTTGAAGGGTGCGAGGCGCTCCGGGAAATCAACATCCCGGAGGGAGTGACAAGCATCGGTGATGAGTCGTTCGAGGGGTGCGTGGCGCTGGAAAACATTCATTTGCCGGAGGGATTGCTGGATTGGGGGCTGCGGTCGCTGCCGCCCTTGATGAGGGAGGCGTTGGACTATGACGGGCAGGGATTCATCGTGGTCAACGGATGGGTTCTGGGGTACCGGGACAGCGGGGCCTCGAAGTTGACGTTGCCGAAGGGGATTGTCGGGGTGGGAAGCCACGCATTGGCTGATTATTGGGACTTGGAAAAGGTGGAGATGCCGGATTCGCTGAAATACATCGGGCACGGGGCCTTCGAGACGAACACGTATCTGGACAACGTGGTGATTCCCGACTGGGTGGAACGCCTTGCGGCCGGGGCGTTCCAGGGATGCACATACATGCGGGAGTTGAGAATCGGGCAGAACGTGCAGTATGTCGGACGGGAGGCCTTTGCGCGGTGCTCGCAGCTGGCGACTGTGAGTCTGCCGGACGGAATCGTGGAGATGGGGGATGGGGCGTTCGCGAATTGCTGGCGGTTGCTTTCGGTGAAATTGCCGATGGGGCTGGAGATGGCCGGGAGCGGAATGTTCGCGGGTTGCAGTGCCCTGACGGGAGTGTCGATGCCAACCCATGCGTTCACGGCGGCTTGGCTCTTTGAGGAGCGGTATGCGGCACTGGAATCGGTGACGGTCATCGGCGGGGAGACGTTGGTTTGTTCCAATGCTTTCAAGGGGTGTTCGGCGCTCAGCAGCGTGTCGTTGCCCGAAAGTCTGGAGGAAATCGGTGTAGAGGCGTTCGCGGATTGCGGGTCGCTGGTGGAAGTGGAGTTGCCGGGAGCGCTGGCATGGATTGGAGACGGGGCCTTCGCGCGATGCAGCGGGCTGAAGGCGGTTGTGTTGCCGGATTCGGTAATGGCGTTGGGAGCGGGCGTGTTCCGGGATTGCACGGGGTTGGAGAACGTGACGTTGCCGCGGGGGCTGCCGGAAGTGCCGGATTATGCGTTTGCGGGGTGCGAGAGGCTGGCTTCGATGGTGGTTCCGGCTTCGGTGACGAATCTGGGTGTGGGCATCGGGGAGTGGTTGACGGGGGTGTACCTCCTGGGAAATGCGCCGGGATACAGCTGGGAGACGTACAGCCACAAGTGGTCTGCGAATGTGACGACGTATGTGGTGCGGGGAACGCGGGGATGGGACGGGATTCCTTCATCGCGGGATTTGCCGGAATCGTGGATTGGCCACTCCATCACATACTGGGAGCCGAACCGGTTCGACGCGACCTTCGACGCGAACGGGGGAACCTTCCCGGATGGGTCGGCAACGTATGCGTGCGAACAGATTACCGGGGTGGCATACGCCCTGCCGCCATACAATCCAAGGCTGGAAGGGGCGGAGTTCGACGGATGGTGGACAGACCCGCTGGAAGGGGCGCAAATCAAGGCGACAACACGGGTGAACGAGACGCGGGAAATCACGTTCTATGCGCACTGGAAGGGGGACCCCATCGCCGTGACGGTGCGGTTCAACGCAAACGGGGGCACGGTCACGCCGACGGAGGGAACGTATCAGGCGACACGGCCATACGGGGCGTTGCCGGTGCCGACGCGGGAGTATTACCGGTTTGACGGCTGGTGGACGGCGCCGGATGGCGGGAACAAGGTTACGGCCACCAGCCGGGTGCCTGCCGCCGACCAGGAGCTTTTCGCCCATTGGGCGCCGGAAACGTATACCATCCGCTTCCATGCCAACGGCGGCGAGGGGGAGATGGCCGACCAATTCTTTACCTATGGCAACCCGGTGACGCTCTACGCCAATGCGTTCCAGCGGGAAGGGTGGGAGTTCAACGGCTGGGCACTCACCGAAGACGGGATGCCCGTGTATGCCGATGAAGCGGTGTTCGCGCAGGCCGCCGCCATCGAAGATGGCGTCATCCACCTTTATGCGGCATGGTGGCGGGGCGGGTCGTATGCCGTGCGCTTCGACGCCAACGGCGGGACGGGGCGGATGGACAACCAGACATTCGAGCTGGACGAAGAAAAGGCGCTTTCCCTCTGCCAGTTCTCCCGAGAAGGCTTCCAATTCCTCGGATGGGCCACGGTCGCCAGCGGAGAGGTGGTCTACAAAGACGGGGAGGTGGTCTCGGCCCTGGCAACCGAACCCGATGCGGCCGTCGTCCTCTACGCTGTCTGGGAGAAGCTGCCGGAACTCGAACCGTTGCCCGAAATCACCGACGATGACGAAGTGGCGGGAGTCATGGCC
>LXOW01436006.1_pt3 | contig 13750 bp, 15 predicted proteins | sample 1368591 | NCBI WGS metagenome assembly LXOW01 (sample SAMN04884650, study PRJNA319009) | bovine gut metagenome | isolation source: Cow rumen | host: Bos taurus | place: Italy: Legnaro (PD) | collected 2014-07-09
GAGTATTTGTTGGTTTCTACTCTAATTGCAAAAAAATTATTCAAAAAGGGCGGAAACGAAAACTTTGCTTCGCTCGTTGCGAAGGAGTAGGGTCACACAGAAACCACAAAAGAATTCCTCTGCTGCACCTCATTCTTAATTCTGATTAAATATGCTCCTCCACTCCTCTGAAATGCACGTTGAGCTCGTGAAGATGCTCCAGGAGAGTGCCGAGAGGGGTTCCTTCAGTCATCTTAGCGAAGGCATTCACATCCTTGGGAAAACATTTACCGCCATAGCCAAACTTTCCATCGGGGCCGGGCACGTAGGTGTGGGTGTCGTTGATATAGCCTGAAAGAAGAACGCCGGTATGCACTTTGCGCCAGTCGGCTCCCATCTGCTCACAGTACTCGCGGCAAGCGTTGAAGTAGGTGACCTTATAAGCGCCAAACACATTGTGCATATATTTGGTCAACTCGGCCTCCAAGGGTGTCATAACGGTAAACTTCTTGCCGACAAAAATCTTGGTGAGCAGTTCGTGTGCACCCGTGAATACCATAGTCTGCTTCTTGAAGTCCTCGATATGGGTGCGCTCCGTGAGGAACTCGGGCATATAGTGTACTCTATGCCCTGTCTCACGGGAAAGCATTTCGCTGGTGCCCGGAAGAATAGTGGTACGAACAAACACAGGCACATCAGGAAGCTTGGTAATCAACTCTTTCATAAGCGTCAGATCCTGCGTGCCGTCATCTTCGGTAGGAACATGTATCTGCAAGAAAGCAATATCAATATTGCTCAAATCATCATTATAACCCTTGGCGGGGTCGCTGATGAACAACTTACATTCTGGATTGTTGTGTTCCAGCCAATCCTTCAAGGCTCCACCCACGAAGCCGCATCCGATAATNNTGGTTTATTTTTCTCAGAAAATATATGGGCAATACCTATGCAAGAGAAGAGAGTAGATACTAACATATTTAAAATGTCAATCATAGCACCAACAAAAATTGGCATGTTTATGTTGAATGGTGAAATCGGGATCATTAAGAGCTCTTGTTATATAATCTTTGCTCAGAGGAACGTGGGCAGTAGGGTAATTCTCACAATTGTCACGAAATATTGGCAGTTTATCCCAGAGCCTTCTGGCACGGTCGTTCGGATGATTACCGTTTGCCACCAATGAGTTATTGCTATAATCGGGATAGACAACAATCACAGGCAAGCCAAGATAGCACATGCCATAATCAATTTCTTCACGCAAAGCACGGCTATTGCAGGTGTTTAAGCTAAGAAATAGAATTATATTCTTTGAATTGCGCAACCTTTCATGTAGACGCGGTTTGAGTGTCCCTTCCCAATCGCTATTGTCACGCACATTATAGGTGGTTCCATGGGCATCTGAAAAAGGAAACAAACTATCACGACCTTTCCACATTTTTAGGGTCTGATAATAGCAGAAATCCTTGGCAATATAAGCACCAAGATTATATTGGTTAAATGGTTCTGCCACATAAAAGGCAGCATAATTATAGATTCGGTATGACATTGTAGAGTTGAAAAGAATTATAGATCGGCAATTGAGACTCTATTTTTTGCAGATTCATATACGACAATATAGATGTCTGAGGTAATTTTAACCTGATTAATCTTGAATGCCTCAATAATATATTCAAGAGCTTCTCTTTCTTTCAAATCCGTCCTTGAACGGCCTGCGCCAATAATCGGCATTAACACAGGATAACATTGTGCCTCCATATCAATTATTTCAATCAACTTTTGTATTGAAAGTACATAATCCTGTTTGGAGGCATGCGCATTTAGGTTACTATCAAAATAAGTTAATCCAAGAAGGAGATAATTTAGTTTGTCGTCTATTACTAAATTGGCGTATGCCCCTACTTCATATCTTTGAAGATTTCCTTTTGGTTTCTGGTTTTTAGTTAAACTAACAAATGTCGGATCTCCTTTAATCGAATTCTGAATCTCAGAGTTTAATGATTGCGATGTAAAAACATTCTGCGAATAAAGATAATTGAAAGCAATGCCATGAACTGTATTTGCACCAATAAGATTATCATCTACTATTGTATCAAAGCAACGGTTAACGGCAAATGCAATATACCTTTTCTCATTGTTAACAATGCCTGGGTCAAGAATATCACCATATACCACATAGACGTTCTTCCCATTCTTGCCTTCTACCACTTTCTTTGCTTTTTGACATCCTACTACGACAGCATCAACTATGGCGCAAATAAGCCAAATCGCTGCTAATATGGCAAGGCTTATGAGTAGCTTGAGCCAGAATGGTTCGTCATTAGCAAAAATACCTTCAAACGAGACAAATAAACTAACCAGACCAGCGACGGCATATATAGCAGCGGTCCATTTTGCCGCAGTTTTGGCTATATAACCAGCACTAAGTTTTATTCTTCGAAAAAAAGGGACCATATACAATCTTTCAATTATAAACCAGGTTGACGTCTTACTTGTAGTATTCCTTATACCACTCCGCAAACTTCCTCAATCCTTCTCTCAAGGTAATCTTCGGCACGAATCCGAAATCACGTTCCAATGCACTGGCATCTGCGAAGGTCACAGGAACGTCGCCCGGCTGCATCGGCACCAATTGCTTATGGGTCTCAAAATCATAATCTTTCGGAAGGACTTCCGCACGGATTAGTTCTTCCTGCAGGATATTTACAAAATCAAGCAGATTTTCGGGTTGTCCGCCACCAATGTTATAGAGCTTGTAAGGAGGTATGGGCAAGCCATCATCTCCCAATTCACGTTTTGGGGCTTTGAACATCACCAGCACAATACCCTCTACAATATCATCAATGTAAGTGAAATCGCGGCGGCAATTGCCGTAGTTGTAAATCTGTATAGTCTCACCCTTGAGAAGCTTGTTGGTAAAGCCGAAGTAGGCCATGTCGGGTCTTCCCGCAGGACCATATACCGTGAAGAACCTCAGTCCCGTCGTGGGTATATCGTAAAGCTTAGAGTAGCAGTGCGCGAAGAGCTCGTTGCTTTTCTTAGTGGCCGCATAGAGGCTAATCGGATGGTCAACCATGTCTTCCACAGCAAACGGGACTTTCTTGTTGCCGCCGTAAACACTAGAACTGGAGGCATATACTAGGTGCTCTACGGGATTGTGTCGGCAGGCTTCGAGGATGTTATAGAAACCAATGATGTTGCTCTCGATATACACATCGGGGTTCTCAATGGAGTAGCGCACGCCAGCTTGGGCGGCAAGGTTCACCACAACATCAAACTTGTATTCCGCAAAGAGTTTGTCAACAAGTGTTTTGTCGGCGATATCGCCTTTAACAAAAGTCCAGCTATTGGCTGTTGGCTTTTGGCATTTAGCTTCAATCAGTCCTATCCGATACTCCTTCAGCAATGGGTCATAGTAATCGTTGAGGTTGTCAAGACCTACAAGGGAGATAGGCTCTTGGCTATCCAAAAGTCTCAATACTAGATTCGCTCCAATAAAGCCAGCTGCGCCAGTGACCAGTATGCTTCTCATTGACAAAAGATTTCGTAGTTTTATTTCGTTAAACTATCTGGTTTTTCATTTCTTATTTGAAATCTGTGTATAGCCAGTGTGTTCTGTGCTTGAATTATCGTTCTGCCCGCATCGGATTGTTCAGAAAATCATGGTATGCGAGGCGGATGCCGTCTTCTAACTCGGTTTTGTAGGTCCAACCCAGTCTTGTGGCTTTGCTCACGTCCAAGAGTTTTCGCGGAGTACCATTGGGGCGGGTGGTGTCCCAATGGATTTCGCCTTGATAGCCTACGACCTTGGCTACCAATTCAGTAAGGGCCTTGATGGTGAGCTCTTTACCTGTGCCTGCATTCACGGTCTCGTTGCCACTGTAGTTGTTCATCAGGAACACGCAGAGGTTGGCTAAGTCATCCACATAGAGGAACTCTCTTAACGGAGAGCCGTCGCCCCAGCAGGTCACCTCTTTCAACCCATTGACCTTAGCTTCGTGGAAGCGGCGGATTAAAGCTGGCAACACATGAGAATGCTCTGGATGATAATTGTCGTTAGGCCCGTATAAATTTGTGGGCATCACACTGATAAAATCGGTGCCATATTGACGGTTAAGGTATTCACAATACTTCAAACCGCTGATTTTGGCCAAAGCGTATGCCTCGTTGGTAGGTTCCAAACTGCTTGTGAGGAGGCAACCCTCCGGCATGGGTTGTGGGGCAAGACGCGGGTAGATGCAAGAGGAACCAAGGAATTCGAGCTTTTTACAGCCGTTCTGCCAGGCGGCATGAATTACGTTCATCTCAAGCATCATGTTCTCGTACATGAAATCGGCCAAAGCACTCTGGTTAGCGATAATGCCTCCCACCTTGGCGGCGGCAAGAAACACGTATTCAGGCTTTTCCTGAGCAAAGAAATTATTGACCGCCTGCTGGTTGATAAGGTCCAACTCCTTGTGGGTGCGGGTGACGATATTGTGGTAGCTCTGGCGCTGCAATTCGCGCAAAATAGCACTGCCGACCATACCACGATGGCCGGCAACGTAAATCTTACTGTCCTTATTCATCGTCTTCAACTTTTATGTGCAATTTGCGCACTTTCTTCATGTCGTGCTCAACCATTATCTTTACGAGTTCCTCGAACGAGGTTTTCTGCGGGTTCCAGCCCAGCACGCTCTTGGCTTTGCTCGGATCGCCCAGCAACTGGTCAACCTCAGCGGGACGGAAGTATTTTGGATCTACCTCTACGAGGGTTGCACCCTCTAAAGAGTTTAGAGTTGAGAGTTTAGAGTTGAGAGCAGAACGGTTATCCTTTATGCAGATACCTTTTTCATTAACTCCGTTCCCTTTCCATGTCAATTCGATACCAGCTTCTTTGAATGCCAAGGTGCAGAACTCACGAACGGTATGGTACTGTCCGGTAGCCACCACATAGTCATCCGGTTTATCTTGTTGCAACATCAGCCACATGCACTCCACATAGTCGCGAGCGTAACCCCAGTCACGCAGTGCGTTCATATTGCCCAAGTACAACTTGTCCTGAAATCCCTGCGCAATACGTGCCGCTGCCAGTGTGATTTTTCGGGTTACAAATGTTTCACCACGGCGTTCACTTTCGTGATTGAAGAGGATGCCGTTGCAGCAGTACATGTTGTACGACTCGCGGTAGTTCTTCATGATCCAGAAACCGTAGAGCTTGGCGACTCCGTATGGTGAACGAGGATAAAACGGTGTAGTCTCCTTTTGCGGTACCTCTTGGACCATGCCGTAAAGCTCTGAGGTAGATGCCTGGTAAATACGGCAAGTCTTCGTAAGATTGGCAATCCGAACTGCCTCCAAGAGACGTAGTACACCGTTGGCATCCACATCTGCCGTAAATTCAGGCACGTCGAACGAGACCTTAACGTGGCTCTGTGCAGCCAAGTTATAGATTTCATCGGGCTTGATTTCACTGATAATGCGAATGAGTGAGCTGGAGTCGGTCATATCCCCCCAATGGAGGTTAATCAGACGGCGCTGCTTCATATCGCGCACCCACTCGTCAAGATAGAGGTGTTCGATGCGGCCGGTGTTGAATGATGAACTGCGTCGCATAATACCATGTACTTCGTATCCCTTTTCAATCAGAAATTCGGCAAGGAACGAACCGTCTTGGCCCGTGATGCCAGTGATGAGAGCTACTTTTGACATATTATTTGTTGTTTAATGATTTTTACTGTATCGTATGGCTTTGTTGGTGAGGCTGATCCTGGTGTGGGAGTGTGAATTAAGGTTCAAGGTTCAAAGTTTAGAGATTAGAGATGAGAGATGAGAGATGAGAGTTTAGAGTTTAGAGTTATAAATGTTCCTCCACTCCTCTGAAATGAACATTCAGCTCATGGAGGTGCTCCAAGAGCGTGCCGAGGGGGGTGCCTTCGGTCATCTTGGCGAAGGCGTTCACATCCTTGGGGAAGCACTTGCCGCCATAGCCAAACTTGCCATCAGGGCCGGGTACATAGGTGTGCGTGTCGTTGATATAGCCTGACAGAAGCACGCCAGTATGTACCTTACGCCAGTCGGCACCCATCTGCTCGCAGTATTCGCGGCAAGCGTTGAAATAGGTGACCTTGTAGGCACCAAACACATTGTGCATGTACTTGGTGAGCTCAGCCTCCAAGGGGCTCATGACGGTAAACTTTTTCCCGACAAAAATCTTGGTAAGCAGCTCGTGCGCACCCGTAAATACCATGGTCTGCTTTTTGAAGTCCTCGATGTGTGTGCGCTCGGTGAGAAATTCGGGCATGTAGCACACTTGGTGGCCCGTTTCCTTTGAAAGTTTGTCGCTGGTGCCGGGCAGGATGGTGGTGCGAACGAATACGGGCACGTCAGGAAGTTTGCAAATCAATTCTTTCATCAATGTCAAATCCTGCGTTCCGTCGTCTTCGGTAGGAACATGAATTTGCAAGAAAGCAATGTCTATATTGCTTAAATCATCATTGTACCCTTTAGGCGGGTCGCTGATGAAGAGTTTGCATTCCGGATTGTTGTGCTCCAACCAATCCTTCAAGGCTCCACCCACGAAGCCGCAGCCGATAATACCAACGTTAATCATAGCTGTTGTTTTTTTTAGTGTTGTTTATTATTCAACCTTGACGTTAACCTTAACCTTAACTTTTTCGAATCGTGGTTATTAATCCGTTAAGTTGCTTTTCTATGGACATCAATTTGCCATGCAATTCTTTATATAGGTTTTCATCCAAATAGCCAATATTCTTCGCTATTGTCAGCTGGGTTTCGACTTCAAAAGCTGAACCTAAGGCAAAGTCAAGAAAGTGAGCGAAGTCAGCATCTGAAGTTCTGGCGGCACCTTCTGCAATGTTTGAGCTAATGGATACGGCAGCTCTTTGCAATTGGTCGCAAAGGCCTTTCTTCTCGAACCAAGGTAATTTGCTTGTCACTTCATAAACGCAAGTGGCAAAACTAACCGCTTCTTTCCATACTGAATAATTTCTAAAATTCCTTGCTCCTGCCATAGATTTCAACCTTAAGCTTAACAGTTAACCTAAACTCTTTTCTGCCGCTTCGGCCATTCTGTTAAGGTCAAGGTTAAGGTTTTAAAAGATTTTCGTTTTCGTTATCGTTAAGGTTAAGGTTATCGTTAAGGTTAAGGTTATCGTTAAGGTTATCGTTTTATCTTTCCCGGCTCGGCATGTCTCCCGACCAACCGTGCCCTAAGTCCCAGTGCTCGTCATAGACGAACTCGAAGTAGGGGAGGGAGAACTCCTGCTCCAGCAGTTGGGTCAGCTCTTCTTGAATCGGTTCGGCCCATTTGCCTACGAGGACAATGAACTTGTCGATGGTCCACGCAACACGTCCACGGGGTATCTGGGTGTAGTCACCTTTGAACTTGGTTTCGAGGTGCTTGGCTTGCGCACGAAAATATTCCTTGGCCCATACCTGACGGTGCAGTTGCGGATAATTGATAAAGGGTTTGCCTTTCACGGCAGCTTCCTCTACTATCTGCGGGGTGAGCTCTTTCTTGCGAACACCAAATAGCGAGTGATCCACTGGATCGTACCAGAAGATGCCGACACAGGGCATCTGCTCGTCAAATGAACGCATGTCGTCCATTTGGGCGTCATGTTGTTGTGGGGTTAGTTCAGTCATGGTTAGAGCGTGTTTTTATACATGATTCAGGGTTTAAGGTTTAAAGTTCAAGGTTTAATTAAGGTTTAAGGGTGGGGGGTACTTTGAATTTTGAACCGGTAAAACTGCTTTCTTTTAGTGTTTTGATGAATTTGCTGATTGCTTTGCTGAGACTTATGCAGTCGTTGTATAATCGAGTAGCAGTATCGTTGTCAATAAAGCCGACGTCAGAAGCTCTAATAATCTGGCTTCGCACTTCACCACAAGAGCCCTTGGCTATATATAAGAAGTTGATGAACTCTTTATTTCCTTCCCGTTCAAAGCCCTCGGCAATGTTGTCCATCACCGAACCCGCTGAAGCATGAATCTGTTGTACAAATCTCATGTCCTTGTGAAATTCTCCATCCTTTGTAATGACATAGACCTCCTTGCAGAGATCGCGAGCTGACTGGAAGATTTCAAGATCTTCAAATTTTTGCACCTTTGCCATACCTTGAACCTTGAACTTTGAACCTTGAACCTTAAACCAGTGCTATTCGTCAATGTTTGGTCTGTGGCCTTTGCCGAAGTGGAAGGTGAGGCCGAGGTTGGCTTGCCAGCGGGAGTTGGTGTTGTACATGACCGAATATCTGCCTTCAGCGAAAAGGGCCACGTAGGGGTTGAACTGGTACTCGAAGCCGGCGCCGAAATCGCCGCCGATGCCCCAGCTGCCGGGTCCCCAAGTATCATTCGGGTCGAAATCAAGGTTGTGTTTGGTGCAATAGTCTTGTCTCCAATGATCAACGGCGTGGATTTCACCACGAATACCGACAGAAGGATAGAAATAGAAGCCACCTGCAATGGGGATGAGATATTGGGCATGCACGGACACGCCAGGCCAATACCATCTTTCTATACCCTCAAGTGCAATGCGGGTACGGTAGTTGTTGCGGGCACAGTTAATGTCGAGTACAAGACCTCCAGTCCAGGCCAGATGACCTCCACCATAGCCCAAGTAGAAGCCATAATCCACTTTGTTGGGCTTGCTCATCACGGTGCCTTGAAATTTGGAGTTTTTTTCCTCAGCTTTTTTCCCATTTTCCGTGGTGTAGGTGTTCGTGTTCTGTCCGAAACAGAATGAAGAGGCTGCTACAAACAGGGCAGCCAAAAGCATAATCTTTTTCATTTTTTAGTGTTTTTAATAAATATTGATTTTTGTGTTGTTATTGTTGATTCATTGTCGTGATATCTGACAGGTTCGCCTTGGCATTCCAAAAGTCAAGGTTGCGCAACGAGTGCAGATCGGATCCAGCTAAATTGTAGAAGTGCTTTTTCATCAGCCATTTGGCCCAGTGATGTGCTTCTTCTCCGTAGGCACCGGCCAACGAGGAGAGGTTGAGCTGAAAGAGTATCCCCATGTCCTTGAGATTTCTGTAATCATCTTTACCCATATAGACATACCGTTCGGGGTGCGCCAGCACAGGGAAATAGCCTTTTGCTTTGATGCGTTTCAGGATACCTTGCAAATCCATGGGCGGGTTGAAATAGGAGGTCTCCACCAACAATCTGTTTCCCTCTTCACCCAAAGGCAACAGATCGTTTTGTTCAAGCCGCTCGCTAAATAACTCGTCCATCATGTATTCTGCAGCCAGATGCAGCTTGATGGGACCCGTGTAGGCTGTTTGGAGTTCAGCAAACCGCTCGCGCAAACCCGCCGTGGTGTTGGGGATGTCTTCCATGATATGCGGTGTGCACCACACCTTGGAGATGCCAATCTCTTCATAGCGCTGAAGCACCTGCACCGACACCTCCAGCGTCTTCACCCCATCATCCACCCCAAACAGGATGTGGGAGTGGTGGTCGGTGAAACCACGAAGTTGTGATATTATAGTCGGTTTTCTGAACATGTTTACTCTTCCTCATCCTTATGATAGTACCCATAGTGCCCATAGCCATATCGGTAACCGTAATGGCCGTAGCCATACTTATATCCGTACTTGTAACCGTACTTGTAGCCATAGCGGCCGTCGGTGCCGGTGGAGGCGTTGAGGACGATGGACATGTTGTTGAATTTGTGCTGGGTGTAGAGCTCTTCAATTTCGGGGATCAGGCTGCGTTCCATCAGGCCGGCGCGGATGACGAAGATGGTACGATCCACGTGGTTGTTGATGATTTGCGGGTCGGCCACAATGTCAATGGGCGGCGTGTCGATGATGACATAGTCGTATTCGTTGTGCAGGGTCCGGATGGCTTCGCCGAAGCGGTCGGTCTCGAGCAATTCGGTAGGATTGGGCGGTATGGTGCCCACGGGCAGGTAGCTCAAGGTGGGATAATCATCGCTGGTGATGATGACATTGTGCACATCCTCCTCTTGCCGACCCAGATAGTTGGCAAGACCCCGTTTGGGTGAGAAGATATAGGCAGACATGGAGGCGTGACGAAGGTCGCCGTCCACGACCAGAACCTTTTTGTTCTTGATGGCCAATGCAATAGCCAGGTTCATGGTGATGAAAGATTTGCCGGAGCCTGGGTTGAAGGAGGTGAGCATGATGACGTTGGCGTTCTTGTCTTTGGTCATAAACTCCAAGTTGGTTCGCAGCACACGGAAAGCCTCGTTGACCACATTGCGGCTGCCGCGTTTCACTACGATAACGTTGCCAAACCCTTGAGGCTCTTCTACCGTTTCATTATTCTTCTTGGCCTTTTTCAATCTGTCACGCAATTCCTTGAGCTTTTTCTTTTCTTCCTTCACATTATAGGCAATTGGAATTTCACCAATGAAGGGCATGGTGAGCTTTTCGAGGTCCTTGCGTCCGCGGATGGTGGTGTTCAAGGACTCCTGGAGGAAGATGATGGCTATCGGAATGGCTAGTCCAGCCACAAATGCTGCCAGAAGGATCAGCATTTTACGGGGTTTGGTGGGGCTGGAACCGCCGTTGGGATGCTCAATTACGCGGGTGTTGTAGGCGGTGAAGGCTTGTGACAGTTCGTTTTCCTCACGTTTTTGCAGCAGGAACAGATACAGGGCCTCTTTCACTTTCTGCTGGCGCTCCACGGAGAGCAGATATTTGGCTTGTGTGGGGTTGGCCGCCAATCGGGCGTTGATCATGCGCTCGGCGCCTTGATAATTGGCGAGCTGGGCATTGAGGGTGCTCAGCTGGTTGTCGATGGAGGTAATGATGGCACGCCGCATAGACAGCAACTTCTCATCCAAATCCTGCACGATGGGGTTTTGCTCGCTGCTGTTGGCCACCAAGCCGTTGCGGCGGAGCATCATGGTGTTGTAGTTGGATATCTGCCCTTCGATATGGCTGTTGTTGAGTCCTGTGTTGGCTGGCAGCAATTGGTTCTTGCCCGATTCGTTGGTCAGATAGTTCCGGATATACCGGGTGATGGCGATTTGGTTGTTGAGGTCTCTGATATGGGCGTTGGCATCGCTGTTTTGGCTGAGGTACATGTTGGACACGGCCTGCACATCAGGCAACAGGTTCTCGCTCTTGTAGGAGGAGATGTCGCTATCCACGTTGCCCAATTCCTGCTCAATGACCTGCAGACGCTCGTTGATGAACATGGAGGTGCTGACGGTAATCTGGTTTTTGTCTTGCAGCCAGTTGCCGTTATACACGGCGATTACCATATTGAGGATGTCGTCGCCACGCTTCTTGTTAATGTCGTTCACGGAAAGGGCCAGGACATCACTGTTCTTGTCGGCCAGTGTGACACTCAGCTTGCCGGAATAGCTTCTTGCGGTGCTGTTTATGGGAGTTCTCCTTACGTGTATGACATCGTAGCTTTTGTTTTTATAGAAATCAGTTTTTGCCACGCATAACCGGCCAATGGGGGTTTTGACTGTGTCGTTGAACCTGACAGTGAGTTTGCCTTTCAATTCCGTTCCGGACTTTTCAAAATCGGAGAGAGTAACCTTCCCTTTGTCGATGCTCATGTCAAAGGCGGCGGACAGGTTGTCGGGAGCATCAATCAAAAACACCTTCGCCGGCAGGGTTTTGTCGTATAACACAGTGGGATGGAACAGGCCATCTTGCGAGTAGTTCATCTCCAAATGAAGATTCTTCACCACATCGGTCATGACATCGATGGAGGACATGGTTTTGAGCTCGTTGTTGATTTTCACGCTGTTGCTGAAAATTCCCAAATCGGAGAAATCGCTCACATCGCCAGCAGAGCGTCCTTTATCGTCAGATTTGATCAGCACTTTGGCATTGCGCGTATAGACAGGCGTGGTCTTCAGCAGATAATATTCGGCACATAACATGACCAATACTACGGATAAGACAAACCAGTACCATCTGCTGAGGCAGCTGTAGAAAATGGTCTTGATTTGAACGATGCTGCTGGTGCTTTCTTGCGTGTTAAGATTCTGATTATCCATCTTGTATCTTGATTTAGTTGATTACACAAAAATTATTTGGTACGGGTGAGGATGAGGGTGGTGGTGGAGGCCAGAGATGCCAGCAATGACACGATGGAGATCCAGAAGGAGGCGGATTGCACCGTGTTGCCGTTAACCGTGGATTCATTGGCGCGCTTCTTGTTGGGCTCCACGTAGATGTAGTCGTTCTGGTGGATGTAGTAGGCGGGAGAGCTGACCACATCGTTGAAAGAGCGCATATCCACATGGTAAGCGCTCAATTTTCCGATAGAGTCGGGACGGAGAATGAGCACATTATCACGCTTCCCGTAGATGGTCATATCGCCGGCCTGCGAGATGGCGTCGAGCAGGGTGATGCGGTCGCGGGTGATTTTGTAGGAGCCTGGGGCTTTCACCTCGCCCATGACGGAGAATTGCAGGTTGATGTATTCCACAGTGACCACCGGGTCGTTGACAAGATTCTGGGAGATGAGCTGTTGTTTGATGTAGGCAGACACCTCGTCGCGGGTCATGCCAGCTACGTATATGGTGCCGAGTACAGGGAAATCGATGGTACCGTCGCCTTTCACGATGTAACCGGAAGTACCTTGGTTAGTAGCGGAGACATTTTCGTTGGTTTGGCCTAAAATTCGGGTGGTATAGGGCAGGTTGAAAAGGGCAGTGAGCTCAGGATCCTTGCTGTTGACGATGATGGAGATCTTGTCTTCCGGGCGCAACCGGATTTCGGGTGCCAAGGTGACCGTCTGTGCAGTGGTGTCCGAGTCAGTGGAAATATCCTGGAAGTAGGAGATTCTCTTTTGTGTGGCACAGGATGCTAAGAGCATCAGGAGTGCGAGGAGGGGGAGGAGAGGGTGAATGGGGTGAAAGGGGTGAAAGGGGTGAAGGTTTTTTTTCATGATGTATGAGGATTTAGTTATTTCAATGGGAGTTTAGAGTTTAGAGTTGAGGGATTAGAGATTAGAAGATTAAAATTCAAAATTCAAAATTCAAAATTCAAAGTTTAAAGTTTAAAGGTGGTCGTCATTGTCGAGTTTCTGGAGGAGGCAGGAGGGGATGTAGGAGGTGGCGACGGCTACGACGCCTTCGATGGCTACGATGAGCCGTTTGTCGCCGCGGATGCGCTGGATGTAGCCTTCGGCACCTTCGAACGGTCCGCCAGTCACCCGCACGCGTTGCCCTTTCTTGAAGTTGACGGCTCCCGCATCGATGTATTCCAGGTCGGGGTTTCCGCCGGAGGTCACCATCTTGAAGGCGTTCATCTCACGGTCGGAGATAATGGCGGGGTGCTTGGAGCTGCGGTACCGGTACAGGATAACCCGGCCTTCGAAACCTTTTTGCACCTCCTCTGCCTGTACCACGCTGCTGCGGAAGAAAATCAGCGAGCTGACGGCGGGCTCCTTGACCACTGTCCTTTCGCCGTTATGTTCGTGCACCACTAGCTTGACGGGGTAGTAGCACTCGACCGACAGCTTCTTCAACTCGGATTCCATCCATAGCACCTTGTTGAAGAAAACCTTTAAGGCAAACCAATGTAATTCGTTATCGTTTAGCGTTTTATTAGTTATTTTATCGTTTCAAAACATTCAATTCTTTCATTCCTCCATTCGAAAAAATGAAGCAAAAGGGAGGGACTTCCTGAAAAGTGTTGTAGGAATACGGGTTGTCGCTGACCCAGTGACAATGGACCGCCCTCCGGCAAAGACACAATTCTTTGCCTTGCAAAAATACAAAAAAAATTAAGAATTGAGAATTAATAATTAAAAATAATTATTTTATTCC
>LXOW01239178.1_pt1 | contig 13745 bp, 2 predicted proteins | sample 1368591 | NCBI WGS metagenome assembly LXOW01 (sample SAMN04884650, study PRJNA319009) | bovine gut metagenome | isolation source: Cow rumen | host: Bos taurus | place: Italy: Legnaro (PD) | collected 2014-07-09
GTGGAGAGGCGGTGGGCGATGGTCACCACAGTGCATTGTTTCGAGAGCGTCTCCACCGACTGCTGCACGAGCCGCTCGGACTCGGTGTCCATGGCAGAGGTGGCCTCGTCCAAGACCAGCACCGGCGCTTTGCGCAGCACCGCCCGCGCGATGCTGATGCGCTGCCGCTGGCCGCCGGAGAGCGTCACACCGCGGTCGCCGACCTCGTGTTGGAAACCGCCCGGCAGCGACATCACGAAGTCATAGATGTTCGCCACCCGCGCGGCCTCCTCCACCTCCTCCATCGTGGCATTATAGCCCATCGTAATGTTGTTGTAGATTGTGTCGTGGAAGAGCATGACATCCTGTGACACCAGCGCGAAAAGACGTCTGTAGTCCCCAATTCGGTACTTACCCGCCGGAACACCGTCCAAAAGGAGCGTTCCCGCCGTGGGGTCGTAGAAACGCATCAGCAGGTCCGCCAAGGTGGTCTTGCCGGAACCCGAACGACCCACAAACGCGACCGTCGTCCCCTTGGGAATCGTGAAATCGACCTCGTGGATCACCGCCTCGTCATAACCCGGATAGGCGAAACTGACATGCCCGAAGGTGAGCGCATCGGTGAAACCCGACACCGGAAGCGCGTCAGGAGAGTCGGTCACCATGTCCTCAATGGCGAGGAATGCATGGATACGGTCTAATGCGGCCTCTCCGCGCTTGTACTCGGAAAAGGCCGACGAAATGTTCTGTATCGGCGTGATCACCTGCGAGAAAAGGGCAATGTAGGTAATGAAGAGCTCTGCAGAAAGGGAGGAGCGCTCGGACAAGACCAGCGATCCGCCGATCACTAACACCACCATAACGGAGGCGACCCCGAGAAACTCGCTCAGCGGCGAGGCCAAATAGGTCTGGCGATAGACTTTGCGCTGGTTCTCATGAAACTGCGTGTTCAAACGACGGAAATTGCGATAGACACGTTCCTGTGCGTTGAAACCGTAGATCACCCGCAATCCCGAAAGCGTCTCCTCCACATGCGAGAGAAGCACCCCGAGACGCTGGCGGTAAGTCTTGGAAGAACGTTTCAACAAATGCGCCAAGAAACCGATGATGAGGAAAGTGGCCGGCATCAGCAGCACCGCCCACAGGGAGAGTTGGTAGTCGATGCAGAACAAGCAGACTAAGTAGCAGATCAGCGCGATAGGGTCGGTGAGGAACTGCTGGATGGAGTTCAAAATGGTATATTCCACCTCCTGCGCATCGTTGACGGCACGGGTCACCGCATCCCCACGGTTCAGCCGGTTGAAATAGCCCAACGGCAGCGAGATCATTTTGTCGTACAGCTGGTTGCGCAACTGATAGAGATAGTCGCTGCGCACATGCGCCATCACCCACTTGGAGAAGTAGGAAGCTAAATTCCGCAAAAGGTAGAGCAAAGCAGCAAAGAGGATGAGCGCGACCACCGCCCCCTGCATCCGCTCCAACGGGAAAAACTGCCCCAAAAAGCGGACAAAATAGGAAGACAACGGACTCAGCCCCTGCAAATTCCCACTGAACAGCAGCTTCAGGAACGGCTCGATCATCATGAAGACGAACACCGTCAGCAGCACATACACAAAGTTCAGCAGGAACACCAGTCCCAACCGCCCAGCATATCTCCTAACAAACTCCATTCGCTTCATATAACTGCTAACTACTAACTGCTAACTACTAACTACAAAAAAAGGAGTTGCACGCACTGTGCGCACAACTCCTTTACGTTATGGATGACTATCTTACTTTGCAGAAACCATGACAACAAGTTTCTTGGAGATCACGGCGTCAGCGGTGCGGACGGTCATGATGTAAGAACCAAGTGACAGATTGTCAACGTCGGCTTCGAAGTAGTAGTTATCACTATCAATGAACATATTGTTGCTGTAGATCTGCTTACCAGCGAGAGTAGAGATCGTCACAGTAGCTTCGCCGCTCATGTTGTGGACGCGAGCTTTGAAGGTCGTGGTGATGGCAGGAGCCGGGTTCGGCCAAACTTCCATCTCAGGAGCAACAGTAGCCTCGTCCATCGTGATGGCAGGAGCCATTTCAGGAGCCACATTGTTGCTGACAACTTCGTCTTCACCGTCAACAATGATCGTGACGAAATCAGTAGCAAGCATCGTGATCTCAGCACCAGCATTCAGAGCGTTGTGACCGCCGATCGGGATCAGCTGGCTTGAAGGCTGACAATCCGGAGAATAGAAATACTCAAGTTGTTGATAGTGAGAAGTAGCCATCAATCTGTAAACAATCTTGTAGGTACCACTACGTCTGAACGGAACGATAGTCTTTGTAACTTGACCACAATTCTCGAGGAAGCTCATCCACAGTTCATCGAAGACATCGTGACCCGTACCGAGACCAAGGCTGGTGTTCGGGAAGTGGTTACCAGCAGAAATGCTGGAAGGATTAGCAACAGCATAGTTGTAGTAAGAGGTATTCGATCTAGGAGAACCATTGTTTGCGCACCAGCTGAACGTGTTGGAAGTCACATATTGCTGTGAGTTGTGACCAACCGTCGGAATCGTGGTAACCGTAGCAAGGTACTCACCGATAGAATCGTTGGAGATCATATTATCTTCATAGTAGATATCGTACTCAACATAGACCAGTTTGTCGGGACCAAAGCACTCAGTGCTGACTTCCCAAGTGTACTGCAGACCCTGACCAACTGTAGAGGTGTAGTTGTGAGTAGCTTCACCGTCCATCGTTCTGAAGATGAACTCAGGAGCATTGGTGACTCTGACAGTAGCAACCTCGGAAGAAGTACCAACACAATTGTGGCTGTTCTTAACGCTAACAGAAGCAGTCGTGTACTCGAAACCAATCTCTTCGCTTTCCATAGAAGCAATCGTAGAATAGGTGTTCGGGGTCTGAGCATCGAAGGTCTCACCGTTGATCGTGAAGGAGTAAGAGCTATAACCGGCAGGAGTAGCGGTGAAGGTAATCAGCTCACCCACACAAGCTCTCTCAGGACCAGAGATGGTAACCACCGGAATCGTGTCAATGATGAGGGTCAAAGTATCCGTCACAGGACCGCAAGCGGCATTGTTGTCGTTCAAGGTCACCACTAACTTCTTACCATTGTGTTGAGCAACCGTAAGTGTAGTGTTGAAATCGAATGCAACACCGTTGATCGTCCAAGCGGTATCATACTTGTCAGCATTGCCATGGTAGGTAACACCGAAACCAGTTTGTGCAACCGAGATCGTACCACCTTCGCAAACGCGGAAGTTATCATTGAGCGTGATTTCGGGCTTATCATTGATGAGATTCAGCTCATTAAAGTTATACACAGGAGAAGTATAAGTTTGACCACATGCGTTGTTCCAAACAACTCTGAACTTAGGATTCATGTTGGTGGAGACGATAAACGTATCAGGATCAACCATAGTAGATTGTAAATTATTGACAACCGTCCAGTAGATGGTATCAATACCCATGTTGCCAGTGTAATTAGGATTCGTAGCAATGAAATTCTTCAAAGCTTGGCCATCACAAGCAACTTTGAATGTAGGTCTGATCGTATCGAACGTGTAAACCGTGATTCCAGACTTGGCGATACCGACACCACAGTTCGGAACGATGTTAGGCGTAACCGTAACCTTCAAGGTGTCACCAGTAGCAAGCGTGTAAACTGCACTGCTCGACTGAACATCAATCGTAGTACCATTAGCCTTGACAAGCGTGTAGGTAGTATTAAGCTCAGAAGTAGCATAGTTACCAGCATTGGTAATCGTGGCATGAGCCAAGTTAATCACTTGTGAGATTTCACTATTCGGACAAGTAGTAATGGGATCAGAAGAAACCTGAACAGGCTTGAGGATACGGACCGTAGCGTATGCCGTGTCGTAAGCACATTGGTTGGCATCAACGACATGGTAAGCGATCTGAGCCTCAGACATGTTCTTGATAGCGTTGACCAAAGCATTGACATTAGCGGCAGTGGTGTATGAAGTAGCCGTAGCAGAAGCCTTGTACAACCAACCGGAATCAGCGGCATTGGCCTTGTTCAGGGAAGTCAGAAGCTGATCAGCAGCACCTTCGAGACAGAAATCGTGAGGAAGCTGGTTGAAGGAGACCTGAGCCTTCGGATTCACCGTAATCGTAGCATCGGTAGTTGTCACAATATTACCACAACCATCAGTGAAGGTGAAGTAAACCTTCATGTTATTGTCATTAACAGTGAGGATTGTACCATCCGCTAACTGGGTGTTACCAGTCTTTCTGTAAGCCTGAAGAGTGTTACCATATGTAGAAATCTCGCTTGCAGTGAAGAAGTCTTCATATTCGAAGCTTGCATCCTGACAGTAAGTTTTGTTGTTGATTTCCTTCGTCGTGTAGGCGATGGTGAGAGTTTGAGTCTCCACATCAGGATCACAAACACCATTGTCCAACGTCAAGGTGAACACCTTGTTGTTTTGAGTAGTATAATTCGGTGTGAAGGTGTAACCAATGATCTGTTGACCAACAATACCCGTGGTCGTCTTAACAACATCGTTACCTAACTTCAGCGTGGCGGTAGCCGGAGCACCGTAAGAGGAAACAGTATAATAAATCGTCGTCTCTACGTTGTTACAGAGATCAGCAGCCACATTGAACTGGTCGATCACAGGAGCCTTGCTCACGTTGAAGGTAGCAAAAGCCTCGTCTGAACCGCAGTCGTTGGTCACCACATACTTCACATTGTGAGTAGAAGCGAACGCGTAGTCAACTCGGGTAGAAGCAAGAACCTCTTCATAATCATTAGTTTTCTTGTAGAAAGCAAGATGATAGAGATTATTGTTATTGTCCTTTGCATAACCGGCAAATCTGTTAGCGCCGTTATTGAACTTCAGAGCATAGCCAGTATGGTAATTATTCACAAATTTGACACCATCATTGGTGAAGGTAGCCGTGAACTTCGTGGTAGGATCCATAGTAGGATTAATATAAGCATTACCTGTACTAGTCGAGATATAGAGGTAACCATAGTCATTGCTTAAGGAATAAGTACCATCTTCATTGACAGTAAGATTCCAAGTAATGTTAGAAGCAGTAACATTATCAGCATCGAAGTTAACACCAGGATAATAGTAATTAGTAGTAGCACGGACAGAAGACATAGCCTTAGTACCAGCAGCATTGGTAATCACATACTCACCAGTGGTAAGTTCAGCAGCACTGGTAACCTTCGTGTAGGTAGGAGCAATTTCGGCTGCCATCCAAGTAGCCTCACCCTCAAGACCGTTCCAATCGATATCGGAAGCAGCAGGAGTGAAATCAGCCAAGGTCTTGACGTCATTCTCACAGAATGCAGCAGGTACGATGGTGGCAGGAGCAAGCTGAGCAGGACCGTACAGCGTGATTTGATAGTTCACGATGCTGTCACAACCCTTTGAACTAACATAGTTTCTGGTTACGACCGTCTCATAAGGATAATCCACACCAGCAGGCTTATTAATCTCGGTGGTTTGGCCATTAGGCTCCGTAATGAAGCAATTACCGTCACAACGAGTCATAGGAACATTGGTCGTGATGATACGGTTGAACTTCACCGGGAAGGAGACCACACGGGAACCACAGTTATAGATATTGTTAGCTCTAACGCAGATAGTTACAGTGTCAATATCGTAATCAGTACCAACAATGTGGATAGTATCGACACCCGTTGCGGTGTAACCTTGAGACCATTGAATAGAAGCGATATCCAGCGGTTCCATGTTGAGGTTCTTCACAACAATCTCCAACGGTACGTTCTCGCAGTACTCGTTCAAGAAGTGCTCCTCAGCACGACGACCGTTGATAGTCACATAGAGTTCAGGAAGCGGGTGGACAAAGACCTTGACAGTACGAGTAGTCTGACACTCAGTCAGCGGGTTACGCACGGTGAGCGTGTAGTAGCAACCGCCAACCACAGCGTGGTCAGTCATCACTTCGATAGAATAGGTATCGGACTCGCTGAGATCAGCGCAAGGAGCATTCCAGTGGTATTCGAGCTCGGTGTTGTCGCAAGCATCGTGAGCGGCACCATAGAGATACATACCCTCTGCACCGAAGCAGTAGTGGAACTCGTTACCCTTGCCGAAGTTGTCATAGATGCTGTCGATAATCGGAGCACAAGAGTCATTGGAAATGAACACAACCTTAGAATCAGCGACACAAGCGGTCGTGAGTTCCTTAACCGTGATATAGTAAGGATTGTCAGGATCAGCGTTCAAACCAGTGAATTGATTGCTGGTCTGGTAGGTGGTACCACCATCGATGCTGTAGACGAAGTTACCAACAACATCAGGATTGCTGACTTGAGCATTGATAACGGTAATCGTACCATTACCTGCCGTAGCGCTACAGAACTCATCCGGAGTGGTCACCGTGTCGAAGGTAACAGTGTAAGGATCCCAAGCAACGGTGATCGTATCGGTAACAACACAACCGGTAGCGGGCTCAGTAGCCTCAACGAGATACTTGTCGTGAGCCAACCAGTACTTCGTGGTCGTCATCGGATAGTTGTAAGGAACTTCCATACCAGGCTGGTGATAGAAGAAGAATCTGTAGGTGTATTCGTGACCAGGATTGGATTCGCTCGTCGGAACATGGATCGTAATCAAACCATCACCAGGCTTCTCAACAGTCGGAGCACAGAAATGGTCAGGCTCTTGAGTCAGCACCATAGCAGGAATTTCAGTCTTTTTAACATAAACGTATTTGGTAGTAGATTGACACTTGTAGTTAGAAACAACTCTGAAGGTGTGAGTGCCATCCTGGAAGCCACCGAATGAAGGATTAGCGGAAGTGTAGGTACCCTCTTGTGCAACACCGTCAACCGTCACCGTGTAAGGTTGGATGTAGGTGTTGAAGGCAGTAGCAGGAGTGGTCGTCACTTTGAGGACAACAGCACCGTTGTAAGGATGCTCGTCCGTAGGCACACAGACCGTATTCGGGGTCGTGGAGAGAGTGTCAATAGAAGGAATGTAGGTTTGATCACTGATTCTGAAAGGAGAATCAGGACTGAAAGTACAGTTATTAGCAGGATCAGTAACAGTCAAGGTGTAAGTATAGTTCTTATAAGAATTAGGATAGAGGTTCTCGAAGACACCAGTTGTGGAGGACAAAGTGCCTTGATCATAACCACCATTACCAACATAGCGCAAAGAGTAATTGTAAACGCTTGAAGAGCTGACTGGCGTAACAGTGATCTTACCATCATAGATGCCTTCAGTATTAGAACAATAGTGGTTAGGTTCAGCAATGTAAGTCACATGAGGATGAACGGTATCCCAACCGATTGTCTCATCATCATAACCGAAGCAACCAGTTGCAGGGTTGTAAGCGATGATATGATAACTACCAGCGTTAAGATTCTCAAACGTATAGGTAGTACCAGCAGCAACAGCCACATACTTCTTACCATCAAGTTGTTGACAATCTGAACAAGTAGAAGTAGGAGCAACAACAATATTATTGCCGCGAGTGATACGATACCACATAGCTTGAGTAGCAGTAACGGAAATCGAACCATTAGCAGTTTGACAATCGCTGCGGTCAGCATGCGTAGCCGTGAACACTTCCTCTTGAGCTTCGTTGGTAAGCGTCACATAGGTCTCATCCGTACAACCGGTAGCGATTTGAGTCTTCACAATCGTGTAGGTACCTGCAGGCAAACCATCATAGTACAGACCAGTACCGATGAGCTCAGTACCTTGCATGAGGGAGAAGGTGAAGAGAGGCTCAGGAGTAATGGTGATAGTACCGTTGGCAATACACTCAGTTTGGTTCGTAGAATCATAGATAGCATCCGGGAAATCAACATCATTGTCATTATCAACGAAGACATTCTTCGTCATTTCACAACCAAAGAGGTTGATGACCGTGACCTGATACAAACCAGAACACAGTGAATCGAAATCCAAGGAGTTCCAATCGGAATGTGCGTGGTTCGGGTTATCATTGATCTTGATAACGGAGTCATAATCAACAGTAATACCATTCAGGATGACCGTGTAGAACATCGGAACAGTATCCACGCGGATCAAACCATCATAATGACCAGGAGTACACATGGTGTTGTCCCAAACCTGGGTGATGATAGGATCGCCTTGATAGTGAACCGTGAACTGGGTGGTAGCGGATGCATCGCAACCGTTCTCATTGTTGAAGGCAGTCACCTTGAAGGTATAGGTGAGTTCCTCATTGATAGGATTCCAGTTGTCATTCGGGAAGATGAGCGTGTTGTTGTCGGAAATAGGATCAGACTCGGTGGTACCATCAAGAATAGTCCACTCATATGAAGGATTCAAACCAAGGTTGGTGCCGGAAGCCGTGAAAGTAGTACCAGCGATATCTGCAAAGCAAGATTCAGCTTGCGTCGGGTCAATCGTAACGGTAGGATAGTTGCTCGGCTTGCGGACATAGAGAGAAGTCTGAGCAGAGTCGCCGCACGGATTCTTAATGGTGATGGTCACCAGGAGAGAATCGGTGTTGAAGACGTAAGGATAAGCAGGATATTGAGAATACCAGTTCGGGTTCTCAACAATCTTGGAGTAACCGTAGCAGTTATCGGAAATCATGTCAGGAGTCATCATGTTTCTGAAATCAGGAACGATCAGCTCACAATTGTCAGAAATCGGGACAACAACATCCTCAAGCTGACCCAAAACGATTTGGGAAGCAGCAGTGTAGATGTTACGGAACGTGTCAGCCACACAGTTGTGGTCATCAACGACATGGACATGAGGGACATAAACGGTATCACAGAACTCAGGAACGATGGTCACCCAAGTGGTGTCCTTATGAGAGGTGACATTCACACTCTCACCGGTCCAGGTATAAGTGGTTTGAGCCGGAACATACTCACCCTCGACATAAGCCTTGACAGTCAAGTTGCCGTAGGTCGGGCAGAAAGGCTCATGAGAAACGCCATCATAAACGACGGGTTCGATGGTCACCTTGAGTTCAGGTCTCACATGGATATTACGAACTTCGGAAACAGCCACACAGTCGTTGGTGTCCGTGACGGTCATAACGATGTAGTAATCGCCAGCACCGTTGAAGGTAACCGTAGTGCTGAGAGCGTGAGGATCAGAGAAGGTGACATCACCATTGGCGGTGTCGCTCCAAGTGTAGGTGAACGGAGCGAAAGCACCCATGTTCTGGTCAACAACGATCGTAGAAGGATCGAAGGTAAGGGTGGTCGTTTCACCGTAACAGAGCGTTTGAGGTCTTACAGGATTCTCTTCGATAGTGATCTTGTCAGGAAGATCAAGGAAGAAGACGCGGACAGTATCTGACCAGTTGTTACACTTGTCATGCATGTAAGCGGAGATGGTCAGGTGGTTGTTGCGGAGGAAGATGTCTTGAGCGTCAGCAACCGGAATAGTGTCGGAGAGGTTCTCCCAAATGAAGACGATGTTATTCATCATGTAATCGACATCCGTGCAAGCGTCGGTCACGTAAGGACGAATCTTGTCCTTCATAGCCTGGAGGCTAGGAGCGTTGTACTTGCAGTCGCCAGCCGGGATCGGGAGGAGACGGATCGGACGGAAGTCAGCGGTCGGGTTCACGTAATCGACGAACTCAGGAGCATCGAGGTCGTGACCAATGAAGATGTGCGTGAAGGTGGTGTCGTTGCCGCAAGAGTCAATCAGCGTGTAGGTACGCGTGATCTTGATCTCACAACCGTCACCGGCAGGAGTGAAGGCATCGACATGAGAGATGGCAACCGTACCTGCGCAGTTGTCGTATGCGCCATAAGTCGCTTGAGCGTCTTCAACATTCTTCAGGTACTCATCGAGAGCCTCGATGGAGTTAAAGATGTATTGTTCTGCAGCAGCTGCAAGCGTAGCAGAATCGCAAGTGTTCACAGAAACAGAATAGTTGTTCGGGGTCACCACAGGAGCGAGGGTATCGCCAACCTCATAGTTGAAGGTCACCACGTTGGACTTACAACCATTGTTGTCAACCACGAACACGGTGGACTCGTAAGCACTGTGACAGAGCATACCCAACTCCTTGTAACCGTTGTTGTGGGTAAGGTTGGTACTCTGAGTAGCATCTATGCCAAACGCAATGTTAGATCTACTGTTTCCGAGATACTGAGACATATATGCGGGATCACTATAGTCATCAGAGTAATAGTAGAGTACTTTATTAGTCGTAGAAGTAGCAGAATGAGCATTGAACTTATAAGACGATCCATTCCAATCACCAGAATGGTCATAAACAATTACGACAAGATTTGATTGGCCATCATAAGCAAACGGTGTGTTCAGCGTAAAGGTGTTCCATCCGGACTTACAGTTCAAAGCACCAGAATAAACAGGGGTCAATCCCTCAAAAGGAATCATATCGGTTTTGCTAGCGAACTGCTCCTTATCCGTAGTGGTCAAATAAATATCAACATTATTTTTATCCGTCATAGCGGTGGAGTGAGCATACTGGAAGGCAATCGTTTTAATAAGAGTTGCCTCGGCACCACTCACTTCCTCAGGAGTGTAAATCTGTTCTGTAAAGGAATTATTCCACAAATTATTGACCGGAACTTGATACGACGTTAAGGCATTACCATTAGAAACAGTTTCATCGGTGACATAATTCACGGTGAGATTGTCAACAGGAACACGACCCTCTTCGTATGTCACCGTCTCTATCTCAAAACGAATGTCATTATGAGCATATAATGTACCCGATGCCGTACCACCATAATTCAAATCATAAGCACCAGCATCTTGATAAACATAACGAGTCAGTTTAGCTGAAGAACCTGAAGGAGTGTTTACGTAAAAATTATTGGTACTACCCCAACTACCCGTAATATCTCTACAAGTAATCAACAAATTGCCATTGTCGTTATCATACTCGAAAGCGTTATCCAATTCAATTCTATTCCAATCACCTGTTTGGAACGTGTAATCACCAGAATAGACCAACTGTTTGTTATCTTCCGTATCCCAACCATAAGCTAAATCATCCATACTGGTAGTGGACAAGTAAATTTCTAACGTACGGGTAGGAGTTGGAACATTAGAAGGATAAAAACTGATTGCACTAATCGTACCGGAAGGAACTTCATCACTCGTATAGATCTGCTGTGTATAAGAANNGTGCTATGTCCTTCCGCAGGAATAGCGACGACAACATTTTCCTTATGGGCAACCGTAGCCGTGACTTCGTCCACGCCAGTCCAGTAATAGGTAAACGGCTTGTCCACCTGGAACGGACTGTTGGTGATGGCCACCTGCATCTCCACTTCGCTGCCCGGACAGTTCAAAAAGGCGGGAGTAAGGGAATCAACGGCAGCCAGCACAGGAGTCTGATGGAAGACGATGGTAAACGGCGTGGCAATCTTACCGAGGCAGTTGAGATTCTCGTTATAAGCCACGGCATAGAAGACCACTTCGCCATCTTGGTTAGCCTCGAAATTGAAATAGTTGGCCAAGAGTTCGTGGGTAATCACGAAGTTGTCACCTACGAAAAGCGTATCAGTGTAGTCGGGCTCGTTGCCATTGGCACCAAACCAGAAAGTAGTGGTAGCGCAGAGGTCATCACCATGGTTGGCAACAACGCTCAGCTCAGTGGTGTCGGTAAAGTCAGCCACACAGTATTCAGCATCCGCAGGAAGAGTCACGACCATCGGCTCAATGACGATGTGGAAAGTTTTGGTAGCACCCTCACAAACAATCGTGTCCATCTGGGAACCGTCGAACACCTCGAAGTTGGCGTATTCGTTCACCTGACGCACAACATATTCGTAATCGGCAGCCTCCACATCGGTGGCAGGAACCACAGGAGTATCCAACCAAGCCTCTGGACGAACCTCCAAACGAAGATCGTTATGCATATTATCAATGGTTGCACTACCAAGAGCAGTAACTATGTTCTCATTGGTATATTCATTGAAACCAGTTTCATTATCATAACGTTTATAAATAGTAGTATAATCACTCGTATATGAACATTTGAAATAATGACTATGATATTCATTATTATGTCCAATCACCGTCACGAGAAGATTTTTTTCACCAGTATAAACAAACTCGGTCTGTAAGGGGAAATTCACCCATTCATCTGTTTGACCAAAAGTAACAGTACCCTCATATACTAATGTTTTCTCGTTCAAATCCCAATCGGAATTGTTGTTGAACGAAGACTTCTCTGTATTGGAAAGATAAATCTTCACTTGTTCCTCAACAGGATCATTTGACGTCGAAACATGATGGAAACTGATACTGGCAATTTGACCTCTTCCAATCTCCTCTACTGTATAAATCTGTTGTGTATAAGAATTATTCCAGAGCATAAAGACAGGTATCGAACCTGATGAAGTTGAACCTGAACCAACTTCCACCGTGTCTGGATCTCCGCCATAGCCAAGCCATTGCAGGTAGCTGGTATCAGCGACACTAAAGTCCACGGTGTCATAACCGACCATATTGATAATGTCCTGCGCGGTAAGCGGGGTGCATTGGCAGATGGTGGTATCCTTCACAATCGCATCGGGATTGTTTCTCGTGAAGAAGTGGAAATCATAGATGCTGTCGGTCTGGAAATATTCGCAGTCCGTACCGGCGAAGACAAACTGACCGAACACCACGTTGGTGTCGGGGATAGTCACATTGAAATCATATGCAGGGCGTCCGAAAGTGTAGGGGACATCGTTTCCGCAAACCTCTTTGGAGAATTCACCGAATTTCGGGTAGGAGATTTCATCTTCAGCGAGGATTCTGCCGCAGCAGGACTGGTGTCCGCCGACGAAATCAGTGCCCTCGTTTTGGTTCCAAGTCATGTTGTTCCACGGAGTACCGCCATTGCGTTCGCGGACACGCATGATGAGTTTATAGTCACCCGGTTGTAACCATTTAATGGTAACAATGGTACGGGTCTGTTGGAAGAAGTCGAGATAGAAGTAATCAAGGTGTTGGCTGTAGAGGCCGATCTGACCGGCGGCGGGGACAACATGTCCGAGCTGGGTCAACACGGAGCCGGGAGTGCCCTGCTCCACTTGCATAGCGCCAGGATAGTTGGCGGGATCGTTACAGGGACCGTAGTTGCCCTGGATCTGATCCAACAGCGGGTTGCCAGTGCCGATGCTCTGGCTGTTGCAGCAACCGAACTCGTTCGGCACGATGCCGCCCAACCAAGCGATGGACTGGCATTCGCCGGCAACGTTCAGTTTGCCGTAATAGGTGTAGATACCCATCTCCAGGTACTGTGACAGGTGGTCGTTGATGGTGTCCCCATCACGGACGACCAGCCAGTCGATAGACAGCTGGGTTTTGGGATCCAAACCACACGTGTTGCAGAAATGCAACTCGTACAACTCGATAGCACCGGTCTGCACACCAGCGGCATTGCCTACATAGGTGCCGTTGGGGAGGTACCATGCACTACCCAAGGTGTGGCTCAACACATTGGTTGAGGTAACACCCTCGGGAAGGTTCACTATGCCAGGATAGGGATCCGGTTGCAGGTTCTCGATCCAGAACCCGCTGGCACAGTTGTTACTGCTACCGACGTTGCTTTGCGCCCTTGTGCTGAAGCTCAGAAGCCCCAGCAGAATGCTTAGAAAGCAAATTGATAATAGTTTTTTCATACTGTTTTTTGTTTAATTTGTAATTTATATTATTTATTTTTCTTTAATTTCTCTCTTTTTCTCTCTTTAAGTCAATACTATACATTACATTACACTATACATAATTTTTAACCTGCAAAAATACATTTTTTTTTCATTGTTTGTTCATTCATCGAATTTTTTT
>LXOW01183257.1_pt1 | contig 13744 bp, 12 predicted proteins | sample 1368591 | NCBI WGS metagenome assembly LXOW01 (sample SAMN04884650, study PRJNA319009) | bovine gut metagenome | isolation source: Cow rumen | host: Bos taurus | place: Italy: Legnaro (PD) | collected 2014-07-09
TGGGACTGACCAGTACCGTGCGTGCCTCCTTCGCCCTTTACAACATTCCTGAGGAGGTTGATGCGCTTGTGGCCGCGCTGCACCGAGTCATTCCGATGTTACAGTATTAAAGGTGTTTGAGGAGTTAAAGGAGTTAAAGGAGTTAAAGGAGTTAAAGGAGTTAAAGGTGTTTGAGGAGTTAAAGGAGTTAAAGGAGTTAAAGGAGTTAAAGACGATAGTCTTTTCCCTTGTTTTTCCCAAGAGAGAAGTTAAGGGAGTTAAAGGAGTTAAAGACGATAGTCTTTTCCCTTGTTTTTCCCAGGAGAACGGAAATGGAGCAGCAAGACTATCGTCTTTAACTCCTTTAACTCCTTTAACTCCTTTAACTCCTTTAACTCCTCAAACTCCTCAAAGAAGAATAAACAATGTTAGCCAGTCATTATTATACGGGCCTTGTGGAGGCAGGCGTTGACGAGGCGGGGCGCGGCTGCCTGGCAGGCCCTGTCTTTGCCGCCGCCGTCATACTGCCTGATGACTACGAGCACCCGCTGCTGAACGACTCGAAACAGCTCACCGACCGTCAGCGCCGTCAGCTGCGTGAGGTCATCGAGCGTGATGCCGTGGCCTGGGCCGTGGGCACAGCGTCGCCCAAGGAGATTGACAGTATCAATATTCTCAATGCCAGCATCCTGGCCATGCACCGTGCCCTCGATGCCGTGGCTTCCGTGAGAAAGCCGGAGGCCGTGATTGTCGATGGCAACCGTTTCAAGCCTTGGGGCAATCTGCCCTATACCACCATCGTGAAAGGCGACGGCAAGTATATGGCCATTGCCGCCGCCAGCATCTTGGCCAAGACCTACCGTGATGACCAGATGATAGCCTTGGCACAGGAATATCCCGGTTATGGCTGGGAACAGAACAAAGGCTATCCCACACGCCAGCACCGCGATGCCATCCGCCAGTTTGGGCTGACCCCTTACCACCGTTTGTCGTTTACCCAGCTGCCGCCTGTACAGCTGGAGCTGCCTTTCTAGCCTACCTTAAGAGTTTTTAAGAATAATTGTTTGCAGGTGTGCGAAAAGTTTTGTTACTTTGCAGACAATTATACATTTCTAATATTATATGTTGTTATGAACAGAATGAAAGAAGCAATCATCCTGGCTATCGGCATGATAGTCATGGGATGGAGTATCAAGTGCGGTATTGACAATTTTGCCAACAAAGACCGCAAGGTGACTGTGAAGGGACTGGCCGAGCGCGAGGTGCCTGCCGACAAGGTGACCTGGAGCATCAGTACCAATGAGATGGGCAACGACTTGCCTATGCTCTATCAGCGTATCAGCCAGCAGGCAGAGAAAATCAAGAAGTTCCTGGTGCAGAACGGCCTTGAAGAGAGCGAGATTACCATCGGTGCCCCGTCGGTAGACGACCTGGAGGCTAACACCTGGAGCGAGAACCGGAAGAGCTACCGCTATAAGATCCAGACTACCGTCACTGTCTATACCAAGAAGGTGGAACAGGTGAACAGGGTCATCTACAAACAGGGTGAACTGCTGGAGCAGGGACTGGCTATTGAGAGCGGATACCCCGACTATGAGTTGGCATCGTTTCAGGAGCTGAAGCCCGAGATGCTGGAAGAGGCTATCAAGAACGCCCAGAAGACTGCCGACCAGTTTGCCGAGGCCAGCAACTCCGACCTGGGAGGCATCCTGAATGCCGGACAGGGGCAGTTTGAGATTGACGACCGCGACCAGAACACGCCCTACATCAAGAAGATCCGTGTGGTGACCACCGTGACTTACGCACTGCGCTAAACGGGAAAAGACATGAGCATCTCAGGTTGGAAACGATGGTTGACAACGTGTTTGTCGTTGGTCATCCCATATATGTCATTTTGCAGTGCAGCGACTCAAGAAGACGGCCATGCCCTGTGGCTGCGTATGCAGCCCAACAGCCAGGATGCCAAGGTGACGCTGTCGCTGTGGTATGACGGCTGCGGTACGGTAGAGCCGTCGGCCACCGTAGAGCTGGCAGCCGGAGAACTGCGGCGTTATTGGCGGGGAGCTCCCGTCAAGATGGAGCTGGACGGTGGTCCTCAGCATTGGGCGAAAGGCGATGACGGCTTCACTATCAGTCGTAATCCCGAAGGAGGCCTGCTGCTGAAGGCGCACGGACGCGACGTGGGCCTGCTCTATGGAGCCTACCATTTGTTGCGTCTGCAGGCCACGGGGCAGCCTGTCAATCCCTGCGAAGAGCATCCGGCCTTCGCCCTGCGCATGTTGAACCACTGGGACAACCTCGACGGCAGCATCGAGCGCGGCTATGCCGGCAGGAGCATCTTCTGGGGGCGCGACGACCTGCCCAAAGACGAGGTGCTGCTGGAATATGCCCGCGCCAATGCCTCTATCGGCATCAACGGCACGGTGCTGAACAACGTGAATGCCTCGCCGATGATGCTCTCAGCAGAGCGCTTGCAGACGGTGAAGCATATTGCCGACGTACTGCGTCCCTACGGCATCCGGGTCTATCTCTCCGTGAACTTCGCGTCGCCGATGAAGGTGGCCGTCAAGGGCGTGAACAAGGGGAAGCCGCTGCCTACTGCCGACCCCCTGGATGCGCAGGTGGCTGAATGGTGGAAGAAGAAGAGCGACGAGATTTATGCGCTGATTCCCGACTTCGGCGGGTTCCTGGTGAAGGCAAACAGTGAGGGGCAGCCCGGCCCGGGCGACTACAAGCGCACCCACGCCGAAGGTGCCAACATGCTGGCCGATGCGCTGGCCCCGCACCAGGGCATCGTCATGTGGCGAGCCTTCGTCTATGGCTATCACGAAGGGGCCACCGACCGCGTGATGAAGGCCGTGAACGAGTTCAAGCCCCTGGACGGACAGTTCCGCAAGAACGTCATCATCCAGATCAAGAACGGCCCGCTCGACTTCCAGCCCCGTGAGCCTTATAGCCCCCTGTTCGACCAGATGAAGCAGACGCCTGTCATGCCCGAGCTGCAGATTACGCAGGAGTATCTGGGGCAGAGCCGTCATCTGGTGTACCACGGCCCCATGTGGAAGGAATTCCTGGGTTTTGTCAGCATCCCCATGCCTGCCATCGCCGGTGTGTCGAATATTGGTGACGATGCCAACTGGTGCGGACATCACTTCTCGCAGGCCAACTGGTATGTCTTCGGTCGGCTGGCCTGGAATCCGGCGTTGTCGTCGAGGGCCATCGCCCATGAGTGGCTTCAGCAGACGTTCACCGACAATGAGAAGTTTGTCAGCGCCATGGCCGAAGTGATGGAAACCAGCCATGAGGCCTGCGTGAACTATATGATGCCGCTGGGCCTGCACCATATCTTCAAGGGCGACCACCACTACGGCCCCGAGCCGGAGGGCAATCAGCCCAACTTCCCCGACGAGTGGAAACCTGTGTGGTATCATAAGGCTGCAAAGGATGGCATAGGATTCAACCGTACCGTGGCTACCGGTACGGGTGCTACCGCCCAGTATCGCAGCCCTTATAAAGAAATGTACGAGCGCATAGAAACCTGCCCTGAGCAGTATCTGCTGTGGTTCCACCACCTGCCCTGGACATTCCTGATGCCCGACGGCACCACGCTGTGGCAGAGCCTGCAGAACCACTATAACAAGGGTGTGGAGACCGTCGACGACTATGCCGATACCTGGCAGCAGATGCGCCCCTATGTGGACGAGCGTCGCTTCCAGGAGGTTGCCGACCGTCTGAAGCACCAGCAGGAGAATGCCCGCGAATGGCGAGACCACTGCCTTCGTTATTTCCGGCAGTTTGCGGAATAGCCAAGGAGCTAGGATTAGGTTAGAGCAAGTCCAGGCAACGCTCAATGAAGATACCGCAATTGCGATCGGTAACGTCGCGATTGCGGTCTATCATTTGTCTAACCACGTCCATGGCTCGGCGCGTGGCATCGGGCAGCGACTTGCCTGCGCCTAACAGACTGCCTATGAGCACAGCGGAGAAGATGTCGCCCGTGCCGTGGAACAGGCCGGGTATCTCTTCATATTCATGGAAGAAATACTTGCGGGTGTGGGCATCGTAGCCGCACACCTGGTTCTTTCCGCCGATGATGCAGCTTGTGATGATGACCGAGCGGCCCTTATGTGCCTCATGAGGCTTATTGGCCTCATTGGCCCCATTGGCCCCATAGGGCTTATAGGGCTCATTGGCCTCATTGGCTGCTGCATTGCAAGTGGGCTGTAGCTGGGCGATGCTGTCGAGCAGACGGCAAGCCACGTCGGTGCTGATTCCTTCGCGCTGCCAGGGCACGCCAGCCAGATAGCAGGCCTCAGTATAGTTGGGCATAGTGAGGTGAGCCACGCTGACCATACGCCGCATCAGTTCCACTTGCCGCTGGTCGATACCGTTGTAAAGCCTTCCGCCGTCGCCCATCACAGGGTCTACGAACACGGTGCAGCCATGGGCGGCTTGCTCGCGGCAGTAGGCTTCCACCAGCTCGGCTTGCTCGCGGCTGAACATCAGGCCGGTGCAGATGGCATCGAAGTGGAAGTTCAGGTGCTGCCAGATGGGGAAGGTGCGGCGCATATAGTCCGTGGTGTCCATCTGCGTGAACTCACCATAGTCCAGCGTATTCGATACCAGGGCCGTGGGCAGGCAGAAGGCAGGGATGCCCATATAGCTGAGTACGGGCAGCATGGCGGCCATGCCAACCTTGCCGTAGCCAGCGATGTCGTTGATGAGGAGAATTTGTTTCATTCGTATCAGTTGTCTTTGATACTCTTCAAATTCTTTTCCAGTTGCTGGGTGCTGCTGGCTCCAACGAGGACACTGGTGACGCCGCGTTGCTGCAGAATCCAGCGCAGGGCGTGCTCGGCCAGCGTGTGGCCGCTGGCCAAGGCCTCGTCGTTCCAGGCTTTCAGTTGTGCCAGCAGTTCGGGGGTGAGCATACTCTCTTTCAGGAATTTGCCTTTCGACATGCGCGAGTCCTGTGGGATGCCCTGCAAGTAGCGGTCGGTGAGCAGGCCCTGTGCCAGGGGTGAGAAACTGATGAAGCCCACGCCATGGCCGGCACAGAAGTCGAGGATGCCCTCTTCCTGTGGAGAGCGGTCGAGCATGTTCAGCCGTCCCTGATAGATGAGCAGGGGCACATCGCGCTCTTTCAGGTAATTGTAAGCAAACTGCGTAGCCTCCAGCGGCCAGCGGGAGATGCCCACGTAGAGAGCCTTGCCCGCCCGTACAACGTCGACCAGTGCCTGCAGCGTCTCTTCCAGTGGCGTATCAGGGTCGTAGCGGTGGCTGTAGAACAGGTCTACATAATCCAGGTGCATGCGACGCAACGATTGGTCGAGCGAGGCGATGAGATACTTGCGCGAACCCCAGTTGCCGTATGGGCCGGGCCACATGTCGTAGCCTGCCTTCGTAGCGATGAACAGCTCATCGCGATAGGGGTGGAAGTCATCGTCCATCAGCCGCCCCAGCGTCTCCTCGGCAGAGCCGTAGCGCGGGCCGTAGTTGTTGGCCAGGTCCCAGTGGACTACTCCATGGTCAAAGGCATAGCGTGTAATCTCTCTCGACCGCTCGTAGGGGTCTACACTGCCGAAGTTATGCCAGAAGCCCAGCGACACCTGTGGCAGCAGCACGCCGCTATGGCCACAGCGTTCAAATTTCATCGCGCCGTCATAACGGGCAGGGGCAGCCATGTATTGCTCCATAGAGTACTATTTCTTCAGTTTGGATGCTATATACAGAATGAGAACGGCACCGATGATGGCCGTGCCAAGCTGTCCCAGCAGACCGCCCCACGATATGCCCAGCAGACTGAAGATCCAGCCGCCCAAGGCACCGCCGAACAATCCGAGCAGCAGGTTCATCAAGAAACCAAAGCCGCCGCCTTTCATTAACTTACCGGCACAGAAGCCGGCCAGACATCCAATGATAATAGAACCAATCAGTCCTTCCATAATAAAAGCTGTTTAGTGAGTTACGCCTGCAAAGGTAAGGAAAAAAAACTGAGGAGAAAAGAAAAAAGGCAGAAAGTTATTGTTTTCAAGGAATTATTTGTATTTTTGTAGGGGAAAACAGCACGATTTGTTCCTGTTGTCGTTCTGAAAGACTAAGTTGACTATGAGAAAACTGTTGACGTTGTTACTGCTTGCTGGGTTGCTGCCGCTGGGCAGTTGTGATTTCCGTCGTGGGCAGCTGACTGTTGAGACTAATGGCGATGCTGTTACGGACCTTAGGATAGCTGCCGGAGAGGGCGACGTGAAAGCACAGATGAAACTGGCAGTGATGTATGACACCGGACGTGGTGGGGTGGGCCAGAGCTATGCTGAGGCCGTCCGTTGGTATAGGAAAGCCGCCGAACAGGGACTGCCGGAGGCGCAGAATAATCTGGCCGTGATGTACAAGGATGGGCAGGGCGTGGAGCAGGACTACGGTGAGGCTGCCCACTGGTTCCTGTTGGCTGCCATGCAAGGCAATGTGCTGGCACAGTCGAACCTGGGATGGCTCTATCAGGCAGGTAAAGGCGTGGAGCAGGACTACGGTGAGGCCCGACGCTGGTATCTGATGGCTGCCTGCCGTGGACATGCAGCCGCTCAGAACAACCTGGGCACGATGTATCGCGACGGTCAGGGAATGGAGCAGAATCTTGATTCCGCACGTTACTGGCTGGAGCAGGCCGCGCTGCAGGGGATGGCACTGGCGCAACGGAACCTGGAGAAATTGGAACAGTCCCGGTAGCCAACATGTTTTGTCAACTGCGGTTGGCAAATGATGTGGGGGCTTCTGCCATTTTTGATACTTTAACCAAAAAAGGGCTGTACGCGAACAAAATAATTCAATAATAGTAAATTGAAAATCGCTTTTTTTTTGTACCTTTGCATTCGAAAAACGAGTAACTTACATTTTAAAGATAATAAGAACAATGGCAAAGTTAGATTTAACCCAGTATGGCATCACCGGCAGTACCGTGATTGCCCACAATCCGTCTTATGAGTACCTCTATGAAGAGGAAACAAAGGCTGGCTTGACCGGCTTCGACAAGGGCGTGAACACCGAGCTGAACGCCGTGAACGTGATGACCGGTATCTACACCGGCCGCTCGCCTAAGGACAAGTACATCGTTCGCGATGCACAGAGCGAGGACAAGGTGTGGTGGACTTCTGAGGAGTACAAGAACGACAACCACCCCATGAGCGAGGAGGTATGGGCAAAGGTGAAGGAGATTGCCATCAAGGAGCTTTGCAACAAGGATCTGTATGTGATGGACGCTTTCTGTGGTGCCAATGAGGCTACCCGTCTGCGCGTCCGCTTCATCGTCGAGGTGGCTTGGCAGGCTCACTTCGTGAAAAACATGTTCATCCAGCCCACCGCTGAGGAATTGGAGACCTTTGAGCCGAACTTTGTTATCTACAATGCTTCGAAGGCCAAGGTGGANNGAGATGAAGAAGGGTATGTTCTCGATGATGAACTACTACCTGCCCCTGCAGGGTATCGCCTCGATGCACTGCTCGGCCAACACCGACATGGAGGGTAAGAACACTGCTATCTTCTTCGGTCTGAGCGGCACGGGTAAGACCACGCTGAGCACCGATCCGAAGCGTCTGCTCATCGGCGATGACGAGCACGGCTGGGATGACGAGGGTGTGTTCAACTTCGAGGGCGGCTGCTATGCCAAGGTTATCAACCTCGACAAGGAGAGCGAGCCCGACATCTACAACGCTATCCGTCGCGACGCCCTGCTGGAGAACGTCACCGTTGACGAGGCCGGCAAGATTGACTTCGCCGACAAGAGCGTCACCGAGAACACCCGCGTGAGCTATCCCATCGAGCACATTGAGAAGATTGCCAAGAAGGTCAATGCCAAGAGTGCCGGTCCCGAGGCCAAGAACGTGATCTTCCTCTCTGCCGACGCATTCGGCGTGCTGCCTCCCGTATCTATCCTGACTCCGGAGCAGACGAAGTACTACTTCCTCTCTGGTTTCACAGCTAAGCTGGCTGGTACAGAGCGTGGCATCACCGAGCCTACTCCTACCTTCAGTGCTTGCTTCGGCCAGGCATTCCTGGAGCTGCATCCCACGAAGTATGCTGAGGAGCTGGTGAAGCGCATGGAGAAGAGCGGTGCCAAGGCTTATCTGGTGAACACCGGTTGGAACGGCACGGGCAAGCGTATCAGCATCAAGGATACCCGTGGCATCATCGACGCCATCCTGGGCGGTGACATCCTGAACGCTCCCACCAAGAAGATTCCTTACTTCGACTTCGAGGTTCCCACACAGCTCAACGGCGTGGCTTGGGGCATTCTCGATCCTCGCGACACCTATCAGAACCGCGACGAGTGGGAGGAGAAGGCCAAGGATCTGGCTGGCCGCTTCATCAAGAACTTCAAGAAGTACGAGGGCAACGAGGCCGGTAAGGCTCTGGTCGCTGCAGGCCCGAAGCTGTAAGGCTTAGACCGAAAGCAACGAGCATCTTCGATGGTCGCTGCAGGCCCGAAGCTGTAAGGCTTCTCTAATTCCACAAAAAAAGGCTGCCCCGTAAAGGGCAGCCTTTTTAATATAAGCTAGGGCGTGTGCTTCGTCCGTATCGTTGAAGCATTAGAAATCCATCTGGGCTTCTATGATTTTTCTTACCTTTTTGATGGTTTTCTTGTCCAGCTTGCTGTTAAGGAAGAATTCCACAAAGCGGCTGGAATGGGTGTCGGTGCCGCAGCAGTCGTATAAATCCCTGTCGAGCAGCTGTTCAGCTTTCTTCTGGGCAACAGGTCCGTAGGCACCGCCTAGCGAAGCCATGTTCAACTGCATACTGACGCCCTTCTGTTTCCACTTCCTGTAGTCATTCATGTTCATGTATTGATAGCGCTCAGGATGTGCCAGCAGGGGATAGTAACCGTGCTCCCTCACTTTGTCGATGATTTGTGCCATGTCCATCGGCGGGTTAAAGTAGGAGGTTTCTACCAGCAGGTAGGTCATGCTCTTTCCGATGGTCAGCAGGTCATTATTGTTCAGTCGTTTCACGAACAGACCGTCGAGCATGTTCTCTGCGGCCAGTCGCAATTTGATGTTTCCGGTATATGCTGACTTCAGGGTTTCGTATTTCTCCCGCAGCTTGGCAGTGTGGTTGGGAATATCTTCCATGATATGCGGGGTCAGCCATACTTCACTCATGCCTAGCGATTCCCATGTGTCTAGGATGGTCATCGCTTCTTCCTGCTTGTCCACGCCGTCGTCTACGCCGGGCAGCAAATGACAATGCAGGTCGCAGCAACCTTCTAACAGTCCGCTGTCACGCACCTTGATTTTATCTGATAATAACCACATAATTTGCTTTGTCGATGTTCAGTCTGAATTACTACACTCCCACACTTCTACTCCCCTTTATGAATAGTTAGTTCTTTTGGGGCATGATTATTACAAAAAAGTGCCAGGACTGTTTAGTGCCCTGGCGCTTCTCTGATGTGTTGTTACTTACGCTTCTTCCTTGGTATAACCTCCGTATGCCTTGCCTCCGTAGCCGTAGGAATAGCCGTAGTGGTATCCGTAGCGGTAGCCATAGCGATGGTAGCCGTAGCGTCCGCTTGCTGTGGTGGTGGCATTGAGCAGCATACACATGTTGTTGAACTTCTTGTCTGTGTAATAGCTCTCTACGACAGGCAGCATTTCGCGTTCGAAGAGTCCGGCACGGATGATGAACAGCGTCATGTCGGCCAGCGGGGCCACGATGCTGGCATCAGCCACAATCTCTACCGGCGGACAGTCGATGAAGATGAGGTCGAACTCCTGCTTCAGTTCCTCAATCAGCTCCTTCAGTTTGGGGCTGTAGAGAAGTTCGGCGGGGTTCGGCGGAGTCGTTCCCACAGGGATGACGTGCAGCGTATCGATGCCCTCCATGACAGTGACGAGATCACGCCAGTCGTCGCTCTTGCCGTTGAGATAGTCGGCGATGCCCGGCTTGGGCTTTCCTACATACTCCGACAGCGAGGCACGGCGCATATCTAGGTCAATGGTAATGATTCTCTTGTCCTTGATGGCAAACGACGTGGCGATGTTAGCCGTGAGGAATGTCTTACCAGAACCGGGATTGATGGAGGTAACCATGATTACCTTGTTGTGCTGGTCGGCTCCGGCCATGAACTCCATGTTGGAACGTACCACGCGGAAAGCTTCGTTGATGATATTGCGGCTCTTCGGTTTCACCACGAGAGACTTCTTCCCCTCATTCTCCTCTTCCACTTTCTTCTTGCGCTTCCAGGGCCAGCGGCTCTTGCGGTGCATGTAGAGAGGAATCTCGCCGACAAAGGGAATCGTCATCTTCTCAAGGTCATTGCGCCCGCGCACCTTTGTGTTCATCATCTCACGCAGATAGATGATGATGGCGGGAATGGCCACACCCATCGCTAAGCCCACCAGCAGAATCATCATGCTCTTGGGCGACGTGGGTGCATTGGTGCCGTTAGGACTGGTGACGACGCGGCTGTTGTAGGCTGTGAATGCCTGCGACAATTCATTCTCCTCACGCTTTTGAAGCAGGAAGAGATAGAGGGATTCCTTCACCTTCTGCTGACGCTCAACACTCAACAGATAGTTGGCCTGCTGGGGGTTCTTGGCAATCTGCTGGTTGCTCATGCCCCGGATGCCCTGCAGACTCCTGATTTGTGTGTCCAGAGTCCGCATCTCGTTGTCGATAGAAGTAACAATAGCGGAACGCATCTCAGCCAGTGTGTTGTCGAGATCCTTCACCAGAGGATTCTCCTCACTACTATTCTGAATCAGATTGTTGCGCTGCAGCATTTTTGTGTTGTAGTCGCTAATCTGCGTCTCCACAGCAGTCGAACTGATGCCGCTGTTGGCAGGCAGCAGCTGGTCTTTGCTGTTGCGGTCGTTCACGTGATCAAGGATATAGCGAGCCATGTACAGCTGGTTGTTCAGATCATTAATCTGCATGCTGGTCTGATTGGCAGTGTTCATATACATCTGCGACGCAGCATCGATATCAGGAATAAGGTTGACACTCTTATATTCAGAAATGTTGCTGTCCACATTTCCCAACTCCCGTTCGATGACTCGCAAACGCTCATTAATGAACTGCGAGGTACTTACAGCTATCTGGTTCTTGTCCTTTATCCAGTTTTCGTTATATGCAGAGATAAGCGTGTTAAGAAAATCCTCGGCACGCTGGATGCTGAGATCGTTATAAGTGATGTCGATAACCGTACTGGACTTGTCTCCGGCCAGAGCAGCAGTCAACCTGCTACTACAGGAGTTGACGGCACTCATCAAACCTGAACGGCGGACGTGGATGACCATACCCTCGTAAGAGCAGTCTTTCCAATAAGGTGAGGCATTGATGGTCAGTCGGCCTACGGGCGTGTGCAGCTCGGTAGCCAGCTTGCTGTTCATTGTTTCTATGCCGCTTGCAGCGACGCCAGTGTTATCGCCGACGGCAGTGCCTTCAGTGACGGCAGTGCCTTCAGTGACAGTATTTTTTTCGGCGACGGCCGAACTTTCAGCGACAGCAGTACTATCGCTTACTGTTGTACTGTCGTTGGCAGCAGCTTTATTGTCAGTGGCATCTTCGGCAATGGCCATAGGTTCTGTAACCAACTCGCCATTCAGCATGAAATCGCTGAGGGTTACAGTGCTGTCGTTTTCGATGGTTATCGTGAACGAACAGTTGTCGTTATAGGCCAAATCACGGAAGTCAACCTTCAACGGCAGTGTGTTACCATAGATAATGTCTTCTTTGAAACTGCCATCAACATAATAGCTGACATCCAGGTTCAGACGACGCACCACCTGTAGCAGCAGGTCGGGTGACTGGATGGCTATAATCTCGTTGCTCACATTGACACTGGTACTGAACAGCCCCATCTCGGTGAAGTTGTTCAAATCAGTGGAGAACGTGTTGCCATGTTTACCCTCTTCCTTGATGAGCAGCGTGGCTGTGCGGGTGTAAACCTTTGGGGTTGTCATCAAGTAGGCTAGGGCCAGTCCTACGCAGATTGCCACGGATAGGACGAACCAGGGCCACTTGCCGATACACAATGCTAACAGGTCTTGTATGCCGAGGCCATTGTCCTGCGGCATACCAACTGTTTCGTTAGTATTTTCAGTGTTTGCCATTTAATAGTATTAGGTGATTAACCTTATTTCGTTATAAGAACAATTACTGAGGTGAGGAACGACGCGCATGACAGCCAGAATGATGCCGACAGGATGGTGTTGCCATTGGCAGTGGTCTGCCGTGAGCGGTATTTGTTGGGCGATACATACACCACATCGTTCTGCTGCAAATAGAAAGCAGGCGACTGTAGCAGTTTCTTGCCGTCTTGCAAATCCAAACGGTAGGTAGTACGTGTGTCCCCATTATCGCGCATCACAAACACGTTGTCGCGCCGGCCCTGGATAGTAAGGTCACCGGCCATGCTGATAGCATCAAGGACTGTAAGGTGGTCGCGGTCGAATGAATAGCGTCCAGCCTTGGATACCTCACCTAGTACGTCGAAGCCCAGATTACCATATTCCACTGTCACCACAGGGTCTTTCACCAAATTCTTCTCTATCAGTAGTCCTTTGATGAGTGTGCCCACTTCGTCGCGGCGTTTTCCTTCCACCTTCAGCGTACCAAGCACAGGAAAGTCGATAGTTCCGTCCTTAGTTACCGTATAGACGGATATCTGCTGGCTGGAATTTGAACCCGATAAGTTTGTGTAGCCAACACGGTGTGAGATGACAGGCAGGTTGAACAGGTCGGCCAACTCAGCATCCTTACTGTTGACGACAATTGAAATCTTGTCGTCAGGGCGCAGACGGATGTCGAGCTTCTCCTGGGCAATCTGATTCTGGTTATGCTCCAAGTTGTTGAAATACGACACGTTGGGTGCAGCACAACCAGTTAGCAGCAGCAGTCCCAAAACTGCTGCTGCCATGGTCTTACTCTTCATTCCTTTCAAAATGAGAAATGCGCTTTAGTTACCGCTGCCAGTGTGCTGACGGTTAGAAGTCCTAACAGCCACGGAGACTGTTCCGTAGTTAGTTCCGGTGACGCTGCTACCCAGTGCTGAGAAAGTGATGTTTCGGTTCTGCTGTACACCCTTGATGTCCAGACGAGTGCCGATAGGCAGAGTGACATTCAAGGGATAGTTAGCCTCTACCTCTGCCCAGCTTGCTCCCAATTTATAAGCCATACGCTCGATGAGCAGAGCCGTAAGCACAGAAGTACCTTTGGTGACGATACGTGAACCTACGTTGAAAGAGAATTTTGCCGATTCTACCTGCATGGGAGCGCTACCGTAGAGGTTATCCCAAGTGCTTTGCTCAAACCACAGAGGATCATTAGTCCGAGTATTGGTAACGGTGTATGGGAGGAAAATTCCGTAGTAGCCAAACTCAGTGATTTTGATTTCAATAGTGCTGCCAAATGTGCTGAATGGCATATCAATCCATTCGTCGCCAACGAGATGTTTCACAACAATTGCAGTTGACAGTTCCTCAGACAGGGTAAACCTCAACTTCAAGGGTTTAATAATCGTCATGCTGGGATTCTTGGGGCTAACCTTAGCACCAATAAGCATGTGGGTGCTTTCGGCACGAGTGACGCGGCTTTTTGAAGTCTCCTCCGTTGCCTCGCTCTCGTCGTAAAGGGGAACGACGATGATCTCGCCATCCTCGTTCACTGCTTCAGCAGGAACTTCCAGCTCTACGGGAATCTCTGCCAGGTAATTGCCTTCCAGAGCTTCAGTAACAAGGTCCTCTTCACCACCTTCAGCAGCAGTAACCTC
>LXOW01193604.1_pt1 | contig 13722 bp, 9 predicted proteins | sample 1368591 | NCBI WGS metagenome assembly LXOW01 (sample SAMN04884650, study PRJNA319009) | bovine gut metagenome | isolation source: Cow rumen | host: Bos taurus | place: Italy: Legnaro (PD) | collected 2014-07-09
GTCCAGTCGGACATGTCGTAGTAGAGATAATACTTCCCGTCCCGCTGGGCAATATCCGGCGCGTACAGGTCGGAATCGCTGTAGGAAACCTCATCGAAGGGCCCCTGGGTGGCGAATACGTTGGGGTGCAGGGTCCAGTGAAGGGCGTCGTCCGAGGACAGCAAGTGGTGATAGGGCGAGCACCAGTAATCGGTGTTCAGGTCCAGGGAGCAGGCTACATACAGCTTTCCGTCCAGCACCTTGGCGCTGGGATCGGCCATATACACACCCATAGGGCAGATGGGATTGTATCCCATATCCCCCGCCGGAAGCGGATCGCGGCCAGGCTCCAAACGGACCGTAACACTTTGGCTGCCCTGACCGCACGAAACGGCCAGCAGGGCACAGCAGAGCATCAAGAATGGTTTTCTCATAATGCTTGTTTTTATCGGCCCACCTTCAACAGGCGCACACCGTGTGAGGGAATGATATAGGTAGCTTCCGTGGGGATGTCCTGCTGGCGCCACAGGTCGCGCACCGTTTCGGGTTCCAGGCCGATTTTGCCCAGTGCACCCTTCAGGTAGGTGGGCACCGCCATGGCGTTCAGGTTGAAGATGCCCACGGCCAGGGATCCGTCGGAGAGTTCCCGGCTCCAAATCTGCATGCCGTCTTCCTCCACATCCCGGTGGGCCTGCCGGCCCAGGATGTCCTGGTTCACGGCATTCACCTCGTTGTTGCACAGGAGGTTGAAGGTGAAATCGTCTATCTGGTCGAGAGGGCAGCCGATGAGCATGTTGGCCGCCTGCAGGGCCCAGAGACTGATATGAGTGTACTGCTCGTCGGGTGTGAGGCGGCTGTCGCGCAGATTATTGCTCCAGCCCACCTTGCCCACAACCAGCATGTCGGGGTCGTTCCAATGACCGGGAGCGGCATAGGGATAAAGCTCCAGCTGGTTGTTGAAGCCAATCTCCGACATGGACTCCCAGCTATCGGTGATGTCCCCCGTGGTGCGCCAGGAGTTGGCGTCTACATAAGCGCCCCACTCCCACACCTTGGCCATCCCGTACTGGCACAGGGAGTAGAAGATGTCACGCGGCTGCTCCCGCAGGTATTGCTGCATCTTCATATAGGGGCGGATATATGCGGCCGTGGAGTGATCCCTGCTGGGATTGAACACCTTGGAATAGCCGCACCAGTCGTATTTGAGATAGTCTACGCCCCATTCGTTCCAGGTTTCGGCATCCTGCCGCTCGTGATCCAGCGTACCCAGATAACCGCCGCAGGTGCGGTCGCCGGGACTGGAGTAGATGCCCAGCCTGAGGCCGTTGGCATGCAGATAATCCCCCAGGGCCTTCATGTCCGGGAACTTCTCGTTAGCCGCGATGGTTCCGTCGGGATTGCGTTCTTCGGCCTCCCAGGCATCGTCGATATTGATGTAGGCGTAGCCATAATCGGCCAGCCCCCGGTTGATGAGGGCGGAGGCCGAAGCCATCACCTTCTCCTGCGATACGCTCAGGCCCCAGCAGTTCCAGCTGTTCCAGCCCATGGGCGGGGTAAGGCCGATCTGCGGGCCCACTTTCAGAGTGAATTTGGCCGATGCGCTGCCCTTGGCATTGGTGGCCGTGAACGTGAGCGGATAGTCGCCTTCCACGGCGCAGCTGCCGCTGAGCACGCCCTTGTCCGGATCCAGCACAACGCCCTCCGGAAGGCCCTCCACGGCGTATTTCATGGGTTTTTCACCCGAGAATGCCAGGCGGAAGATGACCGGAGAGCCCGGCCGGACGCCGAACACCAGCGGACCGTTGTAGCGCGGCGTGGCCGGCGCAGGCGGAGTCAGGATATAGGGCGTGCACATCTCCACACCCAGCACATCCTCAAAACGGGGATCCCGGTAAGTGACGGCCAGCCGTTTCTGCGGCGCCAGGGGGCAGGAGAAATCCTTTTCTTTCCGGGCCGCCAGGCTGATCTTCTTAACTGTGGTGGACTCCACCTCGCCGGTGAACACATCGGCCGTTTCGAGCTGCAGCGTGCCCGACGTCTTGACCGCCGAGGACAGCACCACCTTGAACCCGCCTTTTTCCTTTATCACGGAGAGATGCGCGAAATCCTTCAGTTCCGGTTTGGCAATCCGGGCGTTTCCCTGGTAAAAACCACCGGGGTCGCCGCCGTTGTATACCCGTACCGCTATCACGTTTTCCCCATCCCAGTTCACCCATTCCGAGGCTGCGATGTATCGCCTGGGCGCGGTCCATTCGCCGGAATAACCGTCCTTATCGGCCGGGAACGTTCCGGTTTTCCCCACGTGATGACCGTTGAACCAGGCTTCGTCGGAATCGTCGATGGGACCCAGGTCCAGCATGATGTCCGGCACCACACCTTCCCGGAGGGAGGAAGGGATCACTACATGCAGGCGGTACCAGCCAAAGCCGTTGGGATTCTGCACTCCCTGCTGGTTCCAGTCCTTGTCCAGGGTAAGAACCGGCCAGGCGCTGTCGTCAAAGTCCGGGGCCTTCCAGGCCAGGTTGTCCCCTTTCTGGAACCGCCCGCTTTCAATGGAAACGTTTTGGGCCGATGCCGAAAAAGCGGCCAGCACCAGCAATACCATGGAAATCAATAGAATAGGTAGTTTTCTCATATGAATTGGATATTATTTTTTAGAAAATATGATGCCCGGGACCCGCTTCATAGACGATGTAGCTTTCGTCTAACATAGGATTGCCTGTTACGGCATCCAGGCTGCTGGGGACATAGACCGTAGCGGACGAACCTGCGGGAACGGTAACTTCTACCTGAACCTTCGCTCCATCGTGGCTTACGTGTGAAGACAAACGCCCATAAGGCGTATCGGTCGAATAGTGCACATCTTTCAGCTGAGGAGAGGGTATCGGCCTGATGATCACGTGCTTGAAACCGGGGGCGTCCGGGTCTGTGTCCACGCCGGCGAGAATCCTTGCATACCAGGTGAGCGCGCCGCCGAACATGGGATGGTTCTTGGACGCATCCCCGTTCCAGGATTCCCACAAAGTAGTGGCTCCCTGTTCCATCCACCAGCCGTAACTGGGAAAATCCCTTTGATCCATGATGGTGTAGGCAAGGTCTCCCATCCCATTCATGGACAAGGTCTCGAACAGGTATCTGGTGGCGATAAAGCCCGTATTCAGATGGCCTTTGTAGGTCACCTCCAGTTCGTGGCGGAGGGTGGCACGGACGTCATCGGCCCGGTCGGCCGGAACGCCCATGTAGAGGGCATATACGTTGCTTCCCGCATCACCGTACGTTTTCAAATCCGGATCGTAGAACCTCTGATGGAAGGACCGCCATATCCGGTCGCGAATGGCTTCCGCCTCCTGCGCAGCGGCGTCGTTTCCCAGCACCCGGGCGGCGGACGCCGTATTGCGGGCGCAGAGCCAGTAGAAGAAGGAATGGACCAGCGCATCGTCCGGATTCCCGAAAGGAGGCACCCAGTCTCCCAGGTTATACCAGAGGAACGGTTTCCCGTCCGGAGTGGCCTTCTGGACATGGACGGTGCCGTCCTCCCTTTCCCACGTGCCGAAATACCGGAGATAGGTACGCATCCCCTCCAGGCTCTTTTCCAGTACGGCCTTGTCGCCGTACCGCAGATAGAACTCCCAGGGCATCACACAGATGGCCGCGCCCCAGGCCGGACCGCCACCGCCCATGGGCTCCCAGGGAGCCGTATTGGGGACATGCCCGGTTGCCGGGTTCTGGCTGCCCACGACTTCACCTATCCACTTGTTGTAGAACGATGCTGCATCGAAGTAAGTCAGGACGGCGGCCTGGGCCACCTCTCCGTCTCCGGTATAAGGAAGACGCTCGCGGTGAGGGCAGTCGGATGCGACGCCGCTGTGCATGTTATCCATCTGGGCCCTTTCAAACAACTTGAGGATTCCCTCGAAAAGCGGATTGGAGCAGCTGAAGCCGGCGTTCACCGGAACGTTGGCATTAACCGCCTGGGCCACCACCTGTTCCGGGGTGAGTTCCGCTATCCCGCTGATGACGGCCTCCCTGAATACAAACCACGTGAAACGGGGAGCAAAGTCTACCGGCGTATCGGCCGAGAAAATGTATTCGCAGCGGGCATAGGGATACTCGCTTAAATGACTGATCCTCAATGTATCACCCGCATTGCCTTTTATTCCAGCGAGACGCACCCAGCCGGAAATCACTTTTCCGAAGTCAATCTTGAAGGAGCCGTCTTCCAGTTTCTCGAACTGCACGGGGGCGAGCGTTTCCGTCACCCGGTCAGCCGGGCCCATATTGGCCGTAAGAGGGCCGTCAGGCGCCTTCCTCAGGACTGTGGCCGACCAGGAAGCGTCGTCAAATCCGGACGCATCCCAGCCGGGCTGNNACGCGGCACGCCGTAGGACTCGCACGGATCGCTCGGATCCATGGGGCGGGTATGGAAATAACCGTTCCCCAGGGTAACGCCTATGGCGTTGGCTCCCTCCGAAAGCATTCCGCTTACATCGTAAGCCAGGTACAGTGTCCTGTAGGCGGTAACCGCGGGGTCCAACGGAATGCGCTTGCTTTCGGCGAGATAGGGCCGAAGAGTATAATCCGTAAAGCCGGGCGTAAAGAAATCCTCCCCGACTTTTTCTCCGTTAAGCCGGGCCTCGTAATATCCCAGGCCGCTGATAAAGAGGTTCGCACTTTCCAGTCCATCCCCCACCTGGAACTCCTTCCTGAACATGGGGTAGCGCGTATACCATGCGCCCCGCTCATCCTGCTGCCAGGAGGCGCCTATCCAATCGGCCTCCCAATCTTCGGGTCCCGTGGTAATACGGGCGGGGGCGCTCCAGGAAGATACCTTGTCCTTTTCATCCCAAATCCTCACTTTCCAGAAGTAGTCGTTCATCGGCTCAAGGGCCTCTCCCTCGTAAGGGACAAGATGGGAATCCGCAGATGTCACCTTTCCAGAATCCCACACAAGGGCTCCTTTGCGGTCAGAAACGACTATCTGCCAGGCGCTTTGACCGGTCTCATGGATCCAGCTCAGCCGCGGGGAAACGCCCGCATCCATCACAACAGGGCCGGCCTGATGCTCGCATCTCAGATTGGACGGGGCCTTAACGGTACAGGCGGCCAGGAGGCATACCGCCATTCCCATCATCACATGCTTATATACGCTCATAGGTTTCAGTTTTTATATAAAATGAATCACTTGGGCATCACCGTTGTAGGTGGCGCCCACGGTATACTGGACAGCGGTGGGAGAGAAGCGCTCCTCGAAGAAACGGTGCATGTGGCCGCAGAGGATGCCCTTCAGCAGCGGCTGCTCCCTGAGCCAGTCAATGAAGCGGAGCGTAGGCTCGTCGGAGCGCTGCTGCACCTTGCGGTAGCGCCACTCCTCCCCGGCGGGATAGGTAACGCCGGGGTCGTAGGTTTCCGTGAGTTCCAGGGGAACGCCGGTCAGATAGGCGCAGCGCCCCTCCATCCGCTCCATCTCATCCTTGTAATATTCCGGGGTATAGATGGGCACGTGGATCAGCAGGATGATGGGCAGGCCCCTGGCCACTTCGGCCTTCATGAGCTCCAGTTGGCGGTCCGTAAAGTTGTAGTACACGTCGTCCACGGCCACAAAATTCACCCCGCCAATGACCCGGCTGGCAAAGGACAGGTCGTTGGGGAAGGCGTCCCGGACGGCCTCATAACTATCGGCCTTGTACGCCTCATCCTCCCTGGCCTCGCCCACATACTTGGAGAATTCGTGGTTGCCAGCACATACGAACCAATCCCCTTCCATCATGTGCCGGGCATCGCAGTCCAGGTTGGCTTCCGACACGAAGTCGTGCATGTCGCCCGTGTGCATCAGGTACATCCCGTTTTCCCGCGCTATCCGGATGGCTTCGTCCAGGTAATGCTCGCCGGCGTTCATCCAAAGGCTGCGGGAGGCCGCCAGTTGGATTTTCCGCTCGTCGTCCCGGTTGTCGGCCCTTGCGATGTGCGTATCGGAAACGTGCATCACGTCAAAGGGCTTTTCCAGGCCGATTTCGATGGTGATTTCCTTGACGTTCAACGGCTCAAAAGCCTCTACATCCCGGCCGATGCGCTCCGGGAACTGCTGCCACTCCTTTACCAGGGGCCCTTTCTTGCCCTCTTGGGGAACCGAGCAGCCGCCCAGGGCCATGCCCGCTGCGGCCGCCCCGGATACTTTGATGAAGTCTCTTCGTTTCATTCGGTTTCGAAATAAAGCCCAGCCAGGGCCTTCACATAGCGTTCCGGGACGGCGATGGCGGTGCCGTGGCTCATTCCCGCAGGAACGCTGATTCTGTCCGTGGCGTCCTCCCAGGTGTAACCGCCGTCGTGGCTGAGCGCAGCGCCATATCTGTGTTTCCGGAACTGGTCAAAATAGACCAGGATATCATCGCCGATGGGAATCAGAGTGGGTCCTTCGGCCCATTCCTCCCCGCTGATGGGGGCCGATACTTCTGTGGGGAAGCCGTCGGCCATGGCACGGGAGCGCGTGAGGCGGATGTTCTTCTCCGGCGGGTTCAGGTTCTCGTTCTTGAGGGCCATCAGGAGCTCTCCGGTTTTGGGAATCCGCATGACGCAGGCGTCAATCACATTGAAGGTCGGATTGAAGTAAAGCCTTGTAGGGGAGAAGGTTTCAAAATCCCGCGTGGTAGTGCAGTAGATCCGGTGGTTGTACTCGCTCTCACTGATGCAACCATCCGTGGACACCTCCGGATGGCCCGGCACGGTGGAAGCCCAGAAGATGTAGAAAAGGTCCTCCGACGCCTCGTAAAAGAGCTCCGGTGCCCAGGTATTGCGCGTAGCCGGAAGATGTTCCATCACGGGAATGATTTTCTGTTCGCTCCAATGGATCAAATCCTTGGAGCTGGCATAGCCGATACTTTGGGCATTCCAGCTCACCGTCCACACCAGGTGGAAGGTTCCGTCCGGGCCCTGGCATACGCTGGGATCCCGCATGATGCCGTCTTTCCCAACCAAGGGTTTCAGGATGGGTTCGCCNNGGAATTGTCAAAATAAGTGAACACATAGGCCTGCTTTTCCTGCTGGCAGGATAACAGGAGGCTCAGGCTCAACAGTACGAGTGGAATTAATTTATTCATCTTCAAATTAAAGCATTTATCTATTTTCCAGACGGATATCGGCCGATGAGGCGCCGACATAGATCTCCGGAAGGCCCTCGGGAATGACGAAGCACCTACGCGAGGGACTCCAGTAGCGGAGGTCTTCGCGGCGGAGCGGGATGTGGACCCGCTGCCGCTCCCCCTTTTTCAGGTGGACGCGCCGGAAGCCCCGGAGTTCCTTCAGCGGGGCCTTTCCTTCATATTCGGGCAGGCGGACGTACACCTGTACCACCTCGTCCCCGTCCATGGGGCCCGCATTGGCGAGGTCCAGGGAAACCTCCACGGTCTCTCCCCGGTCTTCCACCTGCAAGTTGTCATAGTGGAATTCCGTATAGCTTAGGCCATGACCGAAAGGATACAGGACAGGGCCTTCGAAATACTTGTAGGTGCGTTTGGTGATGTCGTAGTCGTCGAAGGCCGGCAGGTCCGCCACGCTCCTGTACCAGGTAAGGGGCAGGCGTCCGGCCGGGTTATATCGGCCGAAAAGGACCTCCGCCACGGCGGTTCCGCCCTCCTGGCCCGGATACCAGGCATCCACGATGGCCGGGAGGTGCTCTTCCTCCCAGGTGATGGACAGCGAACTGCCCGCCACCAGTACCAGCACCAGGTTCGGATTGGCGGCATACAAATCCCGTAACAAAGCCTGCTGATCGGCCGGAAGATCCATGTCGTCCCGGTCCTTTCCTTCCCTTTCGATGCTTCGGTCTATGCCCATAACAGCCACGACGGCATCGCAGGCGGCGGCCAGGGCCAGTTCCTCACCGGACTGCCAGGCCGCGTGCCGGACTTCCACCTGCGAGCCTACCAGATTCCGGATGCCCTCCAGGATGGATACCGGTTTCGTCACCGGTTCTCCGCTGTAGTCGCCGAACTCGCACTTGTCGGCATTGACGCCCACCACGGCCAGGGAGCCGAGTTGGGACGCATCCAGGGGCAGGAAAGCATTTTCGTTCTTGAGCAGCACAATGGCCTTGCGGGCCGTCTCCAGGGCCAGTTTCCGGTGCGCCTGAGAGCCTACGATGCGGGGAGACAAGCGGTTGTACGGTACATGGGACGGGTCGTCGAAAAGACCCAGGCGCATACGGGCGTTCAGGACGTTCCGGGCGGCACGGTCCACATCGGCCTGCGTTACCCGCCCATCCTTCAAAGCATCTTTGAGCGGGTCCCTAAAGACATCGTCGCCACATTCCAGGTCCAGGCCGGCCTTGATGGCGGCAACGGCCGCCTCCTCCCGGCTGGAGACATAGTGATGGTCATAGAAGAGGTTGCCTGCCGCACCGCAGTCGGAAACCACATACCCCTTGAAGCCCCAATCGCCCCTCAGCACATCCGTCAGCAGCCAATGGCTGGCCGTGCTGGGGATGCCGTTAATGGCATTGTAGGAGCTCATGATGGACTGCGCTCCGCCTCTCCGCACACAGGACTCATAGGCGGGGAGATAGTACTCCCGCAGCTGTTTTTCTTCTATTAATGCATTGCATTCAAAGCGGTTGTGTTCCTCGTTGTTGGCAGCGAAATGCTTAGGTGTGGAGACCACCTTCAGGTAACGCGGGTCGTTTCCCTGCAGGCCCCGGACAAAAGCGGCACCCATCTCTCCGGTCAGGAAAGGGTCTTCCCCATACGTCTCCGGAGTACGGCCCCAGCGGGGGTCGCGGGCCATATTGATGGTAGGAGACCAGAAGGTGAGCAGGTCGCTGAACTGATTCACCTGGTACCGGCCGCGGCCCAATTCGTTCCAGCGGGCCCGGGCCTCGTCGGAGATGACGCCGGAGACTTTCTGCAGGAAATCGGGATCCCAAGTAGAAGCCAGGCCGATGGCTTGGGGAAAAACGGTGAACTTGCCCGGACGCACGATGCCATGCAGGGCCTCGTTGCCGTGATAATACTTGGGGATGCCCAGGCGCGGAATGCCGGGAGAAGTAGCCACGAGCAGGCTGATCTTCTCGTCGTCGGTGAGCCGGCCCAGAAGGTCCTCCACACGGGCATCGGCCGGGGCCGATTCGTCCAGATACAGTGGCTGCTCCGTCAGCTCCAGGCGGCGGAAAACGGGGATGTCCTCCAGGGTAACGGGCACATCCACGTACTGGCCTCCATCATAATGCTGGCCGCTGTGGATCTCTTCCCAGCCGCCCATGTTGATGGGCAGATAGACCCGGCAGCTGTTCACTCCGGGCTGCAGGATGGGACAAACCAGATAATCCGGGCCGAACATAAACTCCGTATCCTGCAACAGGGCTTGGCGGTCTTCCGGAAAATCAAAGACCAGCGGCCGCATGAGGGTGTAATCCTCTTCGGATACGCGACGGGCCTGTTCCAGGATATAGGGCTGCAGGGCCTCCCGGCGGGCGATGGCTTCCTGGAAAAGCCGTTCGGTTTCCGGCAGATATTCCCAGGGTTCCGTCCGGCTCATGTAGCCATGGACACGCATGAAAGGCATATAAACCGCTGTCTGAATCCAGCGGATCATGCATTCCTGATAGGCGGCATTGGTGTACTGGTCGGCCGGCCGGAAGAACCCGCCGGCGTCGCAGGTCCACCAGGGCAGGCCGGCAGCCATCTGGCCCAGGCCACCCACAATCTGGCGGCGGAGGGCATCCCAGTCGCTGCCCACATCCCCGCTCCAGGTGATGGCGCCGTAGCGCTGCATGCCGCTGAAACCGCTCCGGGTCAAGATCACCGGCGGCCGCTGGGCGTCGTCACGGCGAAGTCCTTCGGCCACTGCCTGGATAACTTTCAGCGGATATACGTTGCGGTAGGGCTCATTACGTCCGGCCAGGGCATCGTTTTCCGGCTCCGTGGCATCCTGCCACCAGGCGTCAATCCCAAAGCGGAGCAGGCTGTCCCGCATGCTCTGCCAGTAATAATCGGCCGCGGCTGGGTTGAAGAAGTCTACCCAGTCGGTTTCGTCCAGATAATAGCCCTTAGTTTCCAAGGATTTGCCCAGTTCCGAAGCCTTGTCCACCTTGGACCAGACAGACAGCATCAGGTGCTGGTCCATCCCGTGCAGTTCCTTCACCATGGTGGCGGGATCCGGGTAATCCCGTTCGTCGAAGTGCATGGCGTTCCAGCCATATCGGCCCCAGTACTGCCAGTCCTGGACAATGGTCCCTACAGGAATACCTTCCTCGTGGAAACGGCGGGCGGCGGTAAGGAGCTCATCTTGCGAAGCGTAGCGTTCCCGGCAGTGGATGTACCGGAAGGCCCAGTCGGGCATCTGGGGCACGTGGCCGCTGAGGGTGCGGAAGCCGTGCATCACGGCATCGGCCGAACCTTCAAAGACCGTATAATCCAGGGGGCCGGAGGGAGAACGGAAAGTGGTTTCACCGCTCACCTTCCGCCAATACAGGACGGGCTGGTCGCCTTCGCTGAGTTGCGCCTCCACCGTGTGTGTCCCGGCTTTCAGGGAGGTCTTGAACGCCACCGTGGGCGGCATCCACCAGTTGGTCTGGTCTACCAGCGGCTCTCCGTCGATGGCCACATAATGCCGATGCGCCATCTCGTTTCCCACGTCCAGCAGGAAGGCATAGTCGGCCCCCTGCTCCAGTTCAAAATCGGCCTTCCAGGTGGTTCCGCTCACGTTTTCAAGGCCGATACTATGGTCGCAGGGATTGAACTCCGTGAGGCCGTAATTGTGCCAGAGGAGGCCGTAGCCCCGACTGGAAAGGACCATGGGGACGGAAATCTGGGTGTTCACCTGTGTGAGGCGGCGGCTCAGGTCCCGGATATCCAGGTATCCGTCCTGGAACTGACCCGTGCCATAGAGGTGCTCGTCCGGCGGCAGCACAAAGGTCTGTCCCGTCGCATCCCGTCCGCCGGGCTTTTCCTGCAGCAGGAGCCGCCCGTCAGCCGAGCGGAACTGCAGGGTCTGCGTGGCGTGGTTGAATTCGGCCGTCATCCGCTCCGTGGAGATGAAGGTCCATCCCTCCTCTTCCGTCACCTTGTACTTGGGCGGTTTGACTTTCTCCGTAAAAATGAGTTCCTCCAGCTCCCCTTCCGGAGCCATGCGCACCCGGATGGCACCGTCCGTAAGCGGTTCCACCCACAGCGTTCCCTCCGCCACGGGGATGCGCACCACTTTTTCCTGCTGGCAGGAAACCAGGAGGCTCAGCCCAATCAGCAAGTGTGGAAGTAATCTATTCATTCTCAATATTTTAAGCATTTGACTCCCCTCCAAAATCACCCGGAGTGAAAGCGTTAAGTTATTCTAATTCAATCAGTTGTGTCCACGCACATCTTTACCGGGCCGATGAGACCCGCTGGCTCCAGCGGGGAATCGGGACGGAAATAAGACCAGAGGACAAAGCCCTTTCGCCCTTTGGAGGGACGCTCTTCTTTCAGGAACCAGTCCGGGAAGGCCTTCATGGCCCGGCCCATCGCCACACCGCGGTCCGTTCCCCATTCAAAGTCCGGCTCAAACTGCTCGTCGCCGATCAGGCGGTTGGCCCAGTTGACGGAAACGGCCAGCTGGATGCAGTTGTCGCCCGGCTTGAGAAAGCGGGTAACATCCGCGGTAAAAGGGGGATACCAGAGCACCGCCACGGGCTTGCCGTTCACGGAGAGTTCCGCGATATCATGCATCTCCCCGAAGTTCAGGAAGATATGTTTCCCGGCAGAGAAATCCGTTTCGCTCAGGCCGACATGACCCGTATAAGTAGCCGTTCCGGCGAAGTACTTAATCCGGGGATCGTCGGAGCAGGAGAAGTCCTGCAGCGGGAAGGCTTCCAGCGTGAACGGCTGATCCAGTTTGGGTGCAAAATCCACCTTCCAGGTGGTTTCAAGGGGATTTTCCTCCGTCCCGGTAACGTTGAGCAGCTGCTCTTTGGCATACCGGGTCTGCCCCTTCGGAAGCACCAGGAACTGGGATTTCCCGGGCATCAGGCGACACGATATCCGGCCTTCCTCCACCAACTCGGGGGCCGAAAAAATGGTTCCCGTGTAGGGATCCCAGATTTCCGGTACGGCCCCGCCCGAATCAAAGGACAGGATCAGGGGACTCACCTCGTTCTGATTGGCCAGGAAATAGATTTCGGCATCTGCGGCGCTGCGGTGGATCCATCCCTCGCCCTGGTCCTCCAGGACGCCCTGACGGAGCATCATCTGGCAGCGGGAAAGGTAGGCCATGAAGGCCTTCCCAGGCTGGAACCAGGTCTGGTTCCGGCCGAAATGTGTACCCCACCAGCCCATGCCCATGCCGGGCTGGTAGCGGTCGTCGAAGGGCTGNNCCAACGATGTTCTTGCCGTACAGGCGCGCAGCGTCCACAATGCGGAAGGAGATGCGCCCGTTTCCGCCGGACCAGAATTCGCCCATAGGGACATCCGGCAGGAACACCGACTCCTCCATGCCGAAGGGGCCCCAATACGGTTCCCAGAACAACTTCAGACCGGCGGCGTGCACCTTATCGGCCGCCACTTTCCATCCGTTGTCCACATACAGCCGGCTGATGGCCAGCTCCAGGTCCCCATGGAAGGACGATTCATAGTCTACCCCCGCCGCATCCAGCGCGAAATACGGCATGGGGTCATAGCCCAGCATCTGCGAGAAGGCTTCCCGAAAACCCGGGGTCCAGTTCTGGTCGCCGGCCTCGTAACTGTCTATGAGGATGTGTGAGAAGGATTTACCGATATACGGACCCAGATGCTCTTTCAGGGGTTCCAGCACCTGGTCCCAGTGGAAGGCCGATACCTCCCGGCTCATCTTGTCGGCCTCCAGGGCCTGCCCGATGAGCTCGTCCGGCAGCGGGTGCGGGTTGGATAGGGTGGGCGCATGGCCCAGGCGCACGATGCGCCACTTCCCCGCCGGAGCCTCCCATTCCAGCAAGCCCTCCGCATCCATGCGGTCCGAAAGGTCCAGCACCTCGTCCGGCCGGACATCGGCCTTGTCCGGAACGGCCATCACGGCGATATCCCGGTAAAAGGTTGCCTTGCGCCCGGTGCCGCCCCAGCCGCTGTAGCCGGGCAGTTCTGGCCTGGACAGGCGCAACCGCAGCGTTTGGCCGCCCGTTACGGCAGTCTCACCGGACACCACGCGCTGCATGCCCTTCTCCTCCGTGATCCAGGGCCCGCCGGTAGTGCTATAGCCCGGACTGTTGTGCAGGCCGATCTTCAGGCCCAGTTCCTGCGCCACTTCGGCTGCGTAGGCAAGCGCTTCCCAATACGCCTCGCTCCGGTAGGTCTGCTCCGGCCAGGGATTGTTGCCGATGGGCGCGTGCGTCTCCTGAACGGCCGATGCCAAGTTAAAGACAGTAGCCCCGGCGATGCCTTCTTCGGCCATGGCTTCCAAATCGGCCCGGATGCCTTCCTTGGAGAAATTGCTGCCCATCCAGTGCCACCAGACATAGGGACGGTACTCCATGGGCGGGGCTTCGAACCAGGCCGCCAGGCGGTCCAGCCCTTCGTCGCAGCGGCCGAATTCCGGCTTTGCCTCGCGCACACAAGACAGCATCAACACGCAAATCAGGAACAAAAGGGCTCTTCTCATAACCTTACAGATAAAAATTCAAGCCGATACCCAGGATATGCTGGGCGGGACGTCCGTTGTGGGTATAGTACAGGTAATAGGCCTCCAACTGCATCCAAGCGGTGATATCGTAGTTACAGGCCACATAATGACGCGTCTTCTTCCACGTGT
>LXOW01412369.1_pt1 | contig 13716 bp, 2 predicted proteins | sample 1368591 | NCBI WGS metagenome assembly LXOW01 (sample SAMN04884650, study PRJNA319009) | bovine gut metagenome | isolation source: Cow rumen | host: Bos taurus | place: Italy: Legnaro (PD) | collected 2014-07-09
GTCGTGGTGCTGTCGCAACCTGTCGCCGCCATACTGTTGTAAATGGGACTGTTGGTGCTGGCGCGATAGGTGGTGCCGTGCCACACCAGCGAGTCGCAGACGTTGTGCGTGTCGACGGCATAGATGTGGTTGTTGACCGTCAGGTGCAGTGTGGTGGTNNTCGTGGTGCTGTCGCAACCTGTCGCCGCCGTGCTGTTGTAGGTGGGACTGTTGGTGCTGGCGCGATAGGTGGTGCCGTGCCATACCAGCGAGTCGCAGACGTTGTGCTCGTCGACGGCATAGATGTGGTTGTTGACCGTCAAGTGCAGCGTGGTGGTGCTGTCGCAGCCTGCGGCGTTGGTGCTGTGGTAAGTCGGTGTGTTGGTCGACATCGTATAGAGGGAGTCGTGCCAGCGCAGCGAGTCACAGACAGTCCGAGTGTCAATGCCACTGCTGCTGTGGTTGATGGTGAGGTGTAGCGTGGTGGTACTGTCGCAGCCTGCGGCGTTAGTGCTGTGGTAGGTCGGTGTGTTGGTGGACTCGGTGTAGAAATTGCCGTGCCAGCGCATCCTGTTGCAGGCAACTTGTTCGTCAATGCCCGTTGTACTGTGGCGTACGGTGAGGTGCAGCGTAGTAGTGCTGTCGCAGCCAGCTGCATTAGTGCTGTGGTGCGTCGGCGTATTTGTCGAGAAGGTGTAGGTGGTGCCGTGCCATAGCAGTTGGTCGCACACATCTTGCTCGTCGATGCTGCTGGTGCTGTGACGTACGATGAGGTGCAAGGTCGTGGTGCTGTCGCAACCTGTCGCCGCCGTGCTGTTGTAGGTGGGACTGTTGGTGCTGGCGTAATAGGTGGTGCCGTGCCACACCAGCGAGTCGCAGACGTTGTGCTCGTCGACGGCATAGATGTGGTTGTTGACCGTCAAGTGCAGCGTGGTGGTGCTGTCGCAGCCTGCGGCGTTGGTGCTGTGGTAAGTCGGTGTGTTGGTCGACACCGTATAGAGTGAGTCGTGCCAGCGCAGCGAGTCGCAAGCGGTCCGTGTGTCGATGCCGCTGTTGCTGTAGCGTACCGTCAGGTGTAGCGTGGTGGTGCTGTCGCAGCCCACGGCGTTAGTACTGTGGTAGGTGGGCGTATTGGTCGATGTGGTATAGGTTGTCCCATGCCACGTCAGCTGGTTGCATACGCTCTGTTCGTCAACTCCTGTCGTGCTGTAGCGCACGGTGAGGTGTAGCGTGGTGGTGCTGTCGCAGCCAGCGGCGTTGAGGCTGCGATGGGTCGGCGTGTCGGTGGATGCGGTGTAGGTCGTCCCATGCCACGTCAATAGGTCACACACATCTTGCACGTCGATGCCGCTGTTACTGTTGTTGACAATAAGCATCAGGGTGACGATGCTGTCGCAGCCATTGTGGTCGGCATCGGTAAAGATATGTGTCAGGTTGTTGCAAGAATAGGTGATACCCGTGTGTTCGTACCAGTCGTATTGGTCACAGACCACTGCGGTGGTGTCACCGTAGCTCTCGGTATTGATTGTCAGGTCGAGCCTGTGTGTGCCTTCGCAGCCATGCTCGTCCGTATAATACTCTTCATAGAACCCACTCTCGGTGATGACGTCCTGACGGTATTCCCACTCGAAACTGTTGCATGCCGCCTTGGTTTCGGAGGTGCCATTGTTCCGGTTGATGGTCAGGTGTAGGGTGACGGTGCTGTCGCAACCTTCGGAGTTGAGAGTTGAGAGTTGAGAATTGAGAGTTGTATCTCGTGTGTAGGTCTCGCTCGTATGGTGCCATGTGAACTGGTCGCAAGCGGTGGCGGTGGTGTCGCCGGTGGTGCTGTGGTTTACCGTCAGGTTGAGCGTCACCACACTGTCGCAATTCTGGGAATTGAGAATTGAGAGTTGAGAATTGAGAATTGTGTCCTGCGTGTAGGTCTCTCCGGTGTGGTACCAGGTGAAGCTGTCGCAGACGGTGGCTGTGGTGTCGCCGGTGCTGCTGTGGTTGACGGTGAGATGCAGCGTCTCCTTCACCGCACAGCCGTTCTCGTCCAGCTCTTCATAGAGGTAGTCGTAGTCGCCGCTTTCTGTGTAGGTCGCCCAATGCCACACAAGGCTGTCGCATGCGCTCTCGCTGATGTCGGTGTTGGTGGCGGGATGCAGGAGGATGCTGACGGTGGTGTCGGTCTGGCTGCCGCAGTCGGTGATGAGACGGATGGTGTATTCGACCACAGTGTCGGCTTCCAGGTCGATGGGGACGCTGATGGTGTAGGTGGTGTCGTCAACCTGTTCGACATAAGGACCTATCAGCTGCCGTTCCACTACGGGACAGGCCGGGACGATCAGCGCGGGGTCGAGTGTCAGGTCCCAGCTGAAGATGTAGCCGTTGTCGAGCTCGAAAGCATCCAGCACTTCGATGCTCCAGGTGCCGTTGAGCGGACATCCCACCAGGTTGTTGAAGCTCTGGTTAGGGTGGTAGAAGTTGGTGCCGGCGCCCACGTTGCTCGAGTCTACTATGTTGTCGCTGCCCACGTTGTCGGCACGGTAGATCAGTGCGTCGCCCGCGGCGTAGTTGTAGCCCGAGGTGGTGTTGTTGCTCCAGCAATAGTTCCAGCCGATGCCGGGCTCATTGCCGCTGGCCGTGGGGTCGCAGGCCGGACTGCCCTCGGCATCGTTGGCCATTCCCAGGAAGGCATACTCGCTGGCATTGTTGCCCGCCGTCCAACCTTGATGGGCGGCTGGTATGTTGTCGCTGGCACAGTCCGAACTGGCGTACTGTGCTCCAAACCAGTTCATCAGCGACACCCTCTGCTGGTTGGGACAAGTGAGTCCTACATACAGGTCGCCAATGAAGGAGTGCTCGATGTTGAGGCGCACATATTTGATGTCTTCCACCGAGGTAATGGTGGCGCCTTCGGGAAAAGCGCGGAAGGTGACGGGCGAGACATACGAGCAGTTGCCGTCGCACTCCACCCCGTCGGGCAGGAAGATCTGTTCGGAGTGTCCCATGGTGGCCGGCGGCGTGTAGATTACTACGCTGCTGCCCGCCTCGTTGCCAAAGGTGATGTCGGTCGATCCGCCGGCACAGAGCTCCCCGGGGAAGTTGACCTCGGTGATCTGCGGGGTGTAGTTGTCGTACTCTGTTGTGGTGAACTCCTCCTCGGCATAGGGGTCCTCGGCGCTGGCTTCGCAGTCTACATACACGCGCATGTGGTAAGTCGCTTCGGGCTCCAGCCCTGTGAGGGTGTAGGTGGTGTCACTGGTAGTGCCCACCAGCGTCGGCGTCGCGTCGCCCCGTCCCAGGTAGATGCGGTAGGGGCCGTTATTGGTCGCCGTCCAGCGTATTACCGCCGACTGTTCGGTAACCGCGGCCACCAGTATGGCGGGGATGTCGCAGTCAGATGGTGTTATGCAACTGTAGGCGTGCCAGCGCACATTGGCGCGGCTGGTGATGGAGGTGCCTGGCGACGTGGGGACGGCAGTGCCGGAGTAGGAGGTGTTGTCGTTGTAGAGATACCTCGAGGCGTAGTTCGAGTTGCTGTGCACATAGATGCTGTTGTAGGGCGACGACTCATAGTCGCCGGTCTGGTCGACCAGCACCAGCAGCAGGTTGTCTACGCCGTTGTATTGGAAGGGTGTCGTGAAGGTAATGCTGTTCCAGCTGTTGGCGGTGTAGTGCGTGGTGCCGCTCCACACCAGCGTCAGGTCGCCGGGCAGGATCCAGCTGTCAACCGACGCCTGGCCCGTGTGCCCCAGGTAGATGCTGATGTCGCGGTCGGCAGCGGCGTTGACGGTGGCCACCTCTATCTCCATTCCGTCGATCTGTGTGGCTCCGCCCAGCTCCGACTGGCGGTAGATCTGTTGGGTGTAGGCGTAGTTGTAGAACGAGTAGCCCCACAGGTAGGTGCTGGTCGAATTGCCGTTGCCAATGGCAATGGTCGAGGGCGCGGTGCCCGCGCAGGGGTATTCCTGTGTGGTGAACTGGGTGCTGGCCGTCGTCGACCCATCCTCGCAGCTCACGGTGATGCGCACATAGTAGGTTACGCCCGCCTCCAGCCCGGTCAGTGCCAGCGGGTTGCCGCTCACCGCGACAGTCTGCGGCGAACTGAATGCCGGGTCGTCGTCGTATTGCAGCGTCAGCTGTGTCGTGGTCACGGGGTTGTTGAGCGTCCAGCTGATATAGGCGCTGTTGGTGCCAACAGAGTTGACAGTAAGATGGCTGATGTATCCGCAAGGCGGCAGGCAGCCATACCAGCGCACGTTGGCACGCTGGGTGGTGGAGGATGTTGTCGCAGATGTCGATGGCTCAGACGACACACTGAAGGTTGTGTAGTCGCTATAGGCATACTTCGAGCTGTACCCTGCGTTGTTGTGCACATAGACGCTGTTGCCCGTCGTGTAGCTGCTGTTCTGGTCCACAATCACCAGCAGCAGGTTTTCGTTGCCGTTGTAAGCAAAGGGCGTGGCGAAGATGATGTCGTTCCAGCTGCTGGCACTGTAGTCCGTGGTGCCACTCCACACCAGCGTCAGGTCGCTGGGCAAAATCCAGTTGTCGACGGAGGTCTGGCTGGTGTGGCCCAGGTAGATACTGAGGTTCCGCTCCTGCGCCACGTTGGCCACCTGCACCGACATTCCGTAGATATTCATCGCCGCCCCCAACTCCTCCTGTCGGTAAATCTGCTCGGTGAAGGCGTTCCGGTAATACGAGTTGCCCCACACATAGCTGTTCGTGGTCGTGGTTTGTGGGTTCTGTGGAATGGCAACGGTGGTGAAGTTCAGGCAGGGTAGGGTGACAAACGGGGCGCTGGCATAGAGCTCCTCTTCGCTCTCGGCGCATCCCGTGGCCACGCGCACCACATAGTCCGTACTGTTCGTCAGCCCCGTCAGCGTGTAACTGGTGCTCGAGGTGGTGGCCACCAACGTCGGCGTGGCGCCCCCTGCACCCAGATAGATGCTGTAAGGACCGCCCGCCGTGGCGGCTATCCGCACCGTGGCTTCGTGGTCGGTGACATCACTGACCGCCACCGATGGAATCTCGCAGTCCACCTGCCGCACACAGTTGTCCACATGCCAGCGCACATTGGCTCTCTGCGCTTCCGAGCGGACATAGATATACGACGTACCATAGGTGTTCGAGGTTGGAGGCAGCGACGTGGGACTGAAGGCCGAGCCATCCGTGTAGGCCGACATCGATTGGCCCGCAATCGAGTGCGCATACACACTGTTGCCCGAATGCCATGATCCCGTCTGGTCCACAATCATCAGCAGCAGGTTGCCGCTGCCGTTGTAGGCAAAAGGCGTCGTAAATGCAATGTCGTTCCAGTTGTTGGCAGTGTAGTTGGTCATCCCGCTCCACACCAGCGTCAAATCCGCCGGCACTATCCAGCTGCCGACCGACGTCTCGCTTGTGTGCCCCAGATAGATGCTTATCTGCCGGCTGTTGGTCACGCCGTTCACCTCTACCGACATGCCCGATATCGTCGTGGCTCCGCCCATCTCCGTCTGCAGGTAGATCTGCTCCGTAAAGGCGTAGTTGTATAACGAATACCCCCAGAGATATGAGTTTGTTTCAGTTCCAGTGCCGATTTGGATTGTCGAACTGCCGCTATATTGCGCGCACGGTGGCGCCTGCGTGGTGAAGTTGGTTTCGGCAATGACGTTGCTCGACCCCTCGTTGCAGCTCACCGTGGCGCGCACATAGTAGGTGGTGCCCGCCGCCAGTTCTGTCAGCGCCACCGGCGGCTCACCCGTCACCGCGACGCTCTGTGGCGAGCTGAACGCGGCGTTGTCGTCGTACTGCAGCGTCACCTGCGATGTCGGCGAGGCGCCGACCAGTGTCCAGTCCACCCAGGCGCTGTTCGTGCCCACCGCACTCGCCGCTAGGTCGCGGATGATGCCGCAACGCGGCAGGCAGCCGTGCCAGCGCACATTGGCGCGCTGCGTCGTGGTATTGGTCGACGAGGGCAGGTTCTGCGGTGTGTTGTGGTATGTGTCGCTGTAAAAATAGCACGAATAGTTGCTGCCATTCGTGTGCGTCGCTACGCTGTTGTAATAGGTCGCCGAGCCCGAGTAGCTGCCCGTCAGGTCCTCGATAATCAGCAGCAGGTTGTCGCTGCCATTGTACTCAAACGGCGTCGCAAAGGTGATTGTGTTCCAGCCCTCGGTGTAATTTGTCGTCCCGTTCCACACCAGCGTCAAGTCCTCAGGCGTGATCCAGCTGCTGACCGAACTTTCGCTTATATGACCTAAGTATATCTTGATCTGCCGGTTATATTCGGCGTCTGCTATCTGCACCTCCATGCCCGTCAGCGTCATTGCCGACCCCATCTCTTCACGTCGGTATATCTGCTCGGTAAGGGAGTATCTGTAATAGGAGTACCCCCACAGGTATTGGCTCGTGCCCGTGCCGGTACCTATCGTTATTGTAGTGGGGTTGTCGCAGTTTTGTCCCTGCGCAACGGCGGTCGCAATCAGCGGCAGCAGCAAGAGCAGCAGCCGGCCCAGCCGCAACCTCCGGCCCAGCCCACCGCAGTGTGAAGTGCTATATGTAGTGCTATATGTTTTAAAAAAGCGCATAAAAAGTCAGTTTCATTATCGCAGCAAGAGGACCGATCCGGTTGCCGTTTGCCAACCGTCGGGCATGCTGCGTCCGCGGTAGCGTATGTGGTAGACATAGTTGGCTTGCGGACAGGGCTCGCCGTTGTGGGTGCCGTCCCATTCGCTATCGATGTCATTGCTGCTGAAAACCAGTTGTCCCTCTCGGGTATAGATAGTTATGTGGAATTCCAGAATGCCTGTTCCCTGAATGCGGAATGTGCTGTTGGTGCTCAGCGACGGGGTGAACACGTTGGGTGTGAAGAGGGACTCGCTGGTGGAATAGAGGGTGCGCCTGGCGGTGTCGGCACAATGCTCGTTGAAGGCGATGAGGGTGAAGGTCAGTTCGTTGGTCGACTTGTCGATGGTATAGCTGATGGTGGGGGTGTTGCCCCAGGCTATGTCGTCGACATACCACTGGCGGTTGTTGCTACCGAGGCTTTTGTCGATGGCTTGTATGTCGGGATGGTCTTCTCGCAGCGTCTCGGGCCGACATTCTATCTGTGCCGTCACTTTGACGATGGGCGACAGCGTCACCTGGTCGGTGTTGGGGCAGGAGATGCCGGTGGCGTAGTCGGCGGTGAGCGTCAGGAGGGTGCTGTCCTCCACATGGATGCGTATGATGGTGTCGTGTTCGTGACCCACCAGCTGCTGATTGCGGGGCTCTGTCGACCAGGTGTAGCTTTCTCCGTCGGTGATGGCAAGCAGTTTCCAGGTCTCTGTGGGACAACCGTACTCGGCTACTATCTCCACCTGAGGCTTCTGCCGTACGGTGAGGTGCATCGTCACGGTGCTGTCACAGCTGTGGCTACTCTGCAGGTGTATGGTATAGTCGCCACGCTCGGAATAGTCTTCACCGGCAAAACGGATGCTGCCGCCTTCGCAGATGGTGTCGTTGTGGTGGATGTCGTAGGAGGTGTAGATGGTCAGATGCAGGGTGACAGTGCTGTCGCAGCCTTCTGAGTTGAGAGTTGAGAGTTGAAAGTTGAGAGTTGTATCGTGCGTGTAAGTCTCACCGGTGTGGTGCCAGGTGAATCGGTCGCAGGCGGTGGCTGTGGTGTCGCCTGTGGCGCTGTGGTACACGGTGAGGTGGAGGGTGACGACGCTGTCGCAGCCTGCAGCGTTGATGCTATGATAAACCGGCGTGTTGGTGGATTCTGTGTAGGTCGTGCCGTGCCACGTCAGCGCATCGCAGACATCCTGCTCGTCGATGCCGCTGGTGCTGTAACGCACGGTGAGGTGCAGCGTGGTGGTGCTGTCGCAGCCGGCGGCCGAAACGCTGTTGTGTGTGGGGCTGTCGGTGCTGGCGTGGTAGGTGGTGCCGTTCCAGCGCAGCGAGTCGCAGACGTTGTGCTCGTCGACGGCATAGATATGGTTGTTGACCGTGAGGTGCAGCGTGGTGGTGCTGTCGCAGCCCGCGGCGTTGGTGCTGAGGTGGGTGGGTGTGTTGGTGGACACCGAATAGAGTGAGTCGTGCCAACGTAGCGAGTCGCAGACGGTCCGAATGTCGATGCCATGGGTGCTATGACGTACAGTAAGGTGCAGCGTGGTGGTGCTGTCGCAACCAGCGGCATTGGTGCTGACGTGGGTTGGCGTGAGGGTGGACGCGGTGTAGGTGGTTCCGTGCCATGTGTAGCTGTTGCAGACATCCTGTTCGTCGATGCCGCTGGTACTGTAACGTACGGTGAGGTGCAGCGTGGTGACGCTGTCGCAGCCGGCGGAGTTGAGACTGTGGTGGGTGGGCGTGAGGGTGGAGGTGGTGTAGGTGGTGCCGTTCCAGGTGTAGCTGTCGCAGACATCCTGCTCGTCGATGCCGCTGGTGCTGTGGCGCACGGTGAGGTGCAGCGTGGTGGTGCTGTCGCAGCCGGCAGCCGAAACGCTGTTGTAGGTGGGGCTGTCGGTGCTGGCGTGGTAGGTGGATCCGTGCCATACCAGCGAGTCGCAGACGTTGTGCTCGTCGATGGCGTAGAGGTGGTTGTTGATTGTCAGATGCAGCGTTGTGGTGCTGTCGCAGCCCGCGGCGTTGGTGCTGTGGTGGGTGGGCGTGGTGGTGGAAGCGGTATAAAGTGAATCGTGCCAGCGCAGCGAGTCACAGACGGTCCGAGTGTCAACGCCACTGGTGTTGTGGTTGATGATGAGGTGCAGGGTGTCGACCTGTATGCAATGGTTTGCGTCGGGATGGCTATGGGTGTAGCTTCCGCTGAGGGTGTAGGCCGTCCCATTCCAGGTGAAGGTCTCGCAGGCTGTGTCGTTGACGGCTGTGTTTATCGGCTGCAACACGGTGAGGGTCATCACCACGGTGCTGTCGGCGTGGGATGCTGTTTGCAGTACCGCCTCCTGTGTGCCTTCCGACAGAAATTGCACGCCGTTCCATTCATAGGGCAACTCATGTTCGCAGATGGTGCGCTCGTCGTAGCCAATGATGGGCTCACAGAGACCGTCTATGTGGATGGTTACGGTGCTGGTGTCGCTGCAGGTGCCGTTGCTGAGCATAGCCACCAGCTTCACCTCATGGGTTCCCTCCGACAGGGTGTGGTAAGGATTGATGTCGGTCGAGGTGGTGCCGTCGTCGAAAATCCAGAGATACGACTCGCAGGGATAGTTGGTGAGTTGGTTGTGTTCCAAATCCCTGGTGATGACGCTGTTGTTGTAGAAGCGTATCTCTACCGAACAGTCGACGGTGTCGACAACCGTGTAGTTGAATCGGCTAAACGGGTAACGGCTGCCCGAAATGGCAGTCAGCACCGATGAGCAGGAGGCGTTGCTGGCGCCCACGAACGACAGCTGGCAGTGGTAGGTGCCCGCTGCGGTCACGTGGTAGCTCTGCTCGGTGGAGAGGGTGTCGTCGGGAGCGTTGTCGTTGTACCAGCGGTAGTTGAATCCGGCAGGGGCTGTGTAGGTGTTCTCTTCAGTGTCGCCACAGCTGCTGGATGTCAGCTGCTTGTTGCCGCAGTCGATGACGAAGTAGGCGTAGCCGTAGTGGCCGCCTTGGTTGCAGTCGTAGGTGGTGAGTTTGATATAGATGGTCTGTCCGTGGAACGGCGTCAGAGACACGCCCACCGTGGTCCAGTCCTTCCACAGTACCGACCCATAGCTGTTCCATCCCAGGTTGCTGTTGGCGATGAAGTCGGCCGAATAGCAGGCGGCATCCAGATCCACGCCGTTTTCGTCGGTGACACGGAAGGTGAAGCGCGGTTGCTCGATGGCTGTGTGGCTGGGGTCTTGCAGCACGGCGGCGTATTTCAGAATGAGCAGGTCGCTCTCGGTAGTGTCCACCTTGTATCGGTAGCGGATGCTCTCTGCGCCGTAGTCGGTTTCCCAGTTTCCCAGTCGCACCGAGGTGGCGTAACCGTCGGGCACGGTGTACAGCTGGCTGCCGGTACGAGGGTCTCTTTCCAATGGATTGTTGTGTATGGTATGACAGGATGAGCTGCTAGATGGTCCGTAGTTCACCACGCCAATCTCGCTGTCAGGATTATCGAAGTTGCCGTGGCGGCATTCCACACGGCACGAGTTGAGGTCGTCGTAGGTGATGCATCGACCGGCAATTTCGTCGCAGTCGGTACGGAATTCGGTGGAGCCGCCCCATATCGGAAAGCCTGTGGCACAATCGGGCAACACATAGATTTTGTAGCGTGTGTCGCCATCGAGCCCTGTCAGGGTGTATGTGGTTCCGGTGGTAGTGGTCAGCAGAGTCGGTGTTGTGTTGTCTGTGCCGAGGTAAATACGATAGTTGGTTGTGTTGACAGCACTCCATTGCACTACCGCCTCGTGGTCGGTGATGTCGGTGACGAGAATGGCGGGTGTCTCGCAATTGAGCTGGGAGAGGCATTCAAGAGAATGCCAACGTACATTGACGCGATAGGAGGAAGAGGTGCCGTCTGATGTGGGAGTGAAATTTACGTTGTAAGAAGTACCATCGGAATAGATGTACCTCGAGTAGTACCCTGTGTTGTTGTGTACATACATGGAGTTGTATGGCGAACTCTGGTAGGATCCGGTATGGTCTATGATAACCAGCAGCAGATTGTCTATACCGTTGTATAGAAAGGGGGTGAGGAACGTGATGTCGTTCCAGCTGTTGGCGGTGTATTGTGTGGTTCCGCTCCACACCAGCGTCAGGTCGTCGGGCAGCAGCCAGCCGTCGACGGAGGTCTCGCTGGTGTGTCCTAAATAGATGCTTACTGAACGTGGACGGTCGGCGTTCTTTACCTGTACAGACATGCCGGTCAATGTCGAGGATGCCCCTAATTCCGACTGACGGTATATCTGCTCGGAGAAGGAGTATTTATAATAGGAGTAGCCCCAGAGGTAATTGTCGGAATTGGTGCCGGTTCCGATGGATATAGTGCTCGGAGTAGAGCTATATTGCGCACATTCTTGCGGCAGTGTGTTGAATCGTATCTCAGAAGTTCCTTCGGTTACTCCTTCGTTGCAGTTGATGGAGGCTCGCAAATAGTAGGACGTATTGGGTTGCAGTCCAGTCAATGCGTAGGGTGGGTTACCTGTTACGGTGACGCTTTGCGGAGAGCCAAAGTTGGGGTCGTCGTCGTATTGCAGCACTACCTGTGTCGATGGGCTGGCGTTGCGCACCGACCACTGCACAAAGGCGCTGTTGGTACCAGTGGCGCTAACGCTGAGACGCGTGATGATGCCGCACTCGGTGAGGGGAGGCGTAAAGGAATAGTAGTGCCATTGGCCTGGCCAGATGCTGTAAGTGGCGCTGGAGGAACCTGTTGATAGGGTGTGAGTGCTGGGATTGACGGTAATCACATCCGTCCCGTTGTTGGCGATGCCTATTTGATAGGAGGAGGGGATGCTGCTGGGTGAGCTGTTGTATACCTGTCTCTTATACACATCTGACGCTGCCGACGAGNNCTGCCACATAACACTGGCGGTGTAGCTGCTGCTTGTGTGCGATAATTTATATTCACATACAAAAATACGATTAGGTGCTATACCCAGTGTTTGGTAGCGTATGTAACCACCGCTGCCAATACTGATATCCCGTCCAATGCCGATGATTTTGGGATTGTTGCTGTTTACATTGGAGCTGCTGAAAGGCGTGCTGTAGGGTGATGCACTGCACAATGTGGAGCCTAATTTCAGACAGCCGTTGGAGCTGACGGAGAACTGGGAGTATTCTGTTCCGCAAAACGAGAAGGGAAATCCGATGTTGAAAGGTCCGTAGGCGTTGTCGTCGACATGCGTGTTGGTTATAATCTGTGGCGCCGAAAGCGTGAGCCATGCTGTCGGGTCCACACCTGTGGAAAAACTATATTCCTGTATACTGCTGACTTGTGCCCGCACTGCAGGTGCCGTAAAGATGGAAAATAGGAAAATACACAGCCAAAACAGCTGTCTCCAGTTGCTTAATGCGTTGGATTTAATGTATTTATGTCGTGATGGCATAATTTCTGCAGTATACAATATGCATAGCAAAGATATGCTTTTTTATTATATAATTTCGCGTGCGTACATTATTTCTGCAATTCTCCATTTTTTGGCAGGAATTTGGATTATTATTTGTATTTTTGCATTTGCTATGACTCTGCGCCGACTGATACTCCCTCTGCTGCTTGTTGCCGTGCTTTCTGCCTCGGCGCAGGAGTTTCGATGCATGGTGCAGGTGAACTACCAGAAGTTGATGACGACAACGCAGCAGTTCAGCACAGGCGACACGCGTGTGTATGAGTCGATGAAGCAGGCGCTGGAGGAGTTTATCAACTCGCGTAAATGGACCACGCTGGAATTGGAACAGCAGGAGAAGATTGATTGCTCGATCAGTTTGATATTAACGGAGCAGTCGTCGCCTACCGATTTCAAAGGGCAGATACAGATACAGTTGCGTCGACCGGTTTATAACTCAACCTACACGTCGGGACTGTTCAACTACCTTGAGTCGGCCGATTTTGCTTTCACCTACAACGAGAGTCAGCCTCTCGAATGGGACCCCAACAGTTTCTATGGCAACCTTTCGTCGACGTTGGCTTACTATGCCTATATCATGCTGGGCATTTATCTGGATTCGTTTGCTCCAATGGGCGGCACCGCGTTCTTTGATATGGCTTCGACCATTGCACAGACGGCGCAGACCTCCAGTTACAAAGGATGGCGCTCGACCGACAGCCAGAAGGCACGCTACTGGTTTTCAGAGAACCACACCAATTCGGCTTACGAGTCGCTTCATAACATCTATTACCTTTACCATCGACAGGGCCTCGACATGATGACACGCGACCAGCAGTTGGCGCGCGGCAATATCCTGCAGGCGATGGAGGAGGTGCAGCGTCTACACCACGACCATCCGGGTGTGCTGTCGGAGCAGCAGTTTGTCGCCATGAAAATCGACGAACTGGTGTCGATTTTTACGCCCGCACCGCCCGAAGAACAGGCGCGACTGTACCGTGTCATTCAGGAGGTTAGCCCTGTCAATATTTCCAAACTGAAAGACTTTAGCACCAAATAGCGTTGGGCCGCTGTGGCCGGCGCACAATAACAATTTAAAACACATATCATGTCCTCTATTCCTATTTCAAAAGAGACCATTGACAATATTGCTTCGCGCAACAAAATCCAGAATCCGGGTCGCGCCTCTATCCGTGAGATGCGCAAGATGATCCAGGATGTGGAAGCCGAAACGGGTGTCCGTTTCGTTAAAATGGAGATGGGTATCCCCGGTCTGCCTGCCCCCAAGGTGGGCGTCGAGGCCCAGATTGAGGCCCTCCGCAACGGTGTGGCTTCCATCTATCCGGAAATCTATGGCACCGCCGACTTCAAGCGCGAGGCGGCACGCTTTGTCAAGAATTTCCTCGACATCGACGTGACGCCCGACTGCTGCGTGCCCACCGTGGGCTCCATGCAGGCCGGCTTCGCTAGTTTCCTGACGCTGACGCGCTACGATGCCAAGAAGACCAAGGTGCTCTTCATCGACCCCGGTTTCCCCGTGCAGAAGCAGCAGTGCCGTGTCCTCGGTATCCCCATGAAGGCGTTCGACGTCTATGAGTATCGTGGCGACAAGCTGCGCGACAAGCTCGAAGAGGAGCTGAAAGACGGCGACGTGGCCTGCATGATTTTCAGCAGCCCCAACAACCCCGCCTGGTTCTGCTTCACTGACCATGAGCTGCAGATTATTGGCGAGATGGCCAACAAGTAT
>LXOW01183381.1_pt2 | contig 13712 bp, 8 predicted proteins | sample 1368591 | NCBI WGS metagenome assembly LXOW01 (sample SAMN04884650, study PRJNA319009) | bovine gut metagenome | isolation source: Cow rumen | host: Bos taurus | place: Italy: Legnaro (PD) | collected 2014-07-09
TTATTATTCTGTTCAGCAGGACTATTTTCGATAGATGACTGATTATAGTATAAAAACTTTTTGTCCAGATAGACTATACGATGCGTAATCCAGTTTTTGATATAAGCTATCTCAGAATCAAAGTCAATCCTTTCACCAAGAATATCACTATCCATCGACCATTTCTCTGCTTCTCTCTCTGCAGCACCGCTTGTGACGAGTAAGTCATAATACTGCTCATATCGTTTTTGCAAATTGTAGATTGAAAACACGGTCTTTCTTAATTCAGCATATCGGCTGCGAACTTTATTATTGAAATTGTCAACATCCAGTTTTTTTAGTCTTGTAATCAAATATAGGACGTCTCCTAAATCGTATTCTGATGAACTGAAATCTTTATTGTATTGTTCAGCTGACCTGGCGCCTATACTGATATCCAGATCCCAGACAGCGGGGGTTATCATTTTGTTATTTGTCTGGTCGTAAACAGCCCAGAACATATTCTTACCTCTATTGTCGAGTGCATTCAGCACGGTAACAAAAAGATAGTAGTCGATTATGACTGGTATATCGAAATATTCATTGACATGATTCTTGAAGTCTGCATTACTACTATTAACCACGAAATTGATGGCATTCCAAAGGGTGCTGTAGTCAGTAGAGTCAAGATCCTCCAAATCCGGATATTTGGCTTCAAACACATCCATCATCGGTTCTTTGTTATCGTAGGTTTCAGGAACAACATTCATCAGAGAACTGTTATAGCCTTCCGACTTCCATAAAACACCTCGAATCAGACCGTTCTTATCAAATTTCTTCAGTTTCATCTGTTTACGGTCCATATTCTCTGTAAAGTTATAGATACCTCTGTATTCATCGTTCAGATAGACTTCCACAACCTTACCTCTTACGCCTGACAACGCCTCTGGTTCTTTATCGCTGTAGTAAGGTTTGGTGGCAAAGTCGTTCCATATTTCTGTGGCTATCAGATTGCGAAGTCTGAACACATCGGCCTGGCCTGCGTCCAATATCCAATTATTATCTTTACGAAGTCCGAAGAAACTATGATCATCCGTGAATTTGATCTTATAGTTGCGTTTGTGTCTATCCTCAGCATTTGTACTGCCTCCACGCCATTTGATACGGGCAGTCAGACTGTCTTGTGAGCTTCCGTCAGGATAGATGATACTGACGGTGCCATCCTGATAGTCATAGCCAAAATCACCAGTCAGTTTGATAATGGGGAGTTTCTCCTGGGCCTTGATGGCAACACAAAAAAGCAAGAAGACGAAAAGAAACAGTTTCTTCATATAATCGCAATCTTGCAGACTGTGCCTTTCTCTCCTTTACTTGTAGCCGTAATCACCATATAGATGCCCGAAGCAACGCGCCTACCTTGACGATCCTTACCGTCCCAGGTAAACGAACCACCATTGCTACGACCCTCAGCCACGAGAACACCACTGGATGTCGTAATCTTCACATCTGCATCGTAACTCAGGCCTACAATCGTAATCAGCCCTGTATAGTCAGATGTGACAGGATTCGGATAGGCATAGACATTATCTTTGGTCATTTCCTGTGTTGGTGCCGTTGCATCGCTACGATAGGAGCAGAGACCATTCTCCGTAAGGAAATATACCAAACCCGTCTGATGATTGATGGCCACAGAATAAATCTGGTCGGAGAGCAAGGGCGAATTGTCTGTAGAGAGGTGACAGACCTGCGTCATATTATCGGCACTGATGAGGAAGGCGCCAATGCCATTGGTAGCAAACCATTTGCGATTGCCGCCATCAATAGCGATATGACTGACGCTGACGCCTGAGAGCAGATAGTCGGCATAGTTGGTACCATCGTTACGAGGCACTTTCACCTGTTGGAAGGTCACACTCCCCTGCCCTACTTCACTCTTGTCGATATAGAAAGGTCCGAGGTCTGTTCCTACCCAGATATTGCCATCCTTGTCTTCTGCCACACAATAGACGAAGTTGGGATTGTATCGCGTACCATCCTGATTGACGAATGAATCGTAGGCCACCATCTGATCTGATTCAGTACTGTAACAAAACACCGTCTGCCCTACCCAGGAGGTATTGACAAACCAAAGCAGGCCCCTACTGTCGAATATCATGTTTCTCAAGCCTCCCCAAGTGATGCCATTGCCATCGTCGAGCAGTTTCTGATGGTGGTCTTCCCATTGTCCGTCTTTCGTCAGCAGCAGCAGATTGACCCCCTTTGCCTGACTGTTGATTACCCAGAGGCGTCCTTGCTGGTCGTATCTGATACCATTAATCAGCACATATTTATTGCTCAATTCCTTGCCACCGTCATAAGCACCTTTCAGCGGACTGTTGTCTTTATTATAGTAATTGACCAGCTTCCCGTTTCTGAACTCATAGAGTCCACATCTTCCACCCACAGCCACATGACTCTCGTCAGTAGGATCAATGCTGATGCAATTGATATCCTTGTAGTCATAGCCTGTCTTCAGTTGGAGTTCGTCTTCATAGATGGTCCAGTTATTCCCATCGAAGACCTGAACGGTACCAGGATAGTTCGTTCCTGCGATGCCAGAGAGGAAATGACCGCCTGTGGTATAGAGTTTCCCGTTGTAGAATTCAGACTCATAGAAATAGTTATACTTAGGTCCGCCAGGCTGAAGACTCGATACCAGCGTGAGGTTAGCCTGCAGATCCTTGTATTCATCATAGTCAGGCAGACTGGTGGGATATTCAGGATGGCCGTTGTAATAGGTCTCAGCGATTTCTGCCTTCTGGACATTCACCTTCACGAGTCCGAAAGGACAATGAAGCCAGGCATAGACACCATCGATGGTAATCTTCGAAACGGTCTTATCCTCTGTCATCGTCTTGCTATAGAGGGCAGAGATATTGATGATGTCGCCATTCAGATCTACGAGGTCGATGTTTGCGTCCTGATAGACAGCGATGAGTCTCTTTGCCTGAGCACACCAGGCGATATGGGTGATGTAAGTATCCGAAAGACCATTCACCTTATCGTAGGTAGTGATACTCTGGTCGTTCTTGTTGTACTGGTAGATATCGTTCGAAGCCAGCACAAACAACTGATGGCCTGCCTCGCAGACATTCTGCACATCGTAGTAAGCCAAATGGTTCTGCCAGGTGTCGACCTGGGCCACGATGGGGTTAAATGATAAATGATAAATGATAAATGATAAACTTATCACCTTCTGCCATTGCCTTGACATTGTCAGTTTCAGAATTTCCAGCATAAATTTATCATTTATTCATTCATCACTTCTTCAACAGATAGTCAGCCAGTTTTTGTGCAGCTTGCGCTCGATGGCTGATATTGTTTTTAATATTCACGCCCAATTCAGCGAAAGTCTTGTTGTAACCCGTAGGCTGGAAGATGGGATCATAGCCGAAGCCCTCCCCTCCCTTACGCTCCTGCGTGATTTCACCATTGACGATGCCTTCGAAAAAGACTTCCTTTCCGTTTATTATTAACGCAATAACGGTGCGGAATCTTGCCTTGCGATTGTTATTATTCTCTAATTCGCCCAACAATTTCTTCATGTTGGCATTCGAGTCGTGACCTTCTCCACCTGCATAACGGGCACTATAGACACCAGGCGCACCACCCAGTGCATCTACTTCCAGACCGGTATCGTCGGCAAAGCAGTCAATATGGTATTTGTCATACACGTAACGGGCTTTGATAAGGGCATTATCCTTCAGGGTCTGACCCTTCTCAGGAATATCCTCATGACAGCCGATGTCCGACAAAGAGACCACTTCAAACTTATTGCCCAGGATTTTCCTGATCTCAGTCAGTTTGTTCACATTGTTGGTAGCAAATACTATTTTCATCTTTTTCTTTTCATCTTTGATTTTGACATGCATCTCATCGAATCCTTCACCATAGACACCAATGACACTCGACTGTGAGACAAAGGCCTGAGGGTCGATCATCTTGATGAGACGAAAGATATAGACACTCTCGTTTTTCCTGGCCAGGATACAAAGCACCTTCATGTCCTTTCCCGTGTACCAGCCGTGTCCGTCGAGGATGGTCACACCATGATGCATCTCCGTGCCAATGGCGTTGGCTATCTCCTGCCATTTCTTGGTGAAGATCATGAACTGTACAGACTGTCGACGAGCATTCATGATGTAGTCGAGGGTATAGTTCTCCATCGCCATCACACAGAAACCGAACATCACCTTATGGGCGCGTTCGAGATAGGTGCCGAACTGTGGGAAGAACATACAGGAGCCGATGATACAGAAGTCGGCAGCAATCAGCACATTGCCCAGCGACACATTGGGATGGAACTTGTTGATCGAGGCAGCGATGATATCCGTACCACCTGTAGAACCATTGTTCATAAACACAGTGGCCAGCGCGATACCTGTCAGCACACAGCCAATGATCATCGACATGAAGTCCTGTCCCTCGCCCATCAGCTTGAAGGGGAGTCCGTTGTCCTGTTTGGGCAGGATCTCCTGAGCAAACATCAGCATGGTGTAGAGGGTGAAGATGGCAAAGATGGTCTTCATCATGAACTTGAAGCCAAGTATCTTCAGCGCCACGAGCAACAGGATGCCGTTGATGATGATATAGGTGTTTTCCAGATGGAAACCTGTGGCGTAGTAGATGATGGCCGACAGACCCGTCACGCCTCCTGCCACAATCTGATAGGGCATCAGGAACACCGTAAAGGCGATGGTGTAAAGGAAGAGGCCAAAGGCTATGAAGAAATAGTCTTTGGCTTCGTTCAGGATGATTTTGTGATTGATGGTCATTTACTTCTTCAAAACAATGTTCACCATACGCTTAGGGACGATGATAACCTTTGCTACCTGGAAGCCTTCGAGATACTTCGCTGAGCGCTCGTCTGCAAGGACAGCCTCCTCGATGGTCTTGTTGTCGGCATCAGCAGCGAACTGCATCTCGAAGCGGGCCTTACCGTTGAAGGCGATACCCAGCTTCACCTGGCTCTCCACCAGATATGCCTCATTCCATGTGGGCCACTGAGAGTCGCAGACACTTCCCTGTTCACCCATCATCTCCCACAACTCCTCAGCAATATGAGGCGCGAAGGGCGCGATGAGGATCACGAGGGTCTTCAGCATCTCCTTGTTCTTGCACTTCTGCTGTGAGAGCTCATTCACGCAGATCATAAAGGCAGAGATTGAGGTGTTATAACTGAAGGTCTCAATATCCTGCGATACCTTCTTAATAAGCTTATGCACGCTCTTCAGCTCCTCTGGCGTAGCGGTTGAGTCTGTTGCTGTGTCACAGCAACAAGCTGAACACAGGTTCCAGAACTTCTTCAAGAATCTGTGGCACCCGTCGATACCATTCGTATCCCAAGGCTTACTCTGCTCCACAGGACCCAGGAACATCTCATAGAGACGCAGCGTATCAGCACCATACTTCTCGACGATCATATCCGGATTGACCACGTTGAACATCGACTTCGACATCTTCTCGATGGCCCATCCGCACTTATACTGCCCGTTCTCGAGTATAAACTCTGCGTTGTTGTATTCAGGGCGCCAGGCCTTGAAGGCCTCGATATCGAGCACATCAGCGCTGACGATATTCACATCCACGTGGATAGGCGTCGTGGTATAATTATCCTTCAGGCCGAAGCTGACGAACTTACCCTTATCGGCACCCTCGTCCTCGATACGATACACGAAGTTAGAGCGACCCTGAATCATACCCTGATTAACGAGCTTCTTGAAGGGCTCGTCCTCGCAAGAATAACCAGAATCATAGAGGAACTTGTTCCAGAAACGAGAATAGATCAGGTGACCTGTTGCATGCTCCGTACCACCTACATAGAGGTCGACATTGCGCCAATACTCATCAGCCTCGCGACTCACAAGAGCCTTCTCGTTCTTGGGATCCATATAGCGGAGATAATAGGCTGACGAACCAGCGAAACCAGGCATCGTGTTCAGCTCCAAGGGGAAGACGCTCTTGTTGTCGATCAGATCCTTCGAGACCACCTTGTCTGTCTTCGTATCCCAAGCCCACATCTTGGCGCGACCCAATGGAGGCTCGCCAGTTTCCGTCGGCTTGTACTCGTCGATCTCAGGCAACTCCAGAGGCAGACACTCCTTGGGAATCATATAGGGCATATCGTCCTTGTAGTAGACAGGGAACGGCTCTCCCCAATAGCGCTGACGGGAGAAGATGGCATCGCGCAGACGATAGTTCACCTTCACGCGACCCAGACCCTGCTCAGTCACGAATTTCTTCGTCGCAGCGATGGCCTCCTTGACAGTCAGGCCGTTCAGAGAGAACTTAGCTGAAGAAGAGTTGCACATGATACCCTCTTTGGCATCATAGCTCTCCTCAGAGACATCAGCACCCTCAATCAGTGGGATGATGGGCAGGTTGAAGTGCTTGGCAAAGGCGTAGTCACGAGAGTCGTGGGCAGGTACGGCCATAATAGCGCCTGTTCCATAACCAGCGAGTACATATTCTGCAATCCAGATAGGGATCTTCTCGTCGTTGAACGGATTGATGGCGTAGCTGCCTGAGAACACGCCCGTCACCTTGTGATCCATCTGACGATCGCGCTCTGTGCGCTTCTTCACGTAGTCGAGATACTTGTCGACTTCTGCCTTCTGCTCAGGTGTCGTGAGTTCTGCCACGAGCTCTGACTCAGGCGCCAGCACCATGAATGTCACACCAAACATCGTATCAGCACGCGTAGTAAAGATGGTGAAGTGCTTGTCGCTGTCAGCCACGTTGAACTCCACTTCTGTACCCTCGCTACGACCAATCCAGTTGCGCTGGGTCTCCTTCAGCGAGTCTGTCCAATCGATCTCCTCGAGACCGTCGAGCAGACGCTGGGCATAGGCCGATACACGCAGACACCACTGGCGCATCTTCTTCTGCACCACAGGATAGCCGCCACGAACGCTGACACCATCCACCACCTCATCGTTAGCCAGCACAGTACCCAGCTTCGGACACCAGTTCACCATCGTATCGGCCAGATAGGCAATTCGATAGTTCATCAGTATCTCCTGTTTCTTTTTCTCAGAGAAGCCGGCCCAGTCGGAGGCTGTAAAGTGCAGCTCCTCAGTACCCAGGGCGTTACAGTTCTCAGTACCCATCAGCTCGAAGTGCTCAATCAGCTTGATGGTGGGCTGAGCCTTGTGCGACGAAGTGCTGTAATAGCTCTTGAACATACGCTGGAAAGCCCACTGTGTCCACTTGTAGTAGATGGGGTCGCAAGTGCGGACCTCACGCTCCCAGTCGAAGCAGAATCCAATCTTATCCAACTGACTGCGATAGCGGTCGATGTTCTCGAAAGTGGTCTTCTCAGGGTGCTGGCCTGTCTGGATGGCATACTGCTCAGCGGGCAGTCCGTAGGCATCGTAGCCCATCGGGTTCAGCACGTTGAAGCCCTGCTGACGCTTGTAGCGGGCATAGATATCCGAGGCGATATAGCCTAAGGGATGACCCACGTGCAAGCCTGCTCCTGATGGATAAGGGAACATGTTGAGCACATAGAATTTCTTCTTGTTCTGGTCCTCTACCACGCGATAAGTGCCATTCTCCACCCATCGCTTCTGCCATTTCTGTTCGATTTCTCTGAAATTGTAATCCATTGTTGTATTTTTATTTTAATCGTTTCCGTACATTAATATTTTAGGCTGCAAAGGTAAGCATAAAAAACGAAAATCCTAACTTTTAATTGAAAAACTTGTAAAAATCAGTCTATCTTGAGGCAAAGAATGGTCAGGTCATCGCTCTGATCAGCATTACCCACATGGGTAGCAACATCATTGAGTATCATATTTACAGTGGATTTTGTATTGACAAATTCATCATTTCTCATCAGCTCCAGCAGGCGCTCTTCGCCATGTTGCTCCTGTTCTTCATTTTCTGCCTCCGTCAGACCATCGGAATAAACAAGCAGCGTATAGCCTTTGATATTGTCGATACACTCACCCACATACTCCAATTCAGGCCAGAGACCAACGGGGGCATTTGACTCCATATCGATGTATTTAGCACGATTGGGATTTCCTGGCTTCAGCTGGTTATTGACGATGACAGGTGAATTATGGCCGGCATTACAAAAATCCATCCGACCTGTTTCAAGGTCTATCTCGGCTATGAACATCGTGACAAAGATGCTGTTCTCATTATCAACAGAGAGCGTTTTATTGATTTGCATGGCAATCTGGGCAGGCGTAAACCCTTCCTTGGCTACACTACGGAAGAGATTCACTGCGACGGCCATTGTCATCGAAGCAGGTACACCCTTGCCTGAGACATCACCCACACAGATGTATAGCTTTTTGTCCTTCAAGAAGAAATCGTAGAGGTCGCCACCAACCTCTTTTGCAGGTGTCATCGAGGCATAGAGGTCGATGCCCAGTTCCTTAGGGAAGGCGTCGAACACATGAGGCACCATACCCATCTGTATCTCGCGGGCAATACGCAGTTCACTCTCAATACGCTCCTTGGCAGTAGTCGTTTCTTCCAGTTTGTTGTAGGCTTCCCCCAGTTTATCGTAGGCATCCTCCAGCTTACCATAGGCGGTCTCGATTTCCTTAGAGTGCTTGTTGCGACGATACAGGATAAAGGCCAGTGAGGCAATCACAAGAGCGGCGATGATACCCAGCATGGTCATAAACACACGATTCGCATGCTCTGTTTGTTTCTGAACTTCCATCTTCGACTGGTACTCGCTCAGTTGCAGGTTTTTGTTATAGCGGTCCAGACTGTCGTTTTTCAGTTTCACAGCAACATTCTGCAGTTCAATGTCGCGATTCTTTAGTTCGATGCTCTGGTTCTCTAGTGAAAGGTTCAGCGCTTCTTCTTTCAAGCGTCGTTGTTCAAGTTCATCGCTGATATGTTCCAATTCCAATTGTTGGTTCTTCAGCTTCAGGTCTTTTGCTTCATTCTCAGCGCGAGCTGCATCAAGAGCCAGCGAGTGGTTGAGCGATAGATTACGCAGTTTTTCCGAATTGACTGAGTCATTATACCGCTTGTATTTTAACTGTAAATCATAGGCCTCTTCCCATCGCCCAAGTTTTTTGTAAGCCCGTGCTGTCATCGACATTCGATCTAACGGCGAGGGAATGTTCTTCGCAAGTGCCAGCATTTTCTCGTAGTCGCCCATTTTTTCGGCATAATAGATATCCGCTTTCCGGCATACACTCGTACTTATCCCAGTTTCCTTTCTTGCTTTTTCAAGTTCTGCATAATAGGCTTTGTATGTTTCCTTATCATTCTCATCTAATGTAACTGCCATAAACTTATAAGCCAGTGCTTGCACACGTTGTTCTGGAAGAAGATTTGGCTCGCGGAGTGCTTTTTCCATTACTTCAAGAACTTTATCTTTCAGTAATCTATTATAATAGATTTTTGCCAATCCGAGGTAAACGAAAGAGATATTCAGATTCGGCAGATATTGTTCTTTATATTTAATACATTCAAGGAGTAACTCTTCAGCCTGTTTCTCCATCATAAGAGAGCTTAATATCTGAGCATTGGTGTATGTTGAGACAAAAAGGCCGTATTTGCTGTCGTTCTTATGGGCATATTCAGACATCTCTTTGACAATTTCCAGAGCTTGTTCACGCTTGCCATGTGCAGGAAGTGCGACGGCCTGGTTTGACCATGTCTTATAGAGCAATTCTTCGTTGTTAGATTGCTTTGAGAGTTCTATCAGCTGGTTGGTGACCTGTATGTATTGCTGTAATGAATCAGGCTTATTAAACAAACGATACATGTCTTTTTTCAGCTGCTCAATATCAGCAGTCTTCACTTGGGCAGCCGTTGTTAGCGACAATCCAAGGAGGCAAAAGCCTGCCATCCACCTGCAATATCTGAGCAAAGCGTTCATAAACGATGATTTTTTTGTTTGCAAAGATAGGTATTTTNNACCTTAGTCTTGGCTGTCCTGGCTCCACTGACGTTAGTGGCACAAGAAATAGCGTTACAAAAGCAGCGGAAATTCCCTAAGACGGTGCCTGCTGGAAACTATAGTGGCATCGCGTGGATGGGAGGTTCGAAATATGCTGTAGCAAACGACAAATCACCCACAACAGGTTTTTATCTGATGACGATAGATATCGACAGTATTTCAGGTGAACTATTGTCTGTGCGTTTGGATACTTTTCTGACATGTGGCCAGCCAACGCGCGACGAAGAGGGTGTCTGCTATATGCCTCAGAATCAGACAGTTTTCGTGAGTGGGGAGAGAGACCAGGAGATTTTGGAATTTAACCTCCAAGGTCAGCTGACGGGCAGAAAGCTGAATATCCCCGAAGTGTTCAAGACAGCTTATTCAAATCGTGGTTTCGAGGCCCTCACTTATCAGCAAAAGACGCATCGTTTCTGGACCACTTCTGAAAGTACGTTGCAGGCTGATGGAGACAAACCTACGATCGACAAGAAAATCAAGAACCGTCTGCGCCTTCAGTCTTTTGGTGATGACTTGCAGCCCAAAGAGCAATATTGGTATGAGACTGATTCAGCCATTGTCAAAAAGCGCAAAGGTACCAGTATTATGGGAGTTGGAGGTTTGGCAGCACTCGATGATGGTAGGATCGTGGTGCTCGAACGAGAGTTGTATTTCCCCAAAAAGCAGATTGGCTCGTATTGTCTTGTCAAACTTTACGTCGTTAATCCCTCTCAGCAACAGCCTGGTGAATTGTTGAATAAATCTTTACTGACAACGTTCCGTACGAAATTCAATATCACGCGCCATAATTTTGCTAACTATGAAGGCATCTGTGTAGGGCCTAAATTGGCTGATGGCCGCCAACTCCTTCTCCTCATCTGCGACTCCCAAAACCAGTATAAAGGAGTCATGAGAGATTGGTTCAAGACCATCATTCTTCCATCGCCCAGCGCTAACTGATTTTCAGACAGAGCATCGTCAGGTCGTCGCTGGGTTCAGCATCGCCAACAAAGTAACTGACAGTGGCATTCATCTGGTTAATGATCTGCTGACAATCTTCATCCGAACGGTTTTGGAAGAAACTGAGCACACGTTTGTCGCCAAACTGCTCTTGCAGGCTGTTTTCGGCTTCATTGAGACCATCGGTATAGAGGAATAAGGTGCGCCCACGGAGATTGTCAATGCTTTCCCCAATAAACTCCAGATCTGGCCACAAGCCTATGGGAGCATTCGATTCCACTTTGGCGAACCTAGGACGGCAGGGATCATCTGTTGTCAAAGGGGGATCGATAATAACAGGCGGATTATGGCCAGCATTGCAGTATTTCATCTGTCCCGTTGTGAGATCGATCTCTGCAATGAACATCGTGACGAACATACCGCTTTCATTATCCGCAGCCAACGTATCATTCAGTCTTGTTGCGGTATATTCTGGTGGGAAGCCCTCCTTAGCGTAGTTATGGAACAAATTCACCGCTACGGCCATTGTCATTGAGGCTGGTACGCCTTTACCGCTGACGTCGCCAATGCAAAGATAGAGCTTATTGTTCTGCATGAAGAAATCATAGAGGTCGCCACCAACTTCCTTTGCAGGCTTCATGGAGGCATAGAGGTCGACGCCAGGATGCTGTTGGAAAATATCGAATTTTCTGGGCACCATACTCATCTGGATATCACGAGCGATGCGCAGTTCACTCTCGATACGCTCCTTTGCCTTCGTAGTCTCCTCCAGTTTGCCATAGGCATTCTCCAGTTTCTCGTAGGCAGTCTCTATCGCTTTTTCATGTTTCTTGTGGCGGTGAAGTATAAAGCCAAGTGCTGAGATGATGATAGCAGCCACCAGGCCAAGCATAAACATAAACACGTGATGGCTGTGCTCTTTCTGCTTCTGTGCTTCCATCTTCGACTCCCATTCACTTAGCTGCAAATCCTTATTATTTTTGTCAAGGCTGTCATTTTTCAGTTTCACAGCCACATTCTGCAACTCAATGTCGCGGTTTTCCAGTTCGATGCGCTGGTTCTCAAGCGACAGGTTCAGGGCTTCCTCCTCCAGCCGTTTTTGGTCAAGTTCGTCGCTGATATGTTCCAGTTGGAGTGCCTGGTTGGCGAGACGGAGATCTTTTGCCTCACTTTCTGAACGGGCTAAGTCCAACTGTAAGGAGTGCTCTGCTGCTATCTGCCGCACTTCAAGGGCCGACACCGAATCGGAAACTTTCTTGTAGCGTTTGTGTGTGTTGTATGCTGCCTTATAGTCACCGAGCAAGTAATTAGCCGAAGCTATGAAGGCCAGTCTGACTTGTGGGCTTACTATGGTCTTGGCAATCTCTAATGCTCGCTTATAGTCCTTATTAATCTTGGCGTGATTGAACTCCACGATTTTGTAGATGTCACTATCATCCACCTTATTGGTCTGTGTCTGTTTCCACTCCTGATAGGCCTTTTCAAACTCTTCCTCGTTGCCAATACCGTCTGCAAGATACAGCTTACTCAAGGCGATACAGACGTATGCATTAAGGGTTTGACTGTGTACTGTCTGCAAGTTTGGCTCCTGAAGCCCCCTTCGTGCCAGTTCCAGCGTTTTCTGATAGTCGTGCTTATTATAGTAGATGCGACAAAGTCCGATGTAGTTGGCAGCNNTTTCTGTTCCGCATAGGCTTTAATCTCCTTCACCATATCAAGACCTTTGCTGCGGTCGATCTTGCGGAAGGTGTACAGAGCCTTGTTGCACCAACCTTTGTAGAATGCCTGTTCGTCGTTTGTCTTCTTAGCCAGTTCCATCAGACGGTCTGTGGTCACCATGAACTTCTCGATACTGTCCGTATTATACAGACTGTACATCGTGGCTCTCAGTTCCTCGATGTCCTTCTTCTCCTGCTGTGCTGCCGCAGACAGCGACAATAGGAGAAACAGCAGATATATCATCCGTCTTCTCATGTACCGCCCTTCAAGCTTGGGCCACAAACTGGCTACAAAGATAAGAATAATAACTGAAACAAAAAAGAATTATGTGGAAAAATCTCCCTTTTCTTGCCGGTATCGACAAAAAAGCGTAACTTTGCAGCAGGATTTTGCACTAAAACTTGTCATGAAAAGAATTCTCTTTATCTGTCTTGGCAATATCTGCCGTTCACCAGCTGCTGATGGCATCATGAGGCATCTGGTGGCTGAGCGGGGACTTGAGGATGAGTTCCTCATCGATTCTGCTGGCATCGGTTCCTGGCATGTGGGACAGTTGCCTGATTATCGCATGCGTCAGTGTGGACAGCGACATGGGTATAATTTCGATCATCGTGCCCGTCAGTTCTCTTCGAAGGACTTTGCCCGTTTTGATCTTATTGCTGTGATGGACCAGGAGAACTATCACGATGTGGCACGTCAGGCCAATTCCCAAGCCGATTTGGCCAAAATCATCCGCATGAGCGACTATCTGCGCCACCATCCTGGCCAAAAAACCGTTCCTGATCCCTATTATGGCGACACTCGCGACTTCGAATTTGCCCTTGAACTGCTCGAAGATGCCTGCGAAGGTTTGCTCGAAGAACTGACAAAAAGCCACCAATAAACTTTACAAACTGATTCGTGAGATTTGCGTGGAATTCACCAACTCCGCATTGGCTTTCAAATACGCGAAATATGTCCTGTTTTGTAAGTATTTGACTGTCTGATGCTTATAAATCTGCTCCCTTTTCGACCTTCGAAAAATGCCCGTTTTTGCTATTAATTCTTGCGAGTTTTACTATTAATATGCGCAATTTTCCCTCTAGGGGGAATAATTGTTCCCTAGGCAGGGAACAAATTT
>LXOW01092184.1_pt1 | contig 13711 bp, 14 predicted proteins | sample 1368591 | NCBI WGS metagenome assembly LXOW01 (sample SAMN04884650, study PRJNA319009) | bovine gut metagenome | isolation source: Cow rumen | host: Bos taurus | place: Italy: Legnaro (PD) | collected 2014-07-09
GACACGCTGAACATGCTCAGCGTGAAAGACGGCATCGGACTGCCCGAAGAGGACTACGAAGAGGAGGAGAGCACTGCCGCCAACAGTAGTGCGTCCAGCGGTTCGGCCGCTGGAAAAGGCACGACGACCGCCCAAACCAAGCAAACGAAATCGAAGACCCCCGTACTGGATAATTTCGGTACCGACCTGACACAGTTGGCACTGCAAGGAGCCCTAGACCCCTGTGTGGGCCGTCAGGACGAGATCCAGCGCGTCATCGAAATCCTTGGTCGCCGCAAGAAAAACAACCCGATACTCATTGGTGAACCGGGCGTTGGAAAGAGTGCCATCGTCGAAGGACTGGCACAGATGATTGCCACACACCACTGTTCGCCGATGCTCTTCAACAAGCGTCTGGTGACGCTCGACATGACGGGTGTGGTAGCTGGTACGAAGTATCGCGGACAGTTCGAAGAGCGCATGAAGATGCTCGTCAAAGAACTGGAGCAAAATCCTGATATCATTATATTTATCGACGAGATACACACCATGATTGGTGCGGGTTCGGCTGCTGGTACGATGGATGCTGCAAACATCCTGAAGCCGGCATTGGCACGCGGAACCATACAATGTATCGGAGCCACGACGTTGGACGAATACCGCAACTCCATCGAAAAGGACGGAGCCCTGGAGCGCCGTTTCCAGAAGGTGATGGTAGAACCCACGACCAATGAGGAGACGTTGCAGATCCTGAAGAATGTGAAGGGTCGCTACGAATATCATCACCACGTGACTTACACCGACGATGCACTGGAGGCTTGTGTCAAATTGACAGCCCGCTACGTCAGTGACCGTTTTATGCCGGACAAGGCAATAGACGCGATGGACGAAACGGGTTCGCGCGTACATCTGCAGAATGCCACCATTCCACCCGAGATTACCGAGAAGGAAAAGGAACTCGAAGAGGTTCGTGTGCACAAGAACGATGCCGTTGGCGACCAGAATTACGAGTTGGCAGCAAGCTATCGTGACCGCGAGGCTGTGCTGCAAAGCGAACTGAAGGCACTGAACGACAAGTGGCTCAACGGCGAGGTGGACGTGCGTCAGGAGGTCACGGCCGAACAGGTGGCCGGTGTGGTATCGATGATGACGGGCGTCCCCGTCCAGCGCATGGCGCAGGAAGAGGGCATCCGACTGAAGGGCATGGCGCAGGAACTGAAACAGCACGTCATTGCGCAGGACAAGGCAATAGAGAAGATGGTTCGTGCCATTCAGCGCAACCGCGTAGGCCTGAAAGAGCCCAACCACCCCATCGGAGCCTTTATGTTCCTGGGCCCGACAGGCGTCGGCAAGACGTATCTCGCCAAGAAACTGGCAGAGTTTATGTTCGGTTCGTCAGACGCACTCATCCGTATCGATATGAGCGAATATACGGAGTCGTTCAACGTGTCGCGACTCATCGGTGCGCCTCCGGGATATGTCGGTTATGAGGAGGGCGGACAGTTGACGGAGCGCGTGCGTCGTCACCCCTACTCTATCGTACTACTCGACGAGATTGAAAAAGCTCACGGCAACGTCTTCAACCTGTTGCTGCAAGTGTTGGACGAAGGTCGTCTGACAGATGGCAACGGTCGTTTCGTGGACTTCCGTAATACGGTGATCATCATGACCTCGAATGCCGGTACACGCCAGCTGAAGGAATTTGGTCGCGGCGTGGGATTCAACACCAACTCGTCTGCTCTGATGCTCGATGAAAAGGACAAGGAACACGCACGCCAGATTGTGCAGAAGGCATTGTCGAAGCAATTCTCGCCGGAATTTCTGAACCGTCTGGATGAAATCATCACTTTCGACCAGCTGGATCTCGAAGCCATCAAACAGATTATCGACGTCGAACTGAAAGGCCTCTATCAGCGTATCGGGGATATGGGTTACACCATCGAACTCTCGGACGAGGCGAAGCAGTTTGTGGCCGAAAAGGGCTACGACGTGCAGTTCGGTGCCCGCCCGTTGAAGCGCGCCATCCAGACATACATCGAGGACGGCATTTCGGAACTCATCGTCAATGGCAACATCGAACCTGGAGCGACGATTCACATCACAAAGGCAGCAGACAAAGAAGAATTAACTATCAATTAATAGGAATATGAGAAAGATGAAGATTACCCTCGCGTCGCTGTGCTTAGTGGCACTGACAGGCTCCGTTTTGACATCGTGTGGTGCAGGAACGCTGCTGCAGACTATGGGCAGCGGCGGAACGATCGCTAATATCTTCACCAGCGTTATCGGCATGGACAAGGTAACCGAAAAGGGACTTATCGGCACATGGCGCTACGACAGCCCGGGTGTGGCATTCACCAGCGAGAACCTGTTGGCGAAGGCTGGCGGTGAGGTGGCTGCCACGAAGATAGAACAGGAAGCTGCACCGTATTTCCAGAAGGCTGGAATTACGAGCCAGAATACCGTCGTACAATTCAACGAGGACAAGACCTTTAAAGCTACCATTGCCGGCAAGAGCTGGGGTGGCACGTGGTCGTTCGACGAGGCTACGGCCAAGGTCACATTGCAAGGTCTGATACTTAGCGTCAACTGCTATGCCAAGCGCGAATACGGCGGCATTGCCCTACTCTTTGAGTCGAAGAAACTGTTGACTGTGCTGCAGGTGCTGGCAACCATGAGCGGCAATGAAACCGCGCAGAAGGTAAGTGACCTGAGCAAGAACTACGACGGCATCCGTCTTGGTTTCGACATGAAACAATAATCCGCACGGACAATGAAGATAGGTATCATACAACAGCACAATACGGCCGACCGCGACGACAACAAACGACGTCTGGCGGAAAAGATTAGAAGTCTGGCGGCAAAGGGCGCTGAACTCGTAGTGCTGCAGGAATTACACAATGGTCTGTATTTCTGTCAGGAAGAGAACGTCGAGACGTTCAATCAGGCAGAACCCATTCCCGGCCCTTCGACGGAGTTCTATGGCGCATTGGCTAAAGAACTGGGTGTCGTTATCGTCACTTCCCTCTTCGAACGTCGCGCCACAGGTCTGTATCATAACACAGCGGTAGTACTCGAAAAGGACGGTTCAATTGCCGGCAAATACCGCAAGATGCACATCCCCGACGACCCTGGCTACTACGAGAAGTTCTACTTCACGCCCGGTGACATGGGATTCCAGCCCATCGATACCAGCGTGGGGCGTCTGGGCGTATTGGTTTGCTGGGATCAGTGGTATCCCGAGGCCGCACGACTGATGGCGCTAGCTGGTGCGGAGATACTGATCTACCCCACCGCTATCGGCTACGATCCCAACGACACGCGCGACGAACAAGAACGACAGCGCATGGCGTGGCAAACCGTTCAGCGCGGACATGCTGTAGCCAACGGACTGCCTGTCGTCACCGTTAATCGCGTGGGTGACGAGGATGGTGTGCCGTTCTGGGGTACGTCATTCGTAGCTGGACCGCAGGGTGAATTGCTTTACGAAGCGCCCATTAATGAGGAAGTAGAAACCGTCGTTGACGTCGACATGCAGCGCTCCGAACAGGTGCGTCGCTGGTGGCCCTTCCTCCGCGACCGCCGCATAGAGAATTATAACGACCTAACGCGCCGTTTCATTGATAAAGAGTAAATTGTCAAATAGTAAATTGAAATAATGGCAAACGATTTAAGATTTCAGGTAGTAGAAGAGGCTTTCAAGAAACGTCCTGTCGAGGTGAAGGTGCCAAAAGAGCGCCCCTCGCAATTCTTTGGCAAGTACGTTTTCGACCGCAAAAAGATGTACAAATATCTGCCGAAGAACATCTACGACAAGATGATTGACGTAATGGATAACGGTGCCTCGCTGGACAGAGGCATTGCCGACTCGGTGGCTGCAGGTATGAAGCAGTGGGCACTGGAAATGGGTGTGACACACTATACACATTGGTTCCAACCTCTGACAGAAGGTACAGCCGAGAAGCATGACGCCTTTGTAGAGCATGACGGTAAGGGCGGCATGATTGAGGCATTCAGCGGTAAACTGCTTGTACAGCAGGAACCCGATGCATCGTCGTTCCCCAACGGCGGTATCCGTAATACTTTCGAAGCCCGAGGCTACTCAGCCTGGGACCCCACTTCCCCTGTGTTTATCATTGATGACACGCTGTGTATCCCTACCATATTTATCGCATATACGGGTGAAGCACTGGACTACAAGGCTCCACTGTTGCGCGCCCTGCATGCCGTGGGCAAAGCCGCCAAGGACGTCTGCAAGTATTTCTACGACGACGTGACGAAGGTGCAGGTGAACCTGGGTTGGGAACAGGAATACTTCCTTGTTGACGAAGGGCTCTATTCCGCACGTCCTGACCTGTTGATGACCGGCCGCACGCTGATGGGCCACGAGAGTGCGAAGAACCAGCAGATGGACGACCACTATTTCGGCACTATTCCCGATCGTGTGCAGGCCTTCATGAAAGACCTTGAGATACAGGCTCTGGAATTGGCCATTCCCGTAAAGACGCGCCACAACGAGGTGGCACCTAACCAGTTTGAGCTGGCACCCATCTTCGAAGAGTGTAACCTCGCTGTCGACCATAACATGCTGCTCATGTCGCTGATGAAGAAAGTAGCTCGCAATCATGGTTTCCGCGTGCTGCTCCACGAAAAGCCCTTTGCCGGCATCAACGGCAGCGGTAAGCATAACAACTGGAGTCTCAGTGCTGATAACGGCGTATTACTGCACGCTCCAGGCAAGACGCCCGAGGAGAACCTGCGTTTTGTGACATTCATCGTCGAGACGCTGATGGCTGTTTACAAGCATAACGGACTACTGAAGGCAAGCATCATGAGTGCGACGAACGCCCATCGTTTGGGTGGCAACGAGGCACCTCCCGCCATCATCTCGTCGTTCCTTGGTACCCAACTGACGGAGTTGCTCGACCATATTGAGCAGTCGGATAAAAACGAGCTTTTCAACCTGAAGGGCAAGCAGGGTATGCAGATTGATATCCCGCAGATTCCCGACCTGATTGTTGACAATACTGACCGCAACCGCACATCGCCCTTTGCCTTTACAGGTAATCGCTTTGAGTTCCGTGCACCTGGTTCAAGCGTCAACTGCGCATCGGCCATGATTGCCCTGAATGCCGCAATGGCTGAAGCCCTGACAAGTTTCAAGGAGCGCGTGGATGCCAAAATCAAAGCCGGCGAGCAGAAGATTCCCGCCATCCTCGAAGTATTGAAGGATGACATCAAGACCTGCAAACCCATCCGTTTCGACGGCAACGGATACTCGGAGGCTTGGGTGAAGGAGGCCGCCAAGCGCGGACTGGACGTCGAGAAGTCGTGCCCCGTCATCTTCGAGCACTATCTCGACGACAGCAGCGTCAAGATGTTCGAGAGTACGAAGGTCATGAACCGCAAAGAGCTAGAGGCTCGCAACGAGGTAAAATGGGAAATGTACGTGAAGACCGTGCAGATTGAGGCCCGCGTATTGGGTGACCTCGCCATGAACCACATCATCCCCGTATCGACGCACTATCAGTCGCAGCTCATCAAGAACGTACAAGGCATGAAAGACGTCTTCTCGTCTGACAAGGCCGAGCGTCTGTCGTCGCGAAACATGAAACTCATCGAGGAAATTGCCGAGCGCACAGAGAAAATCGAACAGCTCGTTGATGACTTGACGGAAGCACGTCGCGTGGCCAACCGCATCGAGAACATCCACCAGCGCGCTATTGCCTATCATGATACGGTTTGTCCTCACATGGAGGCCATCCGCACAGAGATTGACAAACTGGAACTCATCGTCGAAGACGGTCTTTGGACGCTGCCGAAGTACCGCGAGCTGCTGTTTATCCGCTAAGGCGCATACAGAGTGCGGCTGACCCGAAAAATCGGCTAACCCGCAGGCAGCAGTCCCGACGCGGCAAAAACAAAAAGAAAAAAGGAACTCCATTTTGAGTCCCTTTTTCTTTTCTTCTGAGGTGCCTGGCGGATTCGAACCGCCGTAGACGGTTTTGCAGACCGTTGACTAAGCCACTCATCCAAGGCACCATAGGTGGCTGACCTTAGGTCAAGCACAGCATTTTTGCGATTTGCGGGTGCAAAGGTACGAATTATCTTGGACTCCACCAAATTTTTTGCAGTTTTTTTTCAATTCACAATCCTTACACGGGTCTCCACCCTTGCGAACGGCATTATACAACCGCCAAGCGGCATAGCCAAATGCCGCAAAAAGGATGATTGACGTAATCAAAATTTGTATATCCATGAACCTTTAACCGTGAACCCTGAACCGCAATTAGTTCCTCAATTTCCTCAATAATACCTTGTTGATGGCCTGAATCTTGCGTCCACCCTTCTCAATATCCTGCGTGATGTCCTCACGTACATTATTTATATTATTAAAGAAGTCGCTGAAAGCATTCAACACCTGATTGGGCTGAGCCTCGTCTTCACTTACCTCGGGATTAGCGACAATCTTGATGCCCAGATGTTCAATGCACACGTCAATGTCGTTATCGGTCATGATAGGATCACCGTCGTAATGAATAGCCCCTGGCTCCTTGCGGTGGATGTGCAGGCTACGCGTACGGAACGTCTTGATTTTCGAATTGTTGCCCAGCGTCTTCATAAACAGGTCGGCGGCAATCTGCGGAGCATCCAGCGCCGTAAACGGTTCCATGATGATAACGTCCATCTCACCATCCTTCATCGTCGCCCCTGGAGCGATGTAAGCATTGTTGCCGTATTGCGACGCATTGGCACAGGCAATGAGGAATGCCTTATATCGGCTCGTACCCGTGTCATCTACAATCTCATACGTCTCAGGCTTGTATTTCAATCCCTCTTTCAAAACGTTTTCCACATACGTGATTGGTCCGCGTTTGCCCGCCTCGGCAAATTTCAGCGAGATAAACGCGTCGAAGCCCATACCGCACGTGCAGAAGAACGGCAGGCCGTTGATGACGCCATAGTCAAAAGCCTCTATCTGACACGTATTGATCAGTTCCAGCGCCTTCGTGACGTTCAGCGGGATACACAAGTGGCGAGCCAGTCCGTTGCCAGAGCCACAAGGGATGATACCCAGCGCCGTATCGGTATGCACCAGCGACCGCGCCACCTCGTTCACCGTCCCGTCGCCACCCACGGCAACGACAACATCGGCACCGTCTTTGGCTGCCTCACGGGCTATCTCGGCAGCATGGCCGCGATATTCCGTAAAGCGCACCTCGCAGTCGAAGCGCTCCGCGTCCATCACCTCAGCTATCTGCTCAGGAATGTGTTCCTTGCTGGCAGTACCCGAAATGGGATTGACAATGAATATGATGCGTTTTTTCGTACTCATTTGAATGCAAAATTACAAAAAAACGTTGAATTTTAGAACATATTTTGAAATAAATTAAGTAAAAATGACATTTTATCCGATTTTTTGTGCGCAGTTTAAAGAAAAATGTGTATCTTTGCAGTCTGAAAACAAATATGTGGCTTCGGCTACACCTATTTTTATGGGACAATTACAAGAAAGATACAAGCTTTATCGTGAGCCCCAGAAGTTTATGGAGGCTGACGTATATCCTTATTTCCGCGCCATTGAGGGCAAGCAGGGAACTGAGGTTGAGATGGGTGGCCATAAGGTCTTGATGTTCGGCTCTAACGCCTATACAGGTCTTACGGGTGACCAGCGTATCATCGATGCCGCTAAGGCTGCACTCGACAAGTACGGCTCTGGATGTGCCGGAAGCCGTTTCCTCAATGGTACCCTCGACCTGCATGTACAGCTGGAGAAGGAAATCTCAGAGTTTATCGGCAAAGACGACTGTCTGTGTTTCTCAACAGGATTCTCCGTCAATCAGGGCGTCTTAGCAATGGTAGTTGGCAAGGACGACTATATCATCTGCGACGATCGTGACCACGCAAGTATAGTGGACGGTCGCCGTCTTTCGTTTGCCAAGCAGCTGCACTATAAGCATAACGATATGGAAGATCTCGAGCGCGTGCTCCAGAAGCTCCCCTACGAGGCCATCAAACTCATCGTTGTTGACGGCGTATTCTCGATGGAGGGCGACCTCGCCAAACTCCCCGAGATTGTCGAGCTGAAGCACAAGTACAACTGCTCCATCATGGTTGACGAAGCACACGGCATCGGAGTATTTGGCAAGCAGGGCCGCGGTGTTTGCGACCATTTCGGACTTACCGACGAGGTTGATCTCATCATGGGTACGTTCTCGAAGTCATTGGCCTCTATCGGTGGTTTCATTGCCTCCGACTGGGATACCATCAACTTCCTGCGCCACACTTGCCGCACCTACATCTTCTCCGCTTCCAATACGCCTGCAGCCACCGCTGCCGCTATGACCGCACTGCACATCATTCAGCAGGAACCTGAGCGCATTCAGGCCCTGTGGGACGTCACCCGCTACGCCCTGCAGCGTTTCCGCGAAGAAGGATTTGAAATTGGCGATACCGAAAGCCCCATCATTCCTCTTTACGTACGCGACGTCGACAAGACGTTCCTCGTCACCTCTTTGGCATTCAAGGCCGGTGTGTTCATCAACCCAGTCATTCCGCCCGCATGTGCTCCACAGGACACACTCGTGCGTTATGCGCTGATGGCCACGCATACAAAGGAACAGGTCGACCGTTCTGTCGTCGCACTGAAGAAAATCTTCGTCGAACAAGGCATCATCAAGTAAAATAATTGCCGAAATATTTGCGGGTGTCGCAAAAAATGCGTACCTTTGCAGCCGATTTAAAAAATCGCATGCGAAATCAGGCTTCGCCTCAGCAAAGAGCAAGTTCTCTGCATTCGGCTTGCACTGATTTTGGCACCGCAAAAAATCGAGGTGTAGCGCAGTTGGTAGCGTTCCTGGTTTGGGACCAGGCTGTCGCAGGTTCGAGTCCTGTCACCTCGACTTAGATAATATCAATTGACCGCTGAATCATATGATTCAGCGGCCTTTTTATTTAATTAAATAGGAACAACACCGCGATGTAAGCCAAGAATAGCAGCTATACAACCTCCATACCGAACGGTGACAAGGCCAGCTTTGCCAAGCGGAAGTGCATCTTGCCCCAGGGGATGCCAATGATGGTGATGCAGAGCAGCAGACCGTAAAAGATGTGGGTAAGACAAATCCAGATGCCGCCAACGAAGAACCACAGGACATTCATGAACATGCTCAAGCAGCCCGGCTGCGACTCTTTCCACTTCACCTTCGAGCCGAACGGCCAGATGGCCAGCATGCCCAGTTTCATGCTTTGCAAGCCGAACGGGATGCCGATGATGGTTATCATCAGTACCAGTCCGGCGATGAAATACTCAATGGCAGTATGCAGCCCGCCAAAGATTAACCAAATGATGTTACCTAATATCTTCATATTCGATCTTTTACGATTCTCTGTTTGTTAGACGTAAAAACAATGCGAAAAGTTGCAGATGAAATAAATAAGTGCTATCTGGGGCAACAAAATCAGCGGAAGGCCATATTTGAACTTCTTGTGCATTGTCTTATGATGCCAGACTTTCATGCCAAGCAATGCACCAATGCTGCCGCCAATGACTGCAAGTATCAGCAAGGTTGCCTCCGATATGCGCCAGCTGCCTTGCTTGGCCTTCCACTTGACCTTCGGTCGAGCCTGCTCACGCTCGGCATAGCTCAAACGAGTTTGGCTCTGCCCTCGCTTACTCGCAGCCTTGTCAATGCCATAGACGAGGAAGGTCACGACGTTAATAACTATCAGATAATATAACAATGCATTCATTATTTCAGGTCCTTTAGTAGCAATTCACAAATTCCATCTTCCCTGATGACCTTTGGAGCAGCCTTACCTGCCAACACCAAGACCTTCCTCCCATTGCGGTAAATATGTAGCTGGCGGGAGCGGACTACCGCTGTCAGTTCTGGATCATCCTGCATAGCTATCCATAGAAAATGATACTCACCATCCTCTTCGAATAGTTTGCGTTGCAGGTGCGAACACATATTTGTCGTGTCAATCTTCATCATCTCATTGGCTTGTTCATTTCAGATAATTGTAGCAATGAGTTGCATCGCCTTCTGGTAAGCTAATCGTTCATCACTTCTATATAAAAACTGAATGGACGGAAACCGTCGTTGCAGCTGATCATCGCACTCATCGGGTTCTTCATCCATCCGTCGTAGAAGTTGCCCTCGCCTCGGGCAAGGGATTCCACGAACGGTCTCATGGATTCCCATGCAGACGGACACATTCCTTCAGGCTTTCGGCCGTCAATGGAAATCCACTGCTGGCCCTCTCTGACATCGCAGGTATGCTCAATCGGGTTCTCGTATTTCGCCATCAAATCCTCATAGACCGTCTGGCGAATGGCTGTGATTCGTACTTTGTTCATATATCTATCGTTTCTTCTTCCCTGGTTATTTCCCAGAATGGAATGTCTTTTAATCTTATTTATCGTATTCTCATAATCTGCGCCAATCAACTCTTCAAAATTCTTCATTACTTCATTTTTATTGCAAAGGTACTCATTTTCCCTTTATTATTCGTATCATTACACCAAATATTAGGATTGTTTATGAAGCTATCGTTTCTTTCAGGGAAAATCCCCACGAAAGTTTAGGGATTCTGGAATCGCAGAATAGGAATTTTCATTTTCAAATCCCATAGATTCGCCTTAACTTTGCACCGTGAAAAGGACATAAGAGCCTCTCACGAAACAGAAGTTTAACTTATAAAAAATGAAGATTATGAAGAAGATGAATAAGGTGATCGCAATCATGATGATGATGAGCATCACATTCGCAATGCCGGCAATGGCAGGTAACAAGAGTAACCATCACAATGGCAAGAACGACAAGGCCGTTGTAGTGAATAACCACAAGTCTGAGTCTCACTTTGACAAGGTGGACAAAGCACTCTCTCACAACGATGCGCACAAGACGCATGCCTATCGTCCTGACGTGAAGACCACCACCATCAAGGTGAGCCGTCACGACTCTCACAAGAAGGTTGTGGCAAAGGTCGAGAACATGAAGGGCGTGATGGACACCAACTGGAATCCCCGCACTCGTGAGTTGACAGTCCGCTACGATGCCAATAAGACTTCAGCCCGCAACATCAAGCACTTCATGGCATAACTGTTTGCCATTCCATATATAATCCCAAGGCTGCGATTAAGCGAGGGCAATGATGCTTGCATCGATTGCCGAGCGTGAGCAGCGTCGACCAAAGGTCAAGAGACCCCAGCTTGCATTTCTGCAGGTCGGGGTCTTGTTGTTTTGAAGTGGAATCACTTTATGATACCTCGATGGCCTTGGTGACTCACGATAGCTATCTGCCTTGTTCCGTTCCTTGGGCATAATCTATTTCAGATACTCATCATCCCTCACCAGCACCTTCTCAATCTTGCCGACGTACATCGTATGGAAGTCACGCTGGGGATAGTTCGCATCGATGGTGTCCTGATAGAGGAATCCACTCTCTTGTAGCTCCGACTGATAGAGTTTCTTGCAAACCAAAACCAGCTTGGCTTCCTCGAAATAGACGGTATTGTCTGCATAGACGGGCGTGAGACCTGCCTTTACGATTTTGTCCTCGTCGCGGCCAGACACACTGCCAAGGTAGGCCATCTGCTTTTTGAACGACTTATCCATGACACAAAGTGTGAAGTAGTCCTCCCTGTCCACAAACTCCTTAGTATAGCGCGACGGACGCAGATAAATCACAGCCGTAGGGTCATTATGTCCCCACAGGCATCCCAGGTGTCCCCAAGAGGCCGTCATAGTGTTGCAACTATTCTCATCGCCCGCCGTCACCAGCATCCATTCACCACCAATCAGGTTGAACGGATTGAACTTCATTTCTTTATAGTTTATCTCTTTCATATCACAAAACATATTAAATCTGGGTGGCAAGGACGGTGCAAACCGAATGCAATAGAGCTTGCTCTATTTGCTGAGGTGCAGCCCGTTCTCGCAAATTTATTCGCAAAGGTACGAAAAAATGAAGAATATTTGCTACCTTTGTGCCAAGTTTTAACGAAATATTAGGAAATGAAGAAGATTTTGACCCTCCTTCTGGCTGCCCTCGGGCTGAACACAGCTTGCAGCCAGAATTTTGAAAACATGGAAGTGAAGGAATTTGCCGAACTTATTGCAGACTCCATTGCGTGCCACACTCAGACCTTTAGGTCAGAGAACGTGGTAATCCTTGACGTGCGAAAAGCCGACGAGTTTGCAGAAGGGCATATCAAGGGAGCAATCCTTATCGACCAGTTCCAAAGCGACTTCGTGGAACAGGCTAAGGCAAAACTGCCAAAAGACAAGACTATCGCCATCTACTGCCGCAGCGGTCGCCGTTCAGCCAATGCTGCAGGAAAATTGGCAGATGTCGGCTACAAGTGCGTGAACCTCAAAGGTGGCATCCTCGCATGGAAAGAAGCAAATATGCCTGTGACCAAAGAAGAATAGACTATGGCATATATGAATAAATACCAGTCTGATGACTATCGGCGTGAAGAGCTGATACGTATCATCGAGCATAGTGTGGAGAAACTGACTTTAGCCGAATTAGAGGCACTATATTATGACATGACGACGAAGTCGTACATTAACGACTAAAGCTCTATATGGCGCGCGAAGGATGAAATCAAAACGGTGGACAATGGCCACCGACACACCAATACTCCAAAACTATCCTTCAATACTCCGAAAGTATTGAAAAGCACTCTTGCTACTTTTCCGTGTTTTCTCGGTTATCCGTGTAGCTATTCACATTCTTACAGGATATTCAGGGAATTGAGGAATACGATGACGATGGCGATGGGGATGATCCATCGCAGGAGAACGAGATAAATGAACGAGGCCACACGTGAACCCTGATACCTGGTCTGAGGAACAAACCATCCTGTAAACAGCGCCATAGTTAATACTCCAAGTGGCATCAGGAAATTGGTGACAAGATCGTTGAAATTGTCAAAGAGGTTCTTCCCCATGATGGTGAGCCAGTCGGCATGACCCGTCAGCGACAGCACACACAACGTATTGGTTACCACAAGTATCAGGCTGGTAAAAATCACACTCTGATGCCGGTTAAGGGGATGCTTGGTTTCTGACGTTGCCTCACAGAAAAAGGCTACCATCACTTCCATCAAGGAGATGGTTGAGGTGATGGCTGCGACGCACATCAGGGCGAAGAAAGCAACACTGGTAATGGTCGGACTGAACATGTGCGTAAACACTGCCGGCAGTGTGACAAATGTCAGTTCCGGTCCTTCCGTAGGACTGAATCCGAAGGCAAATACAGCAGGCAGGACAATGGAGCCGGCAAGTAACGACACGATAATGACCAGGATAATCATTTGCAGCGACGTACGTGTAACATTTTGCTCTTTCGGCATATATCCTCCGTACGTAATGAGTACACCGACGCCAAGGGATAAGGTAAAGAAACTAAGTCCCATGGCTTCGAGTATGACATTCGCGTTGATTTTCGAGAAGTCAGGCTCGAAGAGGAAGCGCAGTCCGGCGGTTCCGCCGTCGAGAAGCACCATGTGGATTGCCATCACGATTAACATAATGAACAGCAGGGGCATGAGAATCTTGCTCAGCCGCTCAATACCCTTGTTGACGTCGAACCACAGTACCGCTGCCGTCAGGATAATGGAGATGACGGCATACAATATCATCAGAGGGGCATTTCCCTCGAAAGTGTTGAAGAAGGCCGTGAGCTGAGAGGCATCCATGCCAGCAAAGGAGTTCGA
>LXOW01354467.1_pt1 | contig 13711 bp, 14 predicted proteins | sample 1368591 | NCBI WGS metagenome assembly LXOW01 (sample SAMN04884650, study PRJNA319009) | bovine gut metagenome | isolation source: Cow rumen | host: Bos taurus | place: Italy: Legnaro (PD) | collected 2014-07-09
CAACTGACATGAAGCCGACGACGATACCGATGACGAACGCGATTCGCGCGCTGAACGCCGCAGAGCAACCGGCTGCAGAACCGCCTACCAGAGGATAACCAATGAAAAGCTACTTCTGCCCGAAGTGCGGAGCCGAAGTTCCGCTGAGCGACATCAACGTGTCGGCCGACCTCATGCTCTGCAAGAGCTGCGGCGAGACTTCTTCGTTCGCCGAGGCCGCGAGCGAAACCGGCGACGAACGCATCCTGCTCAATCCGCCGCCGAAGCACCTTAGGATCGAGACCGATCCGATGGACCCCGAGCGTCGCACGACGATCACGTACAAGAAGATTTCCTTGCTAGCGCTTTTCTTCGTTCCGTTCACCTGCTTCTGGGCGGGCGGCTCGATGGCGGGCATCTACGGCTCCCAGATAGTCAAAGGCGCGTTCGACCCCAAGCTGTCGCTCTTCGGGCTACCATTCCTGATCGGCTCCATCGTACTCGTCAGCGCGTGCTTCTTCATGCTGTTCGGCAAGCGCGTCCTCGAGCTTAAGGGCGGCGAGGCGAAGTACTTCGCGGGCGTCTTTGGCATAGGACTCAGGAAGCGATTCCACTACGACTGCCAGACGAAGGTCTCGCGCGGAGCGGCGGCATTCCAGCAGAAGGGACAGACGATCGAAGAGATACAGATTTCGCCTTCTGACGGCTCCGGCAAGATCCGCATCTTCGCGCTGACCGACGACGACGCGCTCAACTACATCCTCGAGTTCCTGCGCCGCGCCTTCCGCTGATAGGGCAGGCGCCAGACCCGCAGTCTATGCGCGCGGGGCGAAGCCCAGGACGCCGCAGTTCTCTCCGACGAGATACGACCGCGCTATTGCGTCATGCACATACGCTTTCGCGCCGCGAACGGCGGAGGAAAGATCGCGACCAAGCGCGAGTTCAGCGGCAAGCGCCGCAGCAAGTGAACAGCCGGTGCCGTGAGTGGAAACGGGATTGGCGACCCACGGCATCGAAAACTCATCGAACGCCTTTCCGTCAAAAAGAACGTCAACCGCCATCGCGCCAGAACCATGACCGCCCTTCACAAGCACGGCGCAGCCAAACTTTTCGTGAAGCCGGGCTGCGAGCTCCCTTGCGCGCGACGCATCTGCCGCGCGGCTTTCAGACGGATCGGCAGCAATTCCGCAAAGTGCCTCGGCCTCTGGCAGGTTCGGCGTGACGAGCGTGGCAAGCGGAAGAAGACGCTTCGTGAGAGCGGCGACTGCATCGTCGGATACGAGTTTAGCGCCGCTCGTCGCAATCATGACCGGGTCTATCACCTTTGCGATCTCTGGATGCGCGGCAAGCCGGTCGGCGATAACTTCGATCGCTGCGTGGTCTGCAAGCATCCCCGTCTTAAGTGCGCGAATCTCGTAGACGCCAAGAACCGCATCGAGCTGCGCCGCAACAAAGTCGGCGGGGACAGCATGGATTGCTGAAACGCCATGCGGGTTCTGCGCCGTGAGCGCGGCAAAGACAGTGCAGCCGTGGAGACCGTAGGCGTGGAAAGCGCGAAGATCCGCCTGCACGCCGGCGTTGCCGCCGGAATCGCTTCCGGCAATGGTAAGGCAACAAGGAGATATTGCACCGTTCATGACGCGTATTATATCACACAACGCCAAGGAAGCGGTCGGCGTTTTCGTCGGTGATCCGCTCGAGTTCCGCAGAGGAGATATTTAGGATGTCGGCCGTCTTGGCAAGGACGTCGGAGATCGACGGAGAGTCAGAAGAGGAAGTTCTGTCGGTTTCGACGAGGAGACGGTCGAGCGGGATTTTCTTGACGAGCTCGCGGTAATTCACTGCGTGGTCGTTCAAGACGGCCGGCCCCACTGAAATAAAACCATTGAGTTCGACAATATCTGGAATAAGCCCGTCAGAGCGAGAAAATCCATGAAACAAAAACGCCTGTCGCGCTTCGCGCGTCGCGAGTCCTCCCCCAATCATCCTTTTCAACGTCGCCACAACCTGGCCCCAGCACTTCGCCCCATGAAGGACGACAGGGCGGCCAAGTTCAACCGCGAGAGACAGCTGGGCCTCAAAGACCGCGCGCATAAGAGGCGGGATGTCGCGCACCTTAAGGCGGTCTAGACCTATCTCACCTACGCCAGCGTTGGGGTTGGCGAGGAGCTTAGGGCGAAGGGTGTCGAGGAGACTTGTCTCGGTTGCCCCATCAAGTGTCTCCCATGGGTGGATGCCGAAGAAGTCACGGCCAATCAGCAACTCGCGCACAGACGAGTCGCCGCAGGAGACGTGGCAGTGGGCGTCGGTCATCTCGCGCCCTTGCGGCGCTTGCCGACGTCGGGAATCGCCGTGACCACGGCTTCCGTCGCATCAAGGTCGCTGCGTCCGCGATAGATCATCTTGCCCGAGTCGTCGACTACGTAGACGATTGGGTAGCGCCCGCCTGCGCCGGGCTCCTTAGTGCGCCCCGCATCTTCGTAGACGGGGAACGTCACCTTCGACTTCCTTATCAGGTTCGCAACCTTCGCGGACTTTCCGCCGCGATGCGAGCCAATGACGACGAACGGCTTCGACTTGTACGCCGACCACACGTTTTCGATGCGCGGCAGAAGCGCCACGCTGTCCTCGCTCGATTCGCTGAACACGTAGACCATGACGATCTTCCCCTCGAGCGACTTCTCCGTCAGCTTCTTGCCACAGTACCAGTTCTCCGGTTCAAGCCCCTTCCACGGCTTGGAAAGGTCGACGGCAGGCTTCGGCGGCTCGGCGCTCTTCGCCTCCTCCTCGCGTTCAACGGGCTCTTCAGCCTTTGGCGCCGCCGCGACCTGCGGCTCCGGCTCCTCGGGGCGGAAGCGCTGCCACTGCTCGACCCAGAAATCCTTCGTGACGCCATACCACTCGACGGCGACGTCGCGCCCAGTCACGGCGTATTCGCCGACCTTCGTGTCGGGCCAGAACCTGGCAATGACGAGATCGGCGGCCACAACAAGGCCGATGAGGACAATGAGAACGAGAAGTGTCTTTTTCATGTTCGCGGATCCTTTCGCATCAAGCACGAAGAATGCCAAGTTCGTATGCGCGGGAAACGGCGCTCGTCGCGTTCGGGCAGCCAAGCTTCGTCATGATGCCCTTCAAGTGCGTCTTCACCGACTCTGCGCCGATACCGAGCGACGCAGCGATCGCGTCGCGCTGATTGCCCTTTGCGACGAGCCTGAGGACGTCGAGCTCCCGGGTAGTCAGCGTCGAGGGCGCGGCCTGGAACTCCTCGCAGACGAATCCGGGCGCGTCCGCGGCGATCGTGCGGATGGCGGCGACAAGGCGATCCTGGTCGACGTTCTTCGGGAGATACCCTTTCGCGCCTTCCTCCCTCGCCCGCGCCTCCTCCTCCTTGAGGGGCATTCCCGCCATCAAAAGGACGCGGATGTCGGGATAGGATTCCTTCAGCTTCGCGAGCACTCCAAAGCCGTCGATGCCGGGCATCCTGATGTCGCTTAGTACGACATCGGGCTTCGCAACGCCTGCGATGGCGACCGCCTCCTCGCCAGTCGCGGCAAGAGCCGCAACACTGAAGTCGCGCTCGCTTTCGAGCATGGCGGCCAAGCCCTCCCTGACCATCGGATGGTCGTCGACTATCATTATGGAGACCATGCGTCAGTTAGTGCGCTTTTCGTATTTTGCGCCGTTGAAGAACACGTCCTCGCCCTTGCACAGCCATTCCGTCAGATCCTCAAGCTCGTTTCTGCTGATTGCGACTGCCCACTTGTCGCCAGTAGGCGAGGCCGGGATGACAAGCTTCTCTATATGCCCGTCCGCAAACACAATGTTGGCGGAAATTCCGCGTTTCCCGTTCGGGTGGTTGAAGCCGATCACCTCGTTGTGGTTGTACTGGAGCGTGCAGTCGTTCCTTATGCCGGAGCCGGCGTCAGCGCGGGCGTCAACCTTGTCGTTCGCGAGGAACTGCAGCTCTGCGAACATGAGAACGCGGTCGGGGCGGGAAAGGCGGCCGTAGCCAATGTGAGGACTGTAGAGCTTTGCCTGCGAGCCCTGCGAATTGTCGTAGCCGAAGCGCTCGTTCATCACATAGCTCCACAGCGGCCTCTGGATACGCATCGCCTTGAGATGCGACGGACACGTAAACACATCCGCGTTTTCGGAGACATACCGCCACAGGGCGCCGTTTGTGAGGGCGTACTGGCGGACTTCGAAATCCTGGTTATACGAAGAAGTAAACCAGCTGCCGCTTGCGACGTGCGAAGTCGTCTTGCCCTCGTATGCGCCGCGAGAATTCCAGCTGAGCCAGCCGGGGACTTCGGCGTATACCTGCCTGATTTCGCCGGAGGTGCCGCTGCTCCTGTCGAGAGAGCGCGTCTCAACCGATCCGGCGAGCGGATAGACCTGATGCGCCATCGCGTACGAGTTGCATGCGTTCGCCAGGTTCTTCATGTTCGTAAGGCAACGCGCCGCGCGCGCGACCTCCGTGCCGTTCGCGATGGTCGAAATGAGGACGCCGATGAGGATGGCGAGGATGCCTATGACGACGAGGAGCTCTATTAGAGTGAATGCTTTTTTCATGTCAATGTCAGTCGAGTGGACGGTAGAAGAGAAGCCGCGTGCGGTGCGGATATCCGCCGGTCGCCCCGCTAGGCGTCGCGGGATCGCGCCAGACGAGCGCAACGGCGCGGGCGCCGAGCTGCGGTGGCATCTGGTCCGCAGTGCCGCCGCCAAGCATCAGCGGCTCGGCGCGTACGAATATGAGGAACAGCTGCTGCTTCGCAGCGAAGCAGTCGCGCCAATAGCCGTAGAAGAACTTGCGGTCGACGTCCCAAATCTCGTCGGTGGTGCCGGACATCTCCATGTCCTGTCCGCCGCCGGAGGCGAACACCTTGCCGTCGCTGCAAAGCCCGTACCAGTCGATGTCGTTCCAGACAGTCTGCCAGCTGCTGTTTCCCGCATTGCGCATGCGCCACATGAAGTGCCCAGCCACCTTCTGCAGGTCTTCCCACGCGAACTTGCCGCCTTCGGAATATTCGTTCCAGGCGTACTTCTTGTTGAAGTCCGCGACGGACATCGTCGCATAATCGGTCACGCCCTCCATATGGTTCGTCGACGCACGGCGCCAGTCGACAGGCGTGTTGGCAAAGGCCGCCATGAGGACATTCGTCGAGTCTGAATAGGGATTCACCTTCATCCCCGTCCCTTCGCTCGTGAACGGCAGGTTCTCGAACGCCGTCTCGTTGTCGCCGATAGGGTCGTATGTCCGCCACATAAAGTTGGCGTTGAGCGTGTCGCCAGCTCCGGAGGCATATTCGTTGTTGTTCCAGTTGTTCTGCGGAATGTTGTAGTTACCGGAATTGCCATAGTTGCCGACCGTCTCGAGATTCGTGAAGCGCGGCAGGAACGCAAGTTCGTAGACCGACTGGAGGTACCCGGCGTCGCTCGTCGCCATGAAAATGTCGCCGTCACGGTCGTTGCCGCCGGCAAGGTTGGTCTCAAGCCACTTCGACTTCGTGATGTTGCCGGCAGATTCGGCGTACCAGTTCTCCGGCATGTGGTTGTGGCGCGGATCAGGCACCATGACAGCCGCAGGCGAGATTGACATGTCGGTCGCGGCATTCTCGAGGCTCTCCATGCCGGCAATGCCAAAATCGAATGCGACGCCGGTCCCGAACTTGAGGAGCGGCCAGTACGAGATTTCCAATGCCGCGCTCCCGGAAGCAAGAAGCCTAACCGTGGGGTCGTTTCTGGAATTCTGGAAGGCGTCGTCTCTAATGCTCGCCGGCACCATGTCGACAACCTTGCCGTCGGAATCCTTTATGCGCAGCCACACGGCGGCGTTGAGATGCACCCTCTTGCTCCAGCCGGGGTTTGCGCTCAGCTTTTCCGTGAGGGCGTTGTCGGCAAAATCGGCATCTCGGACGCGGGTGTCCGCGTTCAGCGCGGGAAGGGCCGTATGCGCCTTGAGCGTGGCGCCGGCTGCCGCGGGGTCGGCCTTAACCGTCGCGAATGTCGGCGTCCAGTCGGTGAAGCCGCCCTGCGGATTCTGCTGGCGCGTCTGCGTCCACTGGTAGGTGACTTTCAGAAGTTCATTGCCGGGATTCGCGAGGTCCGTAGCAAGCCTGACGCCGGCGCGCAAATCGAGATCGCCTTCCCAGATCGCGCTTTCCTCGTCCGAGATCTTGGCGGGGAAGTTAGGGCGGCCTCCCTCGAGCTTCACCGTCATCACGCCGGTTTCAAGATTGATTCCACTGTCTGGAAGCGTGGTGCTCGCCAGATGAAGCACTTCCGTGTCGTCGATGTTTCTTGTGCGGAACGGAACCGCCGTCTCGGAAGTGAAGAACAGCGCAAACTTGCCGTCAAGCGTCCAGCTGGGATTATCTGCAGCGTCATTGTGGAGAAACGGATATGCGACGATCGTGTGGATGCGTCCACCCTGGAACGCCTGGGCGAAGCCGTCTGGCTTGACTATCCAGCGGACAACCTGCTCTATCTTGCGCTCGGTGACCTGGCTGTTGTCCGGCGGGAGCGAGCCGCCATCCCAGCCAGTGGGAGCCATGTCTATTCGCTCGACGCCAAACGAAGGGGACTGCGCAAGCCGCAGCTCGACCCCGCAGATCATCGGCACGCGCTCGGTCGTCGGCACGGCGAGCGAAATCGGGACGCGGTCCGCATCGAGATAGTCGGCAAGCGCAGTCATGCCAAGGCCGCTGAGCCGGTCGTACCACGTCTTGGCCTCCTGGCTTGGCGCCACTTGCGTCTTGTAGAGCGCAGTGGTGCGCGAAAGCACGAGCGGGCCGCCATTCTGGAGATCTGTCATCTTGTACGGCTGGTAGCGTCCGTCCGCGAGGTCATACGTCTCGATGGCGTTGTTGCCATTCCCCGAAAGAGTCTTCTTGCTCTTTGGGAACCAGCCGTCCGTCACGAAAGTCATCGAGGAATACATATCGAGCTGTGCGGTGCCCTCGGCCGGATAGAAGCTGCCCGTCCCGGTCTTGATGTATTCGGCAAAGGGACTCTTCATCTTGCCAATTGAGCCCTTGTCGCCGAGGGCGAGGTTGAAGTCGGCAACCGACACGAGCGGCATCTTCGAGTTGGAGTCGAAGGTTATCTCAAGCGAATCCTCGTCGATGTCGCGAAACCGCTCCATGAACGTGTCCCATGCGTCGGCACCCGACGGAGCCGACCTGTGCCCCGTCGGCTCGAAGAGATGCGCGGCCGTAATGCGGCGGTTCGCGGCAGAGGAGCGCGGATAGTCGGCGACGAGGCGGTTGACGTCGAAGTAGTCGGAGACGTCGAGCGCGCAGTAGGCGTAGCGCCCCGTGTCGTACCCAAACGAACTCCATACGGCCGTAGGTGTCTTGCGCGACCAATAGCGCGCCTCGTTGACAAGCGGCGGCGGTATGTAGGCGAGCCCCTCAAAAGTCAAGGTCGGGGCGGTCTGGGAGATGTCCTCCTCGGCATCGCGCCCGAAGAATACGCGGTTGCGCCACTTATTCGACGACCTGACTCCAACGCCGGGATGGACGTCGTCCGCAATCGCACGGTCTATCTCGTCGATTGCGCGGGCAAGCGCGCCCTTTGCAAGCTCCCTCGCGGCGACGGAGCGACGCAGATAGCTCGACGGCAGGCGCGCGCGGCGCATGAAAGCGGAGAAGGCGACCGCCGAGACGACGAGAAAGGCGAGAACGCCAAGAACGATAAGAAGCGCTGATCCCCTTCTCTTCATCTGCGTTCCTCCTCCGAGAGCCGATAGAAGTTCGGCAGATAGTAGCAGGTCCCGAGGTCAAGGTTCTCGGGGCGGTTGATCCTGCCCTCCTTGATGCGCACGACATACGGCTTGTTCCACGGGTCGCGCATCTTCCCGCCGGCAGAGAGCTGGGCGGCAATGAGCGTCGGTATGTCGCCGGAGGTCGCGCTCTCGCCCTTCCCGAGCAGGAACGAGAGAGATGAGGAATCTGCCTCCTCGTCGTTCATCTCCCTCAGCTCGTGCTTCCCTCCGCGGGAGTAGTTCTCCCACGCGAGAATCGCCTGGGAAATGACCTTGACATCGCTCCTTGCCTTCTCGAGACGGGCGCGCTCCGCCGTCTTGCCGACGGCAGAGCCGACGGACGCCATGAATATCGCGATCATGGCAATCACGACAACCAGCTCCACAAGCGTAAACCCTCTCTTATTCGAAGTCATCGGGATTGCTCCAAATGTCGTCGTAGTCGTTCAAGACGCCGTTCGGGCCACGGCTCTTTACGTTCACGATCCAGTTCTTGCCGGCCTCCGACTCGCTCTGCCTGACGTCGACGGGGCCAAACGCGTCCTTGGGCTCGAGGTCGTCCCTCTTCAGCTCGCCCTTGCCCTTCAGATACTGCACCTTCGCGCGCTCCTCGACGTCGGTGTTGTCCGTCGAGTCGACGGCGCGTTTCCTGAGCTGGGGCCGCACGCCCGTTCCGCTCTCCTTCCAGATCGAGAGCGTGCGGTGTATCTCGTTGTTCCAGATGTAGATGCTGTCGGCCTCGTCTCGCACGGCTGCGACGTTGTCGCGGACCTCGTCCATGTCGAGAAGCCCTGCGACGCCGGTGCGCCAGGCGATAGAGGACTGGTTGAAGATCATTGTGAGCACCGTCACGAGCATTCCGAGAAGGAGCGCCGCGACAAGAAGCTCAAGTATGGTGAAGCCGCGTCTCATTCGTCCATGACCCCCTGGAACCTCGCCTCAGTGTAGTAGAGCGGCGCCGAGAAGAGAAGGTTCTCCTTCGCGGCGGCCCTGAAAGATATGCGCACGATCGCGCTGTCCTCGTCGTGCATCACGACGAGCGCCGCCTTGAGGTTGCCCGCCTTCTGCTTCGTCACCTGGAATCCGGACGGGAACCCGCCCCCGATGTTGAGCGACGAGATGGTGCGCGTATACGCCGACTGCGCGAGATCCTCCGGGTTGGACACGACCCTCCCCGTGCTGCGGTTCTGGAGATAGTGGCCCCAGCCCTGTTCGCCCGGGGAGTCGGGGATCCTGCGGAACACCGACCACTTTACGTTCGTGGCCGTAAGCGCCGTCACGAGCGGGCCCATCACTGCGTCGGCGTATGCGGCGGAGGCAACGTCTTCGCGGCTTTGGCGCTCTTCGCGAAAGCCGAAGGCATAGAGCGAAATAATGCCAAGGACGCCCACCGCCATCACCATGATGGCGAGATTGACCTCGATGAGCGTAAACGCCTTCTTCATCAGTGCATACCCTCCGTGGGCTTGTCAGTCGTCGCAACCTGCTGAGCCTCGAGCTCGCCCGACTTCCCTGGCCGAAGACTGTATATCTGAATCGTCGACATTCCGGTCGCCCCCTCGTCCGAACCGGAGCCGGAGTTGATGCTAACGTCGAACCACATCGTCTTGTAGTCGCCAGCCGATATCTTGTCCTGCGGGCGCCTTTTGTAGGAACTGCCGAAGAGGTAGCCGTGGGGAAGCTGTATCTCCGCGAACTCAAGCCCGTAGGCGTCGCCTGCGTGCCACTCGCCGGCAGAGCCGGCGTCCTTGAGCACATAGGCGTAGCACGGTATCTCGACCACACGCATCTCGCCAGTCGAAAGCAGCGTATCGCGGTTCTGGTCCGTCACGTTCTTTGTCGTCTGGCTGACGAGCGAACGCCCGTTGCTCGTCTTCGAGTTCATCTTGTAGAGCGGCACGAGATTGTCGTTCTCGGTGGAGCCGCTGTTGACGTTCTCGCCATCCTCGTCATCTGCGTTTTCCACGAGGCGCTCCTTGTCGAGGTCGCCAAACTCGTCGTAGAGGTACGGGTCGAAAAACCGCGAGATGCGCCCGGCGCGCCTGACGGCCACGGCCCTTCCGACGACTATGATCGGCTCCGTGTCGGTTTCCTCGCGGAGGGTCTCGTTCCAAAAGTAGATGGCGACGGGCTGGCGGTCAATCTGAGCGCGGCGGTACGCCGCGCGGATGAAGTGGTTGACGTTCTCCATCACGCCGCGCTCCTCCATGCCGCGCTGCATGGCGCGATAGCCGCCGACGGTGAGCGTGCCGAGGAGTCCCATGATCATCATGACCATGAGCAGCTCTACCAGGGTAAATGCGCTTCTCTTCATCACTGCGTAGACACCTTCATCTGGTCGGTCGGCTTGGAGTAGACAACCTTGAAGTGCCGAAAGTATCCGTGGGACGACTCGGGGTAGCCGAAGTGCATCTGGGACGTAGTCATCTTCTGGCCGTTCGCATCCTGCTTCGTTCCCCTTATGGCCGTCATGAAGTCGAGCCCGAGATGCCTCGTTCCCGCGCGGCCATCGTAGCGCGAGACGAAGAGCCCGGAAATGTCGAGGCAGGGATTTCCGTTCTTGTACTCATGCAGGATGTCGCGCATCATGTCGTCGACGTCTCCCGGATCGAGCACGTAGATATCGGAGTCCGAGCGATACTCCTTGCCTTCGCTGTTCGCCTTGTCGCCCGTTATCTTGGACTCTATGCCGCCAGGCCACTCGCCCTTCTGCGCATAGTAGGTTTCGAAAGCGGCCTGGACAACCTTGCAGCAGGCCTCTGCCTTCCTGATGCGCGCCTGCCTGATGGCGCCGGCAGCTGCCGTCGTCACGATGCCGAGGAGGATCCCCATTATCGCGACTACCATCACGAGCTCGATGATGGTGAAGCCGCGCCTCACTTCTGCACCTCCCTCGTCTGGCCATAGGTCCAGCTGTAGACGTCGTCTTTCTTTAGGCCGGTCTCATAGTTCTCGAACTTTCCGTCCTTGCCGCAGCACCAAACGACCGCTGTGGCCCGGATGTCGATGCTCTCGCCGCCGACCGGAACTCCCTCTATCACGCCGTCGCCGTCGAGGTCGAGCGCGTAGCGAAGGACGTGGTCCTGAATGGTGCCGCCACTCGGCACCTTCGTCGAAAGCGAGGCAGACGTGCCGTGGTTCTTGATTACTGTGAACGCCCAGGGAGATATGACGCCAAAGCGATCATAGCCGGAAAGCTGGGTCCCCGAGCTATTCAGCGTCAGGGTCATGTACTTGCCCTTCGCGAGCGGAAGAGCCGCAGTCTCGTCGAGGAGATGGCTCCCGTTGTGCCCCCTTATGAGGGCCCTTGGCCACGCCCCTTCCTTCTGGTAGAGGGCCGTGAGCGCCGTCGCGGTGTTGGCGACGAGCTCCTGGCAGCGGGCCTTGTCCGCCGACTTGATGAATTTCGAGACGGACGCAAGCATGACGCCCATCAACGTCGCGATTATCCCTATCACGACGAGCATTTCGACAAGTGTGAATCCGCGTCTTTTCATTATCAGTTGCTCATGTGTGCTATGTCGTCCTTGGTCCACTTCGCCGCCATGTCGAGCTCCAGTCCCGACAGCTTGTCGCGAGCGATCCACGGAGGGAACGTCTTGCCGTCGGGGCCGGCGCTCCAGAGAGTGTAGCTCTGGTACGGCGAGCGGGAGTAGTAGTAGAACTCGTGGCCCCACCCGTCCTGGACCGTCACTTCGTCAAGGATGTACTGGTCCCTGTAGGAGCCGTTCCCGTCGGGCGTGAAGCACGCCTCGTGGAGCGCCGGAGCGAGGTCCTCGATGGCCATGCTGTCGAAAATGCCCCTGTCGCGCCAGTAGCCGCTCTTGATGTGGATGCCAAATGGATGCAAGTCGGTGTCGCACCGGCAGATGCCCTCGAGGTTCGGCAGCCACCGCGCGCAGGCCGACTGGGACGGCATCATCTGGAGCTTGACGACGTTTTCGTTCTTGCTGTCGTTGCGCATCTCATCCGCCCACCTGTACAAGGTTGTCCACTCCGTGGTGTCGCCCGTAAAGGGATCGCTCGGCTTCTGGTTGTTCTTCGTCCACTGTGCGTAGCCGCCGGCCTCGAAATACTTGGAGCTGCCGCCCATCATGACGAAGTATCGCGGCAGGAGATAACTCATGACGCCGTACTGGAACAGCTTGATCTCGCTCCACAGGACCTCGTCCCTTTTGGAGGAAAGCCGATCCTCTATGGCGCTGTCGCCTGCGGAGGAAAAGCCAGCGGCCGCCCATTCCTTCATGTCCTGGCTATTGAACACCCCTTCGTACTCGCCCGAAGACGCAGCTTGCGCGATGAGGTCGCTCAATTCGCGTATGTAGCCCGACATGCCCTCGGGGAACGGGAACCGGCAGCCGATCGGCTGCGAACGGCAGACGGCTCGTACCCAGCGCCACGCCTCGGACTCATTCCCCCAGTTGATCGTTTCTTCCTGATCTCTGAAACTGCGGTTGCCGTGGAGCTTCACGGGCGGATAACACCCGAAGGCAGCGTGAAAACCCGAAAGGCAGTTCTCGAGACGCTGCATGCGCGTGATGGTCATCGTGCGCGCCTCGGTGTCGGACACCGAGCTCATGATGCGGAACGAGATCGCCATCAGCGTCACGAGGACGGCGATGACGATCATGAGCTCGATGAGCGTAAAGCCCCGCTTCGTCATGCGGCCCCTCCCGAAACAGACGAGATGATCTTGATCATCGGCAGGAACATGGCGACGACGATGGTGCCGACGACGACGGCGAGGACGATGATGAGGGCCGGTTCGATCGCGGCCGTCATGCCGGCGACGGCGTTGTCCACCTCGTCGTCGTAGGTGTTCGCGATTCGCGTAAGCATCTCGGCGAGCGCGCCCGTCTCCTCGCCGACCTCGACCATCGAGACGACCATCGGCGGGAAGACCCAGCACTGCGAGAGGGGCGCCGTCATGCCTTCGCCCTCCTTCACCGCGTCGTGGACGCTCTGNNGAGGAAAGGAGCGTGCCGAGCGTGCGCGTCACGCGCGATACGGCGGTGCGCTGGACAAGCGTGCCGGTTACGGGCATCCTGAGCGACAGCCAGTCGAACGCCGTCGCGCCCTTCTCGGTCTTGCCGACGATCTTCTTGAGGACGACGAGCACTACGACGCCGATGCCGATCGTGATGTAGTTGTGCTGCACCCACTCGGAGGCGTTGATGACGAACTGCGTGACCGCGGGGAGCTCGGCGCCGCCAAGCATGTCGTTGAACACCTGCTTGAACTTCGGAATGACCATGATAAGCAGGAACGCCGTTATGCCGATGGCCGCAAGGAGGACGACGATCGGGTAGATCATCGCGCCCTTGACCTTGTTCTTGATCTTCTCGCTCTTCTCGGCGAACTCCGCAAGACGGCCGAGGACGACTTCGAGGACGCCGCCCGCCTCGCCGGCCTTCACCATGTTGATGTAGAGGTTGTCGAAAATCTTCGGATAGGCCGTCAGAGACTCGGAGAAGGTGCCACCGGCCGAGATGTTGTCGCCGATGCCCTCTAGCGCCTCCTTCATCTGCGCGTCCTTCATCTGGCGCTTCAGGACCTCGATGCCGCGCATGAGCGGAAGACCGGCGTTCACGAGCGTCGCAAGCTGGCGCGTGAACTGGGTAAGGACCTTCGTCTTGATCTTGCCGCGCATCCAGTTCGGCAGCTTGATGTTGAGCTCCATGTTGAGCGCGCCGCCCTTCTTCGCCGCCGGCGCGGGAGCAGGGCCGCCCCTCTTGGGCGCTTTCTTCGGAGCCGCCGCGGGCGTGGACGCCGCGCGCTTCACCTCGCCGAGCGCCGTCGGGAAAAGACCCTGTGCGCGAACCGCCGCGATGGCGGAATTGCGGTCTCCGGCCTCGATCTGCCCGCGCGTCTCGTTGCCCGACGCATCCTTAGCTATATACTGAAATGTCGCCATGTTCGGAATAGACCTTCCTCAAGTTTGAGTAAATTATACCATCTATCGCG
>LXOW01004502.1_pt1 | contig 13710 bp, 11 predicted proteins | sample 1368591 | NCBI WGS metagenome assembly LXOW01 (sample SAMN04884650, study PRJNA319009) | bovine gut metagenome | isolation source: Cow rumen | host: Bos taurus | place: Italy: Legnaro (PD) | collected 2014-07-09
TGCCGCGAGGAAGTGATGAAATACAAGGACATGTGGGACGACCTCACCCGTAAGATGGGCTATTGGGTCAACCTTGACAATCCTTACATCACCTTCACCAACGATTATATCGAGACTCTGTGGTTCCTGCTGAAGGACCTCTACAATAAAGGTTTGCTCTATAAGGGCTACACCATCCAGCCTTACTCACCCGCTGCCGGCACGGGACTTAGCTCGCACGAGCTCAATATGCCCGGCTGCTACCGCGACGTGAAAGACCTCACTTGCGTTGCCTTGTTCCGCCTGAAGGCCCAACAGAGCAAGTTCACGAAGTTGCCTTTTGGTGTGGATGTGCCTTTCGGTCAGGTGCAAGTGATTGCATGGACCACTACACCTTGGACCTTGCCGAGCAACACAGCCCTCTGCGTCGGTCCGAATATTGAATACAACCTGGTGAAATCGGTCAACCCCGTCTCGGGCGAACCTGCTTATCTCATCCTTGGCAAGCCTTTGATGGCTTCATTCTTCCCAGCTGAAGAAGAAAATCCCAGTTTTGAGGACTGGAAAGTCGGCGACAAGAAATTGCCTTACGAGGTACTGGGTACCGTGAAGGGTACTGAACTCGTGGGATTGGAATATGAACAATTAATTCCTTGGGTCAATCCGGGCGAAGGTGCTTTCCGCATCATTCCTGGCGACTACGTGACCACGGAAGACGGTACGGGTATCGTCCACATCGCCCCCACTTTTGGTGCCGACGATAAGCGTGTGGCTGCCGCTGCCGGCATACCGCCCTTGCAGATGATCGACAAGGACGGCAAAGCCCAACCTATGGTGGACCGCACCGGTAAGTTCTGGCTTATCGAAGACCTTGATCCCGAGTTTGTCAAAAACTGCATGGACNNGAAAAAGACAAGTCGTTGGATGTCGACATCGTAGTGCTGCTGAAAGAAGAAGGCAAACTCTTCAAGAGCGAGAAGCACACCCACAACTACCCGCATTGCTGGCGTACTGACAAACCCGTGTTGTATTATCCTCTCGACAGCTGGTTCATCAAGACCACAGCTTTGAAAGACCGCATGATCGAACTCAACAAAACCATCAATTGGAAGCCTGAGGCTACTGGTAGTGGACGTTTCGGCAACTGGCTTGAGAACCTCGTCGACTGGAACCTCTCGCGTTCGCGCTACTGGGGCACCCCGTTGCCCATCTGGCGCACCGAGGACGGCAAGGAAGAAATCTGCATCGGCAGTGTGGAAGAACTGCGTAACGAGATAGAAAAGTCCATCAAGGCAGGATTCATGACAGAAAATCCCTATGCCTCCGAAGACTACACTAGGTTTGACCTCCATCGTCCATATATTGATGGTGTAGTGCTTTGCTCAGCAAGCGGCAAGAAGATGTTCCGTGAGCCCGACCTCATCGACGTGTGGTTCGACTCGGGTGCCATGCCATATGCCCAGTACCATTACATGGGCAAGGAAGGCCAATTGGGCAAGGACGTGTTCCCCGCCGACTTCATCGCTGAAGGTGTCGACCAAACCCGTGGTTGGTTCTTCACCTTGCATGCCATCGCCACGATGTGTTTTGACAGCGTGGCCTACAAGAACGTCATTTCCAACGGTTTGGTACTTGACAAGAACGGCAACAAAATGTCCAAACGCCTTGGTAATGCCGTCGACCCGTTTGGTGCCATTGAGAAATACGGTGCCGATGCGGTGCGTTGGTACATGATTACCAACTCGCAGCCTTGGGATAACCTGAAGTTTGACGAGGCTGGTGTGGATGAAGTGCGTCGCAAGTTCTTCGGAACTCTCTACAACACCTATGCTTTCTTCGCCCTCTATGCCAATATCGACAAATTCGATTATAAGGAAGCCGACCTCGCTTACGCTAACCGTCCCGAAATTGACCGTTGGATTCTTTCCGAACTGAACACCTTGATTCTCAATGTCGACGAAGCCTTCAGCAGCTATGAACCTACTCGTGCAGGTCGTGCTATCGCAGAATTTGTGGATGCCCATCTGAGCAATTGGTTTGTGCGCCTCTCACGCCGCCGTTTCTGGAAGAGCGAGGACAATCAAGACAAACTGTCCGCCTATCAAACCCTCTATACTTGTTTAGAGACTGTGGCTCGCCTCATGTCGCCTATTGCGCCTTTCTTTAGTGAGCAACTCTATCGTGACCTAAATAACGTCACGGGACACAACAAGGCTGAGTCAGTCCATTTGGCAGACTTCCCCGTTGCCAATATGGATTTCATCGACAAAGCATTGGAGCAGCGTATGGAAGCCGCCCAGTTGATTTCATCTCTGGTACTCTCGCTGCGTAAGAAAGCCAACATCCGCGTACGTCAGCCCCTGTCAAAGATTATGATTCCTGTCGCGAACGATGAGATGAAGACGCAAATTGAGAAAGTATCTCACCTTATCAAGAGCGAGGTCAACATCAAGGAAATCGAGTTCCTTGCGCCTGACAATAACATTCTGGTGAAGAACGTGAAGCCCAACTTCAAGACCTTGGGCAAGAAATACGGCAAGCAGATGAAGCAAATCCAGGCCTACTTCACCAACATGAGCCAAGAGGAAATCCATACCTACGAAAAGAACAATGGTGCCCACCTTAACGTGGACGGCGTAGATGTCGAGCTCACCCTTGAAGACGCCTTGATTTCGACGCAAGACATTCCGGGTTGGGCTGTCACCTCTCAGGATGACCTCACGGTAGCCCTCGATATGACCATCACAGAAGAACTCTTGCAAGAAGGTCTGGCTCGCGAAATTGTGAACCGTGTGCAGAACCTCCGTAAGACTGGTGGTTTCGAAGTTACCGACCGCATCGAACTATTGATTGAAAAGAACGAGAAAACTGATACTGCCATTGAAAAGTTTGGCGACTACATCTGCGCAGAAACACTGGCCACAATTAATAAGGTGGAGGCGCTGAACGATGTGGAGGCTGAAGAATTGGTGGAAGGTATTAATGTGAAATTGAAGATTCAAAAGAAGTAATACACACATATATATATATCATTATGGAAAGAAAAGAACCCCAAGTGCGCTATTCCGACGAAGAACTTGAGGAATTCAAGGCTCTGATACTCGAAAAGCTTGAACAGGCAAAAAGCAACCTGGAGACCCTGCGGGCCAACTTATCAGGCGGCGAACACAGCACCGACGACACAGCACCGACTTTCAAGGTGCTGGAAGACGGCTACGCTGTAGCTCAGAAAGAAGAGAACGCCAAACTGGCTGCCCGTCAGGAGAAGTACATACATAACCTCGAACTCGCCCTGATGCGCATCGAGAACAAGACCTACGGCATCTGCTGCGAGACCGGCAGACTCATTCCCAAGGAAAGACTGCGCTGCGTACCCATCACCACTCGTTGCTTGGACGCTAAACTGAAGAAAAAGTGAAAAAGCACAGCAACAAAGGCCTATTGTGGTCGTTTGTGGTGATATTTGTCATTTTGCTCCTTGACCAAATCCTCAAGATTTGGGTTAGGACAAATATGTCCCTCGGACAAGAGATTCCCGTCATCGGCAATTGGTTCAAACTGCTGTTTATCGAGAACAACGGTATGGCTTTTGGATGGCTCGGTGGCGGCGGATTCCTAAAACTAGCCCTAAGTCTTTTCAGGATTGTGGCTATTGTTGCCCTATTTTGGGTTCTTGTCCGCTTGTCGAAGAAAAACACCAAGTTCGGAGTGTTGTTCGGCATCGCCCTCATCACAGCAGGGGCTATGGGCAACATCATCGACAGCGTGTTTTATGGTCAGATTTTCCACTATGCTGGCTGGCTGCAAGGCCGAGTGGTTGATATGCTTTATTTCCCCATCATCGACGTTGCAAAAGAAAACGCTTCGTGGTTACCTGACTTCTTCTTCGGTCCCGACAATCACTTCATTTTCTTCAGACCAATATTCAACTTAGCCGACTCAGCCATCACGATTGGAGTGTTTTATATGTTTATATTCCAATGGAGTTGGTTGAAAAGCATAAAATAAAACCGCCCTTCCATCCGTTATCTTCCCGAATCATGTAATCGTCACGCTCCAAATCAAAACCCTATGAACAGATTGAAAACCATCTCATTTTTCATTGCCACTTGGTTTGTCTCTTCGTTCACCTTGGCACAAAACGGCATCTCCATCGGACAATGGCGCACACATCTTCCCTACCAAAAGGTGATTGGTGTGGAACCCGTCGGAAACAAAATATATGCGGCCACCGAATACGAGCTGTTCTATTACGACACCGAAGACAACTCTGTCAACATTCTCAACAAAATCAATGGTTTGTCGGACATCGGAATCAGCACCATACGCTACAACAATAGCCAACGCAAATTGTTTGTGGCCTATTCCAATGCTAACGTTGACCTCATCGACCGTGATGGCAACATTAAAAACATGAGCGACATCAAGGACAAGAACATTGTAGGCAACAAAAACATCAACCATGTGTTCTTCGACGGCGATCTTGCCTATGTGGCCTGTGGTTTCGGCATTGTGGTCTTTGACTTGAAAAAGGAAGAAGTGAGAGACACTTATTACATTGGTTACCAAGGCGACGCTGTGAACGTGACAGATGTCGCTATTTTCAATGGACGCATCTATGCTTGCACCGACAATGGCGTGTATTATGCCTCAAAGAATGCCCAAAACTTGGCCAACTATGCCGCTTGGCAATTCGACAACAGTTTGATACATCAACATCTGGCCTACACCGAGATGGAAGTGTTCAACGGCAAACTCTATCTGAACTATGACGGTGGCTTCGATGCCGATACGTTGTTTGTCAACGATGGAAGCCATTGGACCCGCTTCGACGATTTAACCTTCAGCCAAAAGTACGAGCTGAGAGCCTATAATGACCTCTTCATCGTCACAAGCCGTTACAATGTGTATGTCCTTGACCAAAACCTGAACGAGGCTATCCCCCACATTTTCAACCCTGGTAACACCTCCATAGAACCCCTTTCAACCGCCCGCGACAACCAAGGCAACTACTGGATTGGTGACAGCAAACGCGGTCTTATCAAAACCGACAACGGCTGGAACGCTATGGACTTAAAACCCAACGGTCCTGCTTCCAAAAACGTGTTTGAGTTGAAAGCCTATGACAATCAGGTATGGATTGCAACAGGTGGCCATGCTGCCAACTGGGGCAAACGCTACATGAAAGAAGGTGTGGCCCGATTTGACGGAATGTGGACCATCCTCAACAGCAGTACTTTGGAAGATTTCAGCGATTATTCCGATTTTGTATGTACCGCTACAGACCCTAACGACCCATCCGTCACCTACGTCGGCACATGGGGAAAAGGTATTCTGAAATTCAAAGGCAACGAGTTAGTAGAGGTGTTCAATGCTGAAAACAGCACGCTGGAGTATTGGGTGAGCGACCCCAACCTCATCAACATCAGCGGTCTTGCTTTCGATAGCAAAGGCAACCTATGGGTAGCCAACACAGGAGCCACTAAACTCCTCTCGGTGATGGAGCGCAATGGCAACTGGCATTCCTACAATCTAGGAGGGAGTCTAAGCGGCATTGACATCGGGACTTTGCTCATCGACAACAACGACTACAAATGGATTATCCGTCGTGGCGGTGAAGTAATAGTATTCAACGACAATGCTACGCTTGAAAACACTGCTGACGACCGTACGATGAGCCTCAATACAGCAGCACACAGTGGCAATCTGTCAGGATCAGTCAACTGCTTGGCTCTTGACAATGATGGCGCCGTTTGGGCAGGCACCAACAATGGCCCCTGCCTGTTCACCAACACCAAAGCCATCTTCAATGGAGGCGACTTCGATGCCATCAGAAAAGAAGTTCCTCGCAATGATGGTACAGACCAATATGACTATCTGTTTGCCAACAACAATGTGCTTTCGATGGCATCCGTGGCTGGCACCAAGCAGATGTGGTTTGGCCTCGAGTCAGGTGTCTACTTGATGTCGTTTGAAGGGACTCCCAAGGAGCTCCATTACTTCAACACTGACAACAGCCCGCTTTTGGACAACTCCATCACTACGATGGCCATCGACAAAAGCGGAGAAGTGTTTTTCGGTACCGACAAAGGCATTATCTCCTATCGAGGCGAGGCTGCTACCCCCGACCCAGTGGTCAGCGACGTTGTGGCTTATCCCAATCCTGTCAGACCAGGCTACACAGGCTTGGTAGGCATTAAAGGACTCGTGTCCAATTCTTTGGTCAGAATCACCACCGTCGATGGTGCTTTCGTTACCCAACTGATTTCAGAAGGAGGTCAAGCCGTCTGGGACTGCACCAACATCAATGGTGAAAAGGTAGGTCCCGGGGTCTATCTCATTTTCGTCAGTACCAAAGACGGTAGCAACAAGTTCGCCACCAAGATACTCCTACAGAATTGATGGGCGACAAGACAGAAGGAATTGTCCTGCAATCGGTACGCTACGGTGATACCAGCTTGATTGTGAAAATGTTCACTCGGCAATATGGCTTGAAGTCATATATGCTGAAAGGGGCTTACAACCATAGCTCTAAAAACAGGGCTGCCTTGTTCCAAAATCTTCACATCGTCAATTATGTCGAAGTAAACAACCCCAAAAGCCACACTTTGGGTTACTTGAAAGACGCACAACTCGCTTTGGTGTATCACAGCCTTCCTTTTGTGATGAATAAAAGCGCCATTATGATGTACGTTTGCGAGTTGCTCGCAAAGACAATCAATGAGCAAGAGCAAAATGAAGCGCTGTTTGACTTTATAGTCAGTTCCCTGCAATGGCTCGACTTGGTGGAAAAAGACTATGCCAACTTTCCTCTCTTTTTCACCCTCGAACTCACCCGTCATTTAGGGTTTTATCCCAAAGCCAACCATCAGGCAGGATACTGTTTCGACATGATGGAAGGGGCTTTTTCCCAAAACTATCCATTACATCCCTATTATCTAGATGCTGAAAGTGCTGTTTTACTGAACAATCTCCTCAATGTGGGGATAGACGAATCAAGCCGTCGACCGCTCCGCTTACATCAGCGTCGCGAATTGCTCGACGGCTTGATTGTCTTTATGCGACTTCACGCTCCCGTGATGAAAGACTTCCATTCGCACGAAGTGCTGAAGTCGGTACTTGAATAAAATCTTATCGCAACTCCAACGAAGTCTGCCCTATCAATTTTCCACCTTGCTCATACACATCTATGAAATAGGTGCCCGGCCTAAACTCTCTGTCCGACGGCTGGGTGTAATAGGCTCTCACCGGAGTTTCTTTCCCTTCGTAGTTGACCCTAACCTTTTCGGTGAACTGCAAAGTTTCTCCATTAGACTCAAAAGCATATTCATCTCCAGTACCTTTGCTGATAATGGCTTTGGTGGGGTCGGCAATACGGACATAGAAAATCTTTGAGCCTGGTTGTATCAAGTCATTGGCGGCCAAAGTAAAGTCAATTCTAATGCGCTCGGCGCGATTGGCGCGGTCAGTGTCGGCTTCCTTACTACCGCTTCTGAAGCGAACAGCCTGAGCCGAATAATTATACAACTTCATCGTCGCAGCCTGATTGACCTTGTTGGCCAGTTCTTCCTTCTGTCGATTCAAGTTGGAATTCTCACGACGCTCGGCTCGAACTTCTTCACGGATACGTTCATTTTCAGCTACCAACTCACGATTGACGGTATAGAGCGAATCCATCTGCCTCACATACTTCTGCGAAATGGCTTGCAGGGAGGCCACTTTCTTCTTGATGCGGTAGTAGTCCCATTGCGAATCAAGGAGTTTCTTGATTTCAACGGCATCAGCTTGAATGATACTATCTTTCTCCGCCAACTCCTGACTCAACTCACCATAGCTTTCCTTCAACTCGTTGTGGACTCTTATCAAGCTATCCACTTCTGCCTGAAAGTCGGCCCTTTGCATCTCCTTCTCTGTTTCAAGTGCTTGCAAGTCGCTTTTCATCGAGTTGTTTCGCACCAACAAAACAACCAAGGCAATCGCCAACAAACCGAGGACGGCATAAAGCCATATTGGTTGCTTTGCTTTTTTCTTGTTTTCTGAATCCATATCTTTAAATGTTATGTTCTGCAAAAATAGGAAAAAACCCAATAAGACAATGCTTCAGCCTCATTTTTAGTAAGCAGGCTCCACTTTGGCTCTGGGAATATGGACAGGAATATGCTGCCCGACAACATCGATATAAACGATAAGATGACGCTTGCTATGAATGGTTTGCAATGTTCCGACGAGACCTTTCATCGGGCCATTGATGATGCGCACCTTCTGCCCAACCTTCAGCTCCTCGTTATTCTCCAATTTGTATTCTTCACCGTGTTCATAGTCATCAACAAATTTCTTGATGGCAATAATCTGATTGTCGGGCACCACTACCGCTTGATGCTCAAAGGAAACAAACTTGACAACACCATAAACATTCAAGATAGAAATATGCTGCTTGGCATCGTTTCGCACAAACACATACGACTTGAACAAGGGCATCTCCACCCGTTTGCGACGATCAGTCCACTGCCTCATCTCACTGATGAGAGGCAGGTAGGCCTCCAAACCTAATTCCTCAAGCTGTTCAAGCACCTTCTTCTCAGCCCTTGACTTAACGTAGAGGCAATGCCAATGTTTCTCCATTGCATCCATGTCTAGAAGTATTACTCCTTGCGCTTATGGTGATGCTTCTTTTTCTTGCCGTCTTCCTCGCTTACGCCATAATAGCCCTCTCCATCTCCATAACCGTAACCATAGCCGTAACCATAGCCGTAACCATAGCCGTAACCATATCTCTTGCTTCCGTAGCCATAGCCCTTTTCTGCTTTGACACCATTGATGACAATATAGAATGACATCCCACGTTCCTCAAGATCCTTGATGATACTGCCGAAGGCATTCTTGTTGGTAACTCCTTGTCGCACGATGAAGAGGTTGGCATCGCTGTAACGCATCAGGAGCAAGGCATCGGTAACGAGACCGATGGGAGGCGTGTCAATCACGATGTAGTCGTACCGCTTCTTCAACTCGGCAAACAGTTCATTGCACTTGTCGGAAGCTATCAATTCAGCAGGATTGGGCGGGATGGGACCTGATGTGATAATATCGAGGGTCGCAATTTTGCCTGACGGCTGGATAATATTGTCAAGCGACTCCTTGTTGGAAAGGAAGCCACTAAGGCCGATGTTATTGTTGATTCCGAACTCCTGGAAAAGCTTGGGTTTACGCATATCGAAACCAAGCAATACGGTTTTCTTGCCATAAAGGGCATAAATCGATGCGATATTGATACTGTTGAACGTCTTCCCGAGACTTTGTCCGTCACCCGTGACCAGCACGGTGCAAGGCATCTTGCTCTGTGTAATGTATTCCACATTGGTACGAATGGAGCGGAACGACTCTGATATCGGCGACTTGGGATTGTTGATGACCACCAACGGATCCTTGGAATTGGAATGGGCGACCTGACCGATGATAGGATACTTCGTCATCTTCTCAACTTCCTTTCGGTCTGATACAGTCACCTTGAAGAAGTCCTTAAGGATAAGATACAAAGCCGGTATCAACAAACCAATAATGATGGCAATCAGGTAGTTCATCGAAGCGCGAGGCTTTATCATAACAGTGCCATCCATACGGGCTTCATCAAGAATCTCATTGTCAGGCGTATTGGATGCCCTCAAAATCTGAGCTTCGGCACGACGACGCATCAAGTACTTATAGGTCTCGTCGGTAAAGTCGAAATTACGCTGATAGTTGATGAGTTGCTGTTGCTTGCTAGGCATCTGGCGCGATTTCGATTTCAATGAATTAATGCGACTGTCTATTTCGTTCAAACTCATCTGGGCATTTTTTACCAGGTTGTTAACATTCTCAAGCAATGCCTTCTTGGTGGTGACAATCTGCTCATTGAGTTTCACAATCTGGGGGTGCTGCTCGGTTTGGGTGAGCAATTGTGTGGCTTTCAATTGCGACAGTGTTACAAGGTCACGGGCCAACTGATTGAGCAAAGGATCATTGATACCCATGGTACTGGGAGCAGCAAGGTTTTCCGGATCGTCAATATGAATCTGAATATATTGTTGTAACTGTTTGTATATCTTTAAGTTGACCGCTATTTCAGCTCTTTCCTTATCCAATGCCTGCAAGTTGGTGTACACCTGATTTGCCTGCAGGTCAAGATTCATAAGGTCGTTCTCCTGACGGAAATCCTTCAGTTCCGTCTCAGCTTGGCTCAACGATTCTTGAATACCGCTCAATTCGTTGTCAATATAGGTGATGGTGTTGTCGGAAACAAGGTTTTTCTTTTCCAGACCCCTGGCAACATATTCATTCATCAACAAATTGACAAACTCCACTATTTTCACTCTATTGGCACCCTTCATGTTTACTTTGGCGACAGTGGCATTCTTCGCAATAGGACTTACCGTAAAACTGCTCAGTTGGCCCACCAACGACGGATAGCTGTTCAGCCAGAAGAACAACCTTGTTTCACTTACGGATTCGGGGTCAAAACGCTCGGTTTTGGAGATGCGGATGCGGTTGTAGCCGTTGTCAATCCACTCCCCTTCTGTATATTCTCCACTAATCTCGAACTTTGCGAAAGGATTGCTCTCAGTGGAATGGCAGAGGATGAAGTCATATTTATTGAGACCCTCTCCTAAAGCATGGAGCCTGATTTTTCCATTCTCAAGGAAGGTGATTTCGTAAGCCAAACCCACCGCTTGAGGGACACTGTGCTCAAATTCCACGAGGAACGGTGAGTTCTTGTACAATTCCTTGTTAGCAATACGACCTTTCTCTAAATAAGTCACCTCAATCCCCATCTTCTTGACCACACGCTCACGAAGCATATAGGATGTCAGAACGGCTATTTCATTGTCAATATTCTGCATATTGGCAAAATCCATTGTCGTCATGATCTTCGTAGGATCGTATTCATTCTTACCTTCATTGATAAGAATGGTACCCGTGGTCTGATAGATTCTAGTGGAATAACGGTTGACCAAGAAGCAGACACCCAGGGCCACAATGACGAAAGCAGCAAAANNAAGCAGCAAAAAGATACCAGTGATTCAAAAACAAGAACACCAACTGTTTGATGTCGATATTTTGATCTTCCCTGCCTCGCTGCGAGCTATTTGTTTTTTTTACGTTTGCCATTTCAGTAGTTAATTTTTGCTATTCAAATAAATGGATAACATTGTGATACCAAGAGTGACTATTGACAGAACCGTTGAATAGGGGAATGAGGTGAAGCCCCATTGCTTGATCTTAAGCGGTTCCACATAAACAATATCGTTGGGTTTCAGATAATAATAGGGTGATGACAAGATGTCGGCCTGCCCCATGTCCACAACAACAATTTCAGACCCATTATCCGTTTGACGGATAATCTTCACTTCATTGTTTTTGGCAAAGTTGGTCATATTGCCAGCCAATGAGATAGCTTCAAACAAATTGATTTGAGACTGGTATATCTTGAACATGCCAGGCCTGTTCACTTCACCCAATACTGTCAGGTTGAAATTGGAAAGCTTGACAATAATCGTAGTCTCGTTAACGAACTTATTGATCTCGATTTGCAACTTTTCTTTGGCCTGGTCCACGGTAAGGTTGAGGAGGTTTATTTTCCCAGTCAACGGCAGTTCGATACAGCCATCCTCATCAATGGTATATGATTGGAGATAAATGCTAGCATCTGATGTCAACTGTGAAACCCTACCCGAATAGTCGCCATTTAACGAGACGGCACTACGTTCGTCAATCGTGTTGATGAAACGAATGTAGAGGTTGTCACCTGGCTGTAACTGATAATCGGCAGACCTATCGTTGACGTAGTTGATAGATTGGTTTTCTGCAGCCAACTGCGGATCCTTCAGATACAGCATTTTCTTTTGCGGCACGCACGAGGCAAAAAACACTGCCATCAGTAATGCGGCCAACCCAAGTTTTGTTGTTTTGCTCATAGTATTCATCCTTGTCTTTTTAATTTCTCAATAATGTAAGTTCTTTGACTCCCACCAATGGCGTGATAGGCATGCGGTTTTCTATTTGGAAAGTGTAGGTACCAGCATCCGTAATGCGCAAATCCTTGTTAATGGGCAACACATAGGTATAGCATCCATCCTTTTGCTCCACATTCCAATGGCTTTCAACATCTTTCAAGTTAAACTTATACCCTCTAGAACGATAGGGATTACCATCATCGGTAAACACTGTGAAAACCATGGAAAAATCATTGTATGGATAGTCGTCAGTGAAGGCAATCTTCAAACTAAGGTCATAACTTGTCTCGTCCGCCACCAGGATGTCCTCCTTCACATAATCAAAACGTTCCCAAAGGTTTTCAAAAAAAACACGATGCAGCAATGCCGAATCATCCGCCTTGGGCTTGCAACCTAAGAGACACAGAAAGAAGCATCCTATCAAAACAATTCTTTTCATTTTTGTAAGCCTAAAAAAACGTGCAAATATACGAAAAAACGAATTATCGCTACATTATTCCACAGATTTTCAAGGAAAAGGAAAAACCACCTAAAAAAAACGCTTCAAAACACTACTAAAATCAAGAAAAACCAATACTTTTGTGTTTTACGATTTCGTTATGAGAACTAAAAACAACAATCTGTCTTCCAGAAAGTTACTGATTATGGGCATCTTCATTGCCGTGGGGATTGTCTATATCATGAAGTTGTTTTATCTCCAAGTCATTGACGATAAATACAAGACCATGGCCGACAACAACGCGCTTCGCTTCGTGACGCAATACCCTGCCAGAGGCAAGGTTTTTGACCGCAACGGCGAACTGTTGGTGTTCAATGAAGCGGTCTACGACCTTATGGTGATTCCCCGTCAGGCCATCAAACGTGATACGCTCGACCCGTTTGACACAGCTACCTTCTGCCACTTGTTGGATATTGACAAGGCTTCGTTCATTGAACGAATGAACAAGGCGAAAAAGGAATCTTACCTCAAGCCTTCGCCTTTCATGACCCAAGTGTCGAAAGAGAACTACGCACACATTGCAGAAGTGCTTTATCGCTTCCCAGGATTTTATTTCCAAACCCGAACGGTTCGCCACTATCCCAAATCCATTGCTGCACATACTTTGGGCGACATTGGTGAAATCAGCCAAGCCGAATTGGATAAGGACAAAAACCAGGAGAACTACTACCGACAAGGCGACTACATCGGAAAGTCAGGGATCGAAAAATCGTATGAGAAAGAACTTCGAGGAGTGAAAGGGCTGAAAGTGATGATGGTTGATGTCCACAACAGAGTCATGGGCAGTTTTAGGGAGGGAGAACTTGACGAAGAACCTGTTGCAGGTAAAGATATCTACCTCGGCTTGGATGCCGAACTGCAAGCCTACGGAGAGCGCCTAATGGAAGGAAAAATAGGCTCCATCGTGGCCGTAGAACCCTCCACGGGACAAATCCTTGCCTTCGTCACCAGTCCTACTTATGACCCCAATCTTCTCGTAGGACGCGAACGCGGCAAGCACTACCAAGAGTTGCAGGATGACCCCATGAAACCCCTTATCAACAGAGCCATCAGCGGCACCTACCCACCTGGATCTACCTTCAAGACGGTTGTCGGTCTGATAGCCATGCAAAGCGGCAGCATCACGCCTGCCACCTGCTTCCACTGCAGCGGTCCTGCCTCATTGCCTATCAAATGTACACACTCCCATGGCCCCAGCCCCGACTTCGCCCTGTCTCTTATACACATCTGACGCTGCCGACGAGC
>LXOW01205031.1_pt1 | contig 13706 bp, 16 predicted proteins | sample 1368591 | NCBI WGS metagenome assembly LXOW01 (sample SAMN04884650, study PRJNA319009) | bovine gut metagenome | isolation source: Cow rumen | host: Bos taurus | place: Italy: Legnaro (PD) | collected 2014-07-09
TTGGATTTTGATTTTGTCGTATAAGTGGCATCAACGTACTTGTTTTCAATAATACATAATTGAATATGCAAAAAGCCCTGTTAATAGTAGATGTTCAGAATGGTTTCGTTAATGGGAAAACCCAGCACATTCCAGCCCTTGTTGAGAAACTGCAATACCATTATGACCTTGTTATAGCAACAAGGTTCATCAATTTGCCAAACTCACCATTTAGGAGATTAATCAAGTGGGATCATCTTTCACCAGACACTGATGAAATAGAGCTTGCTTTCAGACCCAAGGAAGGTGTTGTAGTTATAGACAAATACATATATTCTTGTGTTGATGAACCGTTTTTGCATTTGTTGAAAGAAAATAATGTAGAAGCTGTGGATATTTGCGGTATTGATACGGATATTTGTGTCACCAAATGCGCCGTGGATCTTTTTGAACGAAGTATCACTCCCTTTGTTCTAAAAGATTATTGTGCGACACATGCGGATGCTGACATTCAGGAATCAGCTCTGATTATATTAGCAAGATATATTGGTAAAACACAGATTATCTGAAGTATGAAGACATATTGTACCAGCATAATCCCTGTCAAGATTCCTAACCCTAAGTTAACAAAGGAAATCATAAGTGTCTGCAAAAGTCAGCATCTGATTTCTGATTATAATACCTATAATGGGGTGATCAATCTGAAGTCCGTGCCTGATATAAACATAAAACCATTCAGTTTTTACTATATCCCGTCAAATAAAACTGATATCCAGTGCGCCTTCAGTGAAAGCACATTGACGATTATTCTTACATGGAAAAACACCTATAGTGACTATTATTCATTGGTTGACCAGTCGTTGATGGAAAGAAAGAGAATCGTTGAGAGGATTCTTGATTTTAATCCAAAAGATGAGAACCTTTTGCCAATTATGAAATTATTGGAAAGATACAAATCTCACGGTTTATGTGTTAACTATGCCTTTACGTTCTATTCGATATGCGATGAAAACTTCACAGAAGAGGATGAACAACACATAAAGGTTTTAGCAGAACCATCAGTAGTAAACATGGATGATATGTTGTCTTCCAAAGACACCGTCTTTCAGTATGCCCCAACGACCATTATCAACAAAGAAGTTTTGGAAACCATAAAGGATGTTGATTTATACAGCGAACAAAAGACATTTATTACATGGGCTTCAATCGTGTCGTTGTCAAAAAACAAAGAAGTTTTTGTAAAAAATCATGTCACATTAACCTTGATGGAACTTCTTATACAAAGGATTTGGAATCTGTGCTATTCACAGAACATGAATCTGAATGATTGTATAACCAATATCAATAAACATTCGAAAGACACAAACAAAGTCGTCATAGACACTTATAGGATTTTGATTGAATCCAAAAACTGTATTTCTGCTACATATTCGAGTCGGCTATCGGGAATCTATTCCGCAATTGTGGAATCAAGTCATCTACCTGAGCATATCGAAGATTTGGAACAGAAACTCAACTATCTGATAATGTTCACAAATAGCATTAACCAAACTAAGAACAGACGGTTACAGCAAGGGTCTGAGATTTTGCTGTTCCTTATAGCTATTGCACAAGTTGTTCCTCTCTTTTTTAACCTTCCTATTGTAACTCATAATATCATCAGTGTAGGGACAGTTGTTGTAATTTGTATTCTTGGGGTATTGCTGATTCGATCAAGGTACCGAAATTAGCCAAGATAGAATTTATAAGATGCNNTTTCAAAGGTGTGATGAATAGTGAACATACCATAAAGGACGGTGAAACATTAAGAAAACGCATCGAGATTATGCCTGAAGACAGCGTGCTGTTCCGCTCCGATTTTCCAGAGTATCACCCTGAGTTTGTGGGTGAAACACTGGCGGAGCTTACCAGCGAAGGCATTTTGGTGAAGCTGGCTCAAGGTATCTATGCCAAACCAAGGATGAGTCGGTTTGGAGCAGTATTGCCCTCGGTTAAGAAAATCGTTCAGTCGATAGCCATTCGCGACAATGCAGAGGTGTTGCCTTCGGGCATGACAGCCTTGAACGTCTTGGGCTTGTCAACCCAAGTGCCAATGAACTATACCTATCTGACGACAGGCAGCGAACGCACCATCAAGTTGACGAATCGGCAAGTGGTGCTGAAGCGTGGTGTCCCAAAGAATTTTTGTTACGAAACACGACTTATCGCCCTGTTGGTGCAGGCACTCAGAACGTTGAAACAGGAAAATGTAGGACAAGAGGAGTTGCAAACCATACGCACACTCATTGCGAAAGAGCCAGACAAGGAAACTTTGGCGAAAGATGTGGACAAAATGCCCGCATGGATGAAACGAATCATAAAACCAATTCTTAAAACCAACGAAGACTATGAATAATTTATGGCTGAATAATGAACTGGTTGACCGACTATGCCAATATGAGACGATTCTTCGTCTATGGCAAGTCGCCAGAGTTTGAGGCCCTCATGCAAAGAATGGAAGAGTTACAAGCGAGGGTTAGAGGGGTGACGGAATAGTCTCCATGTGTTGATTTCCCAAGCTTATGTCTTTATTTCCTCACTTTATACCCGAATTTGACCGATTACAAAAGTCCCATTTGGATAAATGATACCTTTGCCACTGTTTTCAGAATCAATCATTAATAGTTCAATTGAAATAATAAGGTGTTATGGAATCAACAAAAATCACACTTTTTATCGTGGCGCTACTTTTCGCTGCCACCTTTTCCTCCTGTGGTAACAGGACAAAAGATATTGAAGAGCCTATTACCGACGAATGTGTAGAGTCGGATTTCGAATACACCGACTCTGGCGAAGAATTGTTTTGCAATTACATGTCCAAAGACCAATGGCCACAAGATGCATTCTTCGCTGATATGGTGGAAGCGTATAATTCGTTTGTGCTGTTGAACGGATTGAAATCTGTTATAGATGTATGGAGACGATACGAGGAATCTGAAGTGGCTATAGAATCTCTTAAATATGCTGACATCAATGTGATATATTCGAAGGACATCAAAGAAAAGTTTATCCAAGTTAAGGAGTTGGCGCATCGTTTCTTCTCTGAACATGTTGACTATTCCGATACTCTGTTGTATTGGGAGCTGACGGACAGTTTGGATCGTCTGGACTCTTTGTTGTGTTCACGATATCATAAGAGTAATTATATTGACCTTTCGTCAGAGAAATATTGGCAAGCACTTGACCATGCGAAACAATCGGAAGAATTGTTTGACAAGGTCAGCACGGACTCAATAACTCCAGATAATATCGGCACAAAGGAGGTGCAAAAAGATATTGAGTTTATCCTGAATAGCATCAAAGAGGAAAAGGATTTCAATAAAAAATGTGCATATACGATGAAGTATGTTTATTATGTCGGATTTTACCATGCGAATTATAGTATAATTGAAGAATTGTTGGACGATGGTAGATATTCCCCGTATCTTTTTTTCTTGTGGCGGATATGGCGATGTGGGGTGCAGTTNNATCAACTTGGTCGCAGATTCCCAACAAGTTATATAACGAGAAGCGGCTTAAAATAGCAGAAACCACACTGAAATACATCGTCACCCATCGCAACGATGGTGTTGCAATTAATCAATATTTGATGACTGCTTCCCTGTCGAACATATTAAGGNNTGGGGAATGAGAGTTTCACTGAACTTCATTATTTGAATTTAGGAACGAGATAGTGCAAAATAATTGACTTATGGATAATAGCATTATAGGAAAAATTGTAACCGTAACTGTTGACAGACCTCTGGGAAGTTTCCATCCTGTGCATAAGAGCCTGTGCTATCCTGTTAACTATGGGTATGTGAAAGGGATTCTGGCCCCTGATGGCGAAGAGCAGGATGCATACATCTTAGGTGTGGACGTGCCCGTAGAGGTCTATTCGGGAAAGGTTGTGGCTGTCATCCACAGAAAGGATGACGTAGAAGATAAATGGGTGGTTTGTCCTATGGATAGGACTTTCACGCGAGAAGAAATCATGAAACAGGTGAAGTTCCAAGAGCAATACTTCGAATCAGAAATAGTATTGGATGATTCGGAGCAATAACACACCTGTTGACGGCGTTTTGCTAGCGTTTTATGATAAAACAAGGGCTACAAAGTGACAAAAATGTATAACAGATAAAACAAACGATTGTAAACGATTATGCTTGGAGCAGTTTTTGGAGATATTGTAGGAAGTGCCTACGAATGGGACAACGTCAAGACGAAGGACTTCCCTTTGAGAACACCAAACACACGTTATACGGACGACAGCGTGATGACTTTGGCCGTTGCGCAGTGGCTGATGGAAGACCCTGAACACACCGAAGCGGGGCTGATAAAAACAATGCAAAGATTTGGTCGTCGCCACTATAAAGCGGGTTATGGCAGAAGGTTTAGGGAATGGATTCTGTCAAAAGACCCTCAACCGTATAACAGTTGGGGCAATGGCTCTGCCATGCGTGTAAGTCCCGTTGGCCTGTATGCAAGCAGTTTGGAGGAAACTCTTGAACTCGCACGCCTGTCAGCATGTGTAACCCATAACCATCCTGAGGGAATCAAAGGAGCAATGGCGGTGGCGGAATGTGTGTTCTGGAATAAGGATCGAAACCATGGATTGTGGTCGTTGGAATCTACAAAGGAGATGCTTAAGAACACCATCCAAGACAAATACGGCTATGATTTGAATCGCACACTTGATGAAATCCGCCCCCATTACAAGTTTGATGTCAGTTGTCAAGGGAGCGTTCCCGAAGCTATCATCGCCTTTTTGGAGAGTGAATCTTTGGAAGATTGTGCCAGAAATGCCGTGTCGATTGGCGGCGACTCGGACTCCATAGCGGCTATTGCCTGCTCCATCTTTGCCGCTAACAAAGAGGGGTGGGACGAGTCGTTGGTGCTCCCGTTCCAACTGTACCTGCCGGCTGATTTACAGACGACAATGGACTGTTTTGAAGAGTTGGTTTCTCCTCGCAAACCAATACGCAATAGCTATAGAGTGATGGATAGAGTCTATGCCGGAGAATACCCTATAGAATATGACGACAAGAAAAGCACTGAGAAAATCAAGCAGTTTGAGAAATTTGGCATAACGCATTATATCGATCTGACAGAAGAGGGCGAACACCTCCCTTACCCCAACATGCTCGAAAGTGACGTACAACATATCAGATTCCCCATCAAAGATATGTCTGCTCCTCATAACATCGAATCTGTAAAGGAACTGACATCCCGAATAAACGAAATCTTGCATGAGAGAGACGGTAACAAGATTTATATCCATTGTTGGGGAGGCGTTGGCAGAACGGGAATGATTGTAGGTTGTTTGCTTTCTGAACAGTACGGTTTTGACTTTGAAAAGACGATGGATGCCTTGGCACTGGCCTATTCCGACTGCCCGAAGTCCGCCTATCGGGAAACACCTGAATCCAACGAACAGCGCCTGTTTATCGCAAAGTATGCAGAAGAAATGAAACAGGAAACAGCTAGATGTCCATAAATGAAAGTTCGTATCACAAATCTATAGAAAGCCTATAGCCAAGACTAAAGTCATTGGTCTATGTTCTATGTTAAGACGAAATTTAGATATGCTTGGCGTGGATTTTTTTTTTCAAACAGTCATTCCAGCGAACAAAAAAACAGTATCTTTGCGCACGCTTACAAAAAATGACCACATTTCCACTTTCTGAAAATAGATTAAAAGTATGATTGAATTTAACCGCGGAAAATACCTGCAAAAAATCGTCTTACACAAGCACAATCGTTTGGTCAAGATTGTCACAGGGGTCCGTCGTTGTGGGAAGTCCTACTTGTTGTTCAACTTGTTCAAACAACATCTGTTGGATAGCGGTGTTGATGCAGCTCACATTATAGAAATTGTGTTCGATGACAGGCGTAGGCACAACCTTCGCAATCCGGATGCCTGCATTGAGTATGTGACCTCGCTTATCAAAGACGACCAGATGTATTACGTGCTTCTCGATGAAGTGCAGTTGATGGAAGATTTTGAAGATGTGTTGCTAACGTTCCTTCACATCCCTAACCTTGACACTTATGCCACTGGAAGCAACTCGCGGTTCCTCTCGTCTGATGTTATCACAGAGTTTCGCGACAGAGGCGATGAGATTCATATTGCGCCGCTCAGCTTCTCGGAATTCGCCAATGCTTTTCCAGATAAGCCATGGAGCGACCTGTGGGAAGAATACTATAATTATGGTGGAATGCCATACGCTGCACAGCTTTCTTCTCCCGAAGAAAAGGAAGACTATCTCAAACGGTTATTCGAGCGCACCTATATCAAAGATATTGTTGAGCGATACAATATACAGGAAAAGCAACCGATGGAGCAACTCGTAAACATTATAGCTTCGTCGATAGGTACTCTGACCAATCCCTTGAAGCTGGAAAACTCGTTTCTCTCCATGGGGAAAACAAAGCTCTCGCATGTCACTATCAGCCAATATCTCGACTACCTCCAAGATGCGTTTCTTGTTGAAAAATCTGTTCGTTATGACATCAAGGGGAAGAAGTATATCTCCACCCCATCAAAGTATTATTTTGTTGACATGGGACTGCGTAATGCCAGACTCAATTTCCGTCAAACCGAAGAAAACCACATCATGGAAAATGTCATCTACAACGAACTGCGAATGCGTGGTTTCTCTGTTGACGTTGGCACGGTTGAAATCAAGGAGAAGCAGCCTGATGGCACATGGCAGCGTAAGCAATTTGAAATTGATTTCGTCGCCAACAAAGGCAGCCGCCGTTATTATATCCAGTCCGCTTTCATGCTAACCGATGAGCAGAAGCGATCGCAGGAAGAGCGGCCTTTGCTCCGCGTGAACGACTCTTTCAAGAAGATTATCGTTGTGCGCGACAACATTATCCTTCGCCGAGACGACAATGGTCTTGTCACCATGGGTCTCCGACAATTCCTCCTTGATGAGAACAGTCTTGATTTATAACTTTCCCCCAAACCTCATACCCCGCCTTCTTTTCAATCTCTTTGAATGTCATGTTGCTCACCTGCTTGAGCATAGGCGTGGCATATATTCTCTATCCTGTGTCTTAATTTCCTCACTTCATCCCCGATTTGATCAATCACGAAAGTCCATGTCGGATAAATGATACCTTTGCCGCTGTTTTTAGAATCAATTATTAATAGTTCATTTTATAAGCAAGGAGTTATGCGTTATCATGCGCACTTCATACATCTTTTTGCCCACTTCATACAATAAATCGGCTCATAACAAAAGTCCATTTTAGATATATCATATCTTTGCCACCGTTTTCAGATTAGTCATTAATTCAATAAAAAACGAAAGAGCTATGAAAAAAGATGTGATTAAACAAAGACATTACCCCCTCTTAGTGATCGTCTTAGCAACTGCATTCTTGTTTTCCTGCCAAAGCAAGCCCAAGCAGCCAGCTGGCTGTGAAAACATGCCCGAGTTTGAAAAACGGTTCCCCGAGAAGACTGTAGTGACCTCGGATGGAAATACGGCTTTCACTTTCTCTTCAATGGAGGAGGCCGAATGGAAAATGGCACATGGATGTTTTGAGAATATATGCTTTTGGGAAGCATTTGAGCAAGTCCTTATGTTAGAACCTTCTTCTATGTGTTATCCGTTTGATACACTTCGCAAGCACGAGGAAATTGTAATAATGGATTCCGAAGATGGCTTGGTGCGTTGCTATGGTTATAGAGAGGGTTCTGCATTACCTTACTTGTTGGTACAGTACAAGGTCGGGGACAATGTCAAGCTTGCAGGCACAGAAGGATGTGAATGTGAAAATGGTTGCTATTGTACCCTTCCTGAAAAACTGTATTGTTTCGAAGAAAAAGGTGTCCATTATTATCTTGTTTGGGGCTTTTGCGGGTATGGTGGTGGTGTATTTAGCTACAGCCTATGCGCATTTAAATTGGATGAAAAAGGTCTTTCTTTGGCTTATGTCTTTTCGCTAAATGATGAATTAGATAATTTTCAAAGTGTTGATTTGGAGTTTTGCGATGCCGTGATTATGGATGATGCCAGCTTTGGGTATTTTGACAAAAAGACACTAACGTTTTATGATCCTGAAGTAATGGGAGGATTAACAGAAGTAGATGGTTGTTGCTCCAATGATGCGCGGTTAACAGACCGTTATTACAAATTGGTCTGGAATGGAGAGTCATTTGTGTACGACAGTGACAAGAGCGTTCCTAACCCGTTTTTGTGTGAGACGTTGAGTAATTATACTTGTCTGGAAAAGATTGCCGAGACGGAAAAGCATAAGATTCGTGTTGATCAAATGCCCAATGGCACCTATCGCTATGCCTCTTGGAATAGAAATACACCATGGTCATCTGCTCCCGAATTGATAGTCACAAATGGAACTTTTGACAAAACGACAGAGCAGTATGTGTACCACAATAAAGAATATGAATACAGGGTTGGCGATGATGACCTTATGGTGCTGAAAAATGGGAAGCAAATTGCGAAGTATGAGTATGTGATAAATGATAAATGTTTTTAATTATTAAATTATATAATGATGAAAATGAAACAGTTATTTGTAATTATTCTCGTGTTCACTCTTGCGACCTGTTCTTGTGGTCGTAAGACAGATAGTAAGGTTGATCCACTTGATGTCGATTGTGTCGCAGACACATATACGGAAGACGAGGAGGGGTTGTCACATTTCTCTGATACATTGACGATGGGTCAGTATCATCAAATGATTCTTGAAGCAATTGCTAATGGTGACAAACAGCTATTTGCTAAAATGGTTAGTTATCCATTGTGCCGTCAATACCCTTTGCACGATGTTGAGAACGAACAACAGATGGTACGATACTTTGACACTTTGTTTGACAAGCAATTCCGCCAACAGATTGCCAAACTCGATTCAAACTCATGGGATAATGTTGGTTGGAGAGGATGGATGATTCTTGATGGCGAGATTTGGGATGTTGACCCTCGTATTGTAGTCAACTATTCTTCACCGTTAGAACAACGATATGCAGAATATCTGAAAAAGAAAGATATGGCACGTCTGCATTCGTCGTTGCAAGGAAACTGGAAGCCATATTATGGATATCTTCTTGATGGTTCGAAGTTCCCTGATTTCGAGTATTATTATGCCCGCGTAGATGTCAGTGCAGATCACGATGATGAAGAGGGATCTGTTTTCAGGGTGGCTGTTTTCAAAAAAGGACAAAAGATGTCAGAAGCACCTGATGTTGTCCTATTCGGAGAAAGAACTATAGAAGGAACTATGCAGTTTGAAACGCTATATTTCAAATCCGATGAATATTCAGTTGTCATTGTTCCTTCTGACATTCAGGATGGAAAGGCTTGTTTTTCACTATACAAAGGCGAAAAGAAATGTGGTGGGACGGTACCATGCAAAATGTGTATGCAACCTNNAAAGGAACAATTCCGACTTTACATTCAATATGAAATCACTAGCACTATTCAATTGAACAATGGCAATAAATGAAAAGGCTTTTAGCGATCAGTTCAATAGCTTACGCCTTCCGGAAATAAAGAAGGTGATCAGAGCCGATGGTGCCGAGAGGGAGGTGGACGAGCAGTGTGTTCGCGACGTCAATAGTCATGTCCGTAAGATGGTGATTGATTACAAATACACTCCTATTGACTTGAACGATATGCTCACGGTACTTCAATTGGGTAACAGTGCCATTGTCGTTGAGGTGGAGAGTGGAGGTTTAGATCGTGTGGAACGAACCCTGGCGTTGCTGCTGAATCGTCTTGAATTGGCAAGCTGTCCGTTGGATCAGTTAAAGGGACTGATATTACACTTCCAATTCACGGCTGAAGATTACAGACCTACTTTGGAAGAACATATTACTATCGAAGACACGCTTTTTCAGCATGTCGCCAAAGACTGTGCCTTGTTGATGGGATTCACTGACGACGGCATAGGCAAGGAAGACACTTTGCTGGTCACGGCCATCGCTATATTGCAATCTTAATTATTGTCCTCTAAAGTACTTGTTAATTCACTTGTTTTATACATCAATTGCCCACTTTATACAGAAAATCGACTCGCAACAAAAGCCAATTTGAGATAATTGCTACTTTTGCTGCCGTCTTAAATAATAATCACCCTATGTCCGACCTCATCCATAAAGAAAAACGCTTGGCCTATCTCTTGCGGCATGACACCCACTATGCGTTCGATGCCCATGGTTGGCGAGAGGTTAGTGACCTCGTGGATCATCATGGATTCACACGTGACGAATTGATAAACATTGTGGCAAACAGCAACAAACAACGGTTCGAGTTTTCGGAGAATGGTTTGTTTATCCGTGCTCGTCAAGGTCATAGTATTACCGTGGATGTGGAATTAACGGAGGCCATACCGCCAGAATTTCTGTATCATGGTACCATTGCTGCAAATGTACCCTCCATTATGGAAAAAGGACTCGTTCCGATGAACCGTCAAAATGTTCACCTTTCAGTTGATGAAGCCACGGCTGTGAAAGTTGGAAGTCGTAGGAAAGGAGATGTGGTCATTTTGAAAGTTGCTGCACACAAAATGTGGAAAGACGGACATCGATACTGGCTCTCCCGGAACAACGTGTGGCTTACGGACATGGTTTCGCCTAAATATCTGGAAATCATCGAAAAATAATCAGTTATGTTATACTCATTATTCACCTATTTCAATTCCCTTTTTGGTGTAAGTCTGTTTACTTACATCTCTTTCCGTGCCATCATTGCGGGCATTATGGCACTGTGCATTAGTATATGGTTCGGCAAATGGTTTATCGATTGGATGATAAAACACAAAATTAGTGAGACCCAGCGCGATGAAAAGATTGATCCGGCAGCAAAGGAGAAGAAGAATGTACCCACAATGGGCGGCATTATCGTTATTGTGGCCATCCTGTTCCCTTGTCTGCTGTTGGGCAGATTGTCGAATGTTTACATGATTCTGATGCTCACCACTACCGTGTTAATGGGCTTGTTAGGTTTTGCAGATGACTATATCAAGACCTTCCGCAAGAACAAAGATGGTCTGAACGGCTGGGTGAAGATTGCCGGACAAGTGACACTTGGACTGATTGTCGGACTGACCTTGCGCTTCAGCCCGGCAGTGACGATGAACGAGGTGGTGAGCAGCCACATTGAGAACAATATCGTGGTAGTGGACAAAACGCCGGAAATAAAATCGACCCAGACGACAATTCCGTTTGTGAAACATCACAACTTCAACTACGCCGACCTTTTCTCATGGCTCGGCGAAACGAACAAATATCGCGCAGGCTGGATATTCTTCGTGTTGCTGACGGTCTTTGTGGTAGCGGCGCTAAGTAACGGAGCCAACCTAAACGACGGCATGGACGGCATGTGTGCAGGGAACTCTCTGATTATTGGAGCGGCGCTGATGATATTGGCCTATATGAGTGGTAGTGTAGTATGGGCACAATATTTCGATGTGATGTATATTCCTGGTTCTGAGGAAATAGTCATCTTCTTGGCAACGTTCATAGGGGCACTAGTGGGTTACCTTTGGTGGAACGGATTTCCGGCACAAGTGTTTCTCGGAGACACAGGAAGTCTCACTATTGGCGGCATTATTGGTGTATGTGCGATGATTATTCATAAAGAGCTGATGTTGCCATTGTTGTGTGGTGTTTTCTTGCTTGAGAGTGTGAGTGTTATTGTTCAGAGAGGGGTGTATAAGTTCTACAAGAAACGAGGTCGCCATGTGCGGGTTTGGAGAAGCACACCGATTCATGATCATTTCCGCAAGTCCATAGATGATGTGCGGAAATACGATCCTACTTGCACATTTGTTTTTAAAGGCGGTGGGCAAAAGCATCACGAGGTGAAGATTGTCTTGCGCTTTTGCATCGTTACCTTAATTCTAGCAGCGGTGACAATATTGACGCTGAAGATTCGATGATGATTGGAAGTTTGTAATGATACATTTCAATGAATAGTCTTTCGGCAGCAACCGAAAAAATCAATCCTAAATACAATGAAACAATCTTCCATAAAATCAAGCAAATGCAAAGTCGTGTGGGGGTGTCCTTGACGGTGGTGTCTGCTGCTTTCGTGGTCTACATGGTGTAGAATTTATGATTTTTATGGACAAATTTAGAAAGCAATGAAAAACATCATTGGGATGTGTTAGAATCTTTCTCATACAAGGCTTTTGCCGCCAAGTTCGCCAACAAGCGGGTGCGGGTCACGGGAACGTTTTATTTTCCAATGGGCGGTTGGCACTATGTTACCCCCGTGGCGATGGAGTACAGCAAGGTGGAACTTGCCGAACCGCCCGACGGCAATGCTATCGGAATCATGATAGATACAGTTAATCCTACAAAATACTTCTTAGCCCTAGAAGACGATCCGCTGGAAAGACAGGCGTATGCAAGGGAACTGACGATTTTCGCCGAAAAACTGCAGCACGACAAAACTACCTTTGATGCCAATTTGTCAGCGAAATTAGGCGAATTGGGGATATCGTTGCTGACATCGCCCGATGGGAAACTAAAAGTTTATAGCTGGCATGATGGCGACATCGGGAGCGCAATCAGTTTCCATACGATTTATCAAACCAAGCAAAATGGAGAGTTCCACGCCGTGTTTGTTGACCGGGAGGGATCTCTATATGCCTCAATACGCCTATCTGCGGGGATCCGATGGCCCTTTGTTCATGACGGATTATTACCACCGCTTTACGTGGGAAGACAACAAGTTTCGTTACAAACAGCTGGAATTCAACCCTAAGTTGGCAAAATTCCTGCCGGAGCCGGGCTGGCTCATGGAGGAGTTTGAATGGGGCGATTCCTTGGTTCGTATCGATAGTGTCGCGGATGGCAGTTATCGTTGCATTGTGTGGAAGAAAGACAACGTGTTTTCCTCCGCTCCAGAACTGATCATTACACAAGGACAGTATGATGCGGGAAAGCGTGAGTATTATTTCAGGAAGGACGACAAGGAGTACATCTATAATTCAGCCTCGCAAAAGTTGCGGGTGTTGTGATGACATTTGCTAAGAATCTTGAGGTTTTCGGCATTTTGCAGAAAATAAATCATGAGATTTTCGGCACGATGGCAATACTACGTTGCTTCCTGTGGTGATGACGATGTTCTTGTAAATGTATGTTATGGTGGAATTCAAACATCGCTCCACCATTTTATACTAATATGCGCGTGCACGTCACAGACTCGTTGTTTTCTTGCCAAAACAAATCCAAACAGCCAACAGGGCTTGTACAGCAGGTGTAGTAACAAAACATATGGTATGCTATCCATAAGATTGTTCACAAAGAATCTGACAGAGAATACTTGAAACTCTCCTTGTTGCTTGATTATTTAATTTTTTATTGTATTTTTGCAAAATTAAAATTAATCATTGCGGGGTGTGTCCCCGTGTCATATCATTAACCAAAACAAATATAATCATGAATAATAATATGTTGACACAACAGGAATTGCCCACATGGGCTGAATTGAAGACCATGATTCTCGCGCACTCGGAGCAGATGCGGGAAACTGAGCGGCAGATAAAGGAAATGCAAGAGAAAACCGACCGTCAGATGCGGGATACTGATAACAGGATGAAGGACCTGAAGGGCCTCTTTATCACCCAGTGGGGAAAGCTGGTGGAGGCGTTGTGTCGTCCTGCCGCCCTCAAACTGTTTCAGGAAAAAGGCATCAAAATAGACCAAATATATAAGGAGGCGCGGC
>LXOW01380036.1_pt1 | contig 13705 bp, 10 predicted proteins | sample 1368591 | NCBI WGS metagenome assembly LXOW01 (sample SAMN04884650, study PRJNA319009) | bovine gut metagenome | isolation source: Cow rumen | host: Bos taurus | place: Italy: Legnaro (PD) | collected 2014-07-09
CCTCCTCGGCCTCTATCTCAACGGCGGTGCCGTTACCGCCATGCTCAAACTCTATCTCAGAGCCGAAGGTCCAGCCCTTTCCGAAATCATAGCCGATGTTGAGACATACATGTGGCAGGTCGAAGCGCCCGTGACTCTTGTCATTGGCGTAGTTTTCCGGATTCTTGTATCTGTTGAAGCTCTGACTGTAGAAATTGCGTGTCATCACCGCCTCGCCGTATCCTCCGATATGGAGTCTCGATACAGCATCGAGAAACTTGGCAGTCTTTCCCTCAGTGTTCTTTTCGCAGGGTTTCTCGCAAGGATTCTCTTGCTTTGTGGCGCTTGTGACGGCATCGACACCGTCGTTCTTTTCCTGGGCCGATACCGTGGGTGTTATCCCGATGACCATCATGGTCGCAATGAGTAATGTCTTTGTCATTTTCTTCTATTTTACGAGCAAATTGTTGCTTGTGTGAATTCGATTGCAAAGGTACTGCTAATATACAATGTGAGCAATACTCAATAATCGTGAAATAGTGTTACATCATAATACCTACAATCAATTACCCCTGCATACACAAAAAAGGAGGAAAGCGCCGAAAACGCCTTCCTCCTAATTATTTTTAGGTAACAGAGACCTACCTACTTTGCTCAGGTAGCCACTGTTTGTTATCTGTTTCTTACGTATAAAGACCGCCGTTTATGCTTACTACCTCTCCCGTGATATACTTAGCCTTGTCGGAGAGGAGGAAGCAAACGAGGTCTGCCACCTCTTCAGGCTTGCCGAACCTCTTGCATGGCACCTGCTGCTTGAGCGTATCCACGTCAAGATCCTTTGTCATATCGCTCTCGATGAAGCCTGGTGCGACAGCATTGACGGTGATGCTGCGTGCTGCCACCTCCTGTGCAAGGGCCTTAGTGGCACCTATGATGCCGGCCTTGGTGGCACTATAGTTGGTCTGTCCGGGCAGACCCTTGAGGCCGGAGAGGCTTGCCATATTGACGATGCTGCCCCCGTGGCGGCGCATCATCATCTTGGGGAGCACCTTGCGCGTCACATAGTAGAGCGCATCGAGCGATGTATTGAGCACAGCATGCCAGTCTTCTGCAGGCATCATGAACATCATATTGTCCCTGCGGATGCCAGCATTGTTCACGAGATACGCTATGTAATCCTCTGGGTGAGCCTCCTCCCAGGCATCGATGCACGCGTCTACCTGAGCCATATCGCTCACATCACACTTCATCAGCTCGGCCTCAACGCCCTTTGCGGCACAGAGTGACTGTACCTCCTCGGCTGCCTGCTGGTTGCTCTGGTAATTGATAATCACTGGAATGCCTTGTGTGGCCAATTCCAGACATATTGCGCGGCCCAATCCGCGGGAGCCGCCTGTTACTAATGCATATTTCATTGTTCTTCTCCTATATATATAATAAGGTGTAGTTTCGACTTAACAAACCCCGAGCATAGCGACTATAAAAAGCAGCCCGTTGTTGCCCCTGCGGGGCGGGCATGCTTTTAAGAAGCATTGCGAGCGGGTCGGCGTAAGCCAATTAACGAATTAACGAATTATGATTTCCTCTGAGGCCAGGGACGTGGGCGTCTCGCCCGCGACATTTCTTCACTCTTCACTTTTCACTCTTTGCTTTCTTCCTGTACTGCAGGGCAACAGAGATGATGACGCAAAGGAGCAGCAACGCCAATGAGACATAAGCTATGGTCTCCGTTGTGGTGATGCTCTTTGGCTTGAACTCCATTACGACCTTGTGCTTGCCGGGCTTCACGGTGATGGCACGCAGCACGTAGTTGACACGTCCCACCTCGACTGGCTGACCGTCAACGGCGCATGTCCAGCCGGGATAGTATACCTCAGAGAACACCACCACTCCACCGTTCTTTGAGTCGATATCATAGTGCAGCTCATTGGGCTCATATTTGGTCAGCACAACGCTGGCGGTGCTATCGGCCTGCGCTGAACCAGCCTTCAGCATGCTCTCAAAGCGCTTGTCGCTGACAGCTGTCTCGTGAAGGTTGATGTTTCCTAAGGCTTCCAGCTCCTGATTGGCATTGTCAACAAACTTCACGTCCTTGACGAACCAGCCATTGCCCATAGCATGAGGGTTAAGCAATGCCGCAGTCTTGCCTCCCTGCAAAGGAAGCACGAAGTACTTGGCATTCAGCATATTTATGACGGGCATCACACTGTCGCCTGCTACCTTGTCCATATCGCCGTCAGCATCAATGATGGCATTGTAGACCTTCTCCATCTCTGGCGAGATATGCGCCTCAATGAGCTCCTGGTACCTGCGCAGCTTGGCTGCATGATAGCCGCCTATGCTCTTGTGGAAATAACTGGTCTCGTTCTCGTTGAACGTATTGCTTGCCATATTCAGCACACGATAGTCAAGTGACTTGTCCTTCAGTATCTCCCTGTCGGCATCAGTGGGCTCCATCGGTGCGGTGCGAAGGGTGTTGCTCACGAACATGCCGTCGTTAAGATAGCGTTTGTTCACCTGCCACATATCCACGAGACACACAACGGCAATAATGCCCACGGTAATCATGGCATTCATCTTCTTCATGCGATATACTATCAGGGCAGCGGTACATATCAGTATGATAATGACGCTGCGCCAACAATCGGCAGCAAAGGTGGCGATGCGTATCTCCTGCAGGTTGGCAAGCAGCCCGGGCAGCGCATCAGCAGGCAGCTGTGACAGGGCGCTGCGCTCTGCCTGCGAGACGAAAGAGTCGAAGAACATCGTTGGCATGATGGCAAAGAGAGCCGCGATGCCTGCTGTGAGTCCGAGGCTGACATACAGCCAGTTGACCTTCTTGCCCCTTATGCTGCCTACGACAGAGTCCGGGTCGTCAATCACCTTCTTCAATGCCAGCAGTCCGAGGAAAGGAATGGTGAACTCAGCTATCACCAATATGCTGGCCACGGTGCGGAACTTGGCATACATCGGCACGTAGTCAATGAACAGGTCGGTAAACCACATCATGTTACGGCCCCATGAGAGCATGATGCTCAGCACGGTAGCAGCAAGCAGGGCCCACTTCACGGAACCCTTCACGATGAACAGTCCCAGAATGAAGAGCATCAAGACGAAGGCTCCCACATATACGGGTCCGCTGGTGCCGGGCTGTTCTCCCCAGTACTGTCCCAGCTGCTGATATATCTGCATGTACATCGGGTCGGCCTTCTCCTGCGCTGCAGCACACTGGCTCACAGGCGTCGACGATGAGCCGCCCTTGGTATTAGGCACGAGCAGCGTCCATGTCTCATCGATGCCGTAGCTCCACTGTGTGATGTAGTCACGCTCAAGGCCGCTGGAGGTCTGGTTGGCGGTATTCTTCTTCACCAGCTCGCTCTTGCCGCGCATCGACTCCTTCTGATACTCCCACGTATGGTAAAGGTTCGACACATTGGCCATAATACCCAATGCTCCGCCTATGAGACATACCGCAGATGCCTTCAGGAAGTGCACCATCTGCTTCTTACGGATGGCATCCACGAGATAGCCTATAACCAGGAACAGTATGATGAACCCGTAGTAATAGGTCATCTGCACATGGTTGGCATTTATCTCGAAGGCTGTGAAGATGCCCGTAACGGCCAGTCCTGCAAGGTATTTCCCCCTGTAAGCCAGGAAGATACCTGCCAGCAACGGTGGCAGATAGGCCAGCGCCATCACCTTCCAGATATGTCCTGCAGCGATGATGATGAAGAAGTAGCTGCTGAAAGCCCACACTATGGCACCCAGCGTAGCCAGGTACCATCTGAAGTCGAAGGCACGCAACAGTATGTAGAAGCCCAGCAGATATGCAAAGACATACCACACATTCTCTGGCAGCCACAGGTGATATGCATCAACCACGGCCCCGAGGCTCTTGGAACTGTTGTAGGACGGAGCACTCTGATAGGTCGGCATACCCGAGAAGAGGCTGTTGGTCCATCGTGTTACCTCCCCCGTACGTTCCTTATACTCATTGGCCTCCTGACCCATACCACGCCCGGCAGCAGAGTCATGACGGTAAAGGATACGCCCTTCTGTATCAGCTGGATAGAAGTAGGCAAACGAGATGGCAATGAAGAGCATCACCACAAGTACGTCAGGGATAAAGCGTTTTAATGTATTCACGTCTATTCTGTTTTTTTTATGATTTCTCCCCTATTATTATTAATAAGGTATAATAAACACGGCTGCAAAGTTAATAAAAATAATCTAAAGTACGCAGTGTACGCACACAATTATTGACGGCTGTCAAGAAAAACTCTACTTTACTGCTCATAACAATGAAAACTTTTGTCCATTAACATCGTTTCGACTACCTTTGCACCCGAATTCAGAACAGAAAAAAGATATTTTAAGCAAAGATAATTAACTACATTTATTTATTAAATTAAGACAATGAAGAAAATTGCAATGTTTATCGCTGCTGCTGCCATCGCAGTTTCAGCTAATGCACAGAAGACCACTATCACTGGTCACAAGGCTTCAGACAACATCTATGTTGGCATAAACGGTGGTGCATCTACAGCACTGAAGGGAGAGACATCTTTCTCAAGCTTCACACCTTCTTTCGGTGTTCGCGTAGGTAAGAACTTCACAACTGTATTTGGTCTCGCTCTTGAGGGCAACGCTTACTTCAACGCAAGCAAGCTGTCTCCTTCCAAGACTTTCATCCAGGGTCTGGACGTTGACCTGCTCGGTACAGCTAACCTCTCTAACCTCTTCGCAGGTTACAAGGGTGAGCCACGTAACTTCGAGGTTATCGCTCTCGGTGGCTTCGGTTGGGAGCACGCTTTCGGCACTGGTTCACACTATGGTGTTAACGGTCTTGAATCAAGGGTAGCTCTTGACTTCGCACTGAACCTCGGTTCTCAGAAGCAGTGGCAGGTATATCTGGAGCCATCTCTGACCTATCGTCTTGAGACCTTCAACGTAGTCGGCCCAGCCGCTGACGTTGACCTCGGCAGCATGAAGTACAACATCAACAACTCTGGTATGAGCCTCAAGCTTGGTGTTAACTACAAGTTCGGTAACTCTAACGGCACACACAACTTCGCTATCGAGCAGCTCCGCGACCAGTCTGAGATCGACGCTCTCAACGCTAAGATCAACGCTGCTCAGGCAGAGGCTGCTGCTGCTAAGGCTGACGCCGCTTCTAAGGACGCTAAGATTGCTGACCTGCAGAACAAGCTCAACGAGTGCCTCAACAAGCCTGTTGTAGTAGAGAAGAAGGCTGCTAACCTCCAGCCATCAGTAGTATTCGCTCAGGGTAGCGCTGTTGTTAACAAGAGCCAGATTGCTAACGTTGAGATGATTGCTAAGTACATGAAGAACAACCCAGACGCAAAGGTTAAGGTATCAGGTTACGCTTCACCAGAAGGCAACGCTGAGCTGAACCAGAAGCTCTCTGAGAAGCGTGCTGAGGCTGTTAAGAACATGCTCGTTAAGAAGTATAAGATTGCTGCTGACCGCCTCGAGACAGAGGGTCTCGGTGCTACAGACAAGCTCTTCGACGAGGTTGAGTTCAACCGCGTAGCTCTCTTCAACGACACTACTAAGTAAACCATATACCTTAGTATAATATAACATCACTCCCCGGAGCTTCTGCTTCGGGGAGTTTTTTTGTGTAATAACAACGCTAATACAAAGTGTCACAAAACAGGGGTTACTTCATTACAAAGTGTCAGTAACTCGATTAGGCGGTAATAGAGGCTCTATCAGGGCCTAATAGTTACCCTATTAGGGCCTAATAGTTACTCTATTAGCCAGAGGCGGGGTATTTAACAGACGTTAAGAATTAACGTCACAAAAATAGCCCAAAAACTTACATTTTGTAACTTTTGGGCTATTACGTCTTGCTGATGCGAAATCAGCGTTTTTTTGCTGCAAGCAGCGATGTCTGATCGCTTTGCGTCGTCTTAAAGGCTGATAGCCTCGTTAGGACAAACATCAGCGCAAGTACCGCACTCTGTGCAGAGGTCAGGATTGATAGAATAGATATCACCTGCAGAGATAGCCTCTGATGGGCACTCATCAATACATGTACCACAAGCGATACAATCGTTGCTAATTACGTAAGCCATAGTTCAAAATGTTTTTAAGTTTATAATGTTTTTGTACTTTTCGTAAAGGATTTACCAGCTTCAGGCAGATCGTCGTTTACTCCTCCCTAACCTTTTTTAGGTATTCAATCCCTACTTATCATGGTGCAAAGGTAATAAAAATATTTCTATATACCTAATAATCGGTAGAGAAAATTTCAAAAAAATCTCCCATTCATACCTTTTTTATATTATTTTAGGCCTTTAGGGACAATTTTCAGCAGGCTCAGTCGTTTCTTTAGAGGAAGAAAATGCGACCATCATGAACAGACATATACAAGTCATCTCTCTCTCAATACTGCTGCTACTAAGCCTCACGCAGACAGCAGCGGCACAGGCACGAAGGGTGCAAAACCGCCCTTACACCGACCTGCGGCCCTTGCATTTCGGCATCGTTGTTGGCGCAAACATGCAAGATACGAAATTCGAAAACATAGGCTTCCAGACACTTACGCTGAAAGACGGCACACAAGTAGACAGCAACATCGCCGTAGATCAGGACAACTGGGACACGGGATTCAACGTGGGAGTGCTGGCAGAAATGCGACTGAACGAATACTTCCAGTTCCGCATTGCGCCACAGATGACCTTCGGGTCACGCAACCTGCGCTTCTATAACTACCAGAAAACCCGCGAAAACATCCTCGCAGCAGCCGAGGGAGCAGGCCAGGCAACGCTGACGGAAGGCGAAGAAGGCACCACCGACCCCGAAGCCATCACGCCATCAACGGCACCCGTGATGCAGAAACAGTCGCTGAAGACCGTATACGTGGGCGCCAACATCGACCTCATCTTCGCATCAAAGCGATTCAACAACCACCGACCATACGTGATGGCAGGCATCGCACCCATGATAAACCTCTCTACCAAGGCCAACGACTACATACAGATGAAGAAATACGACGTATTCTTCGAAGTAGGAATGGGCTGCGACCTCTACCTGCCATTCTTCAAGCTGCGTCCAGAACTGAAATTCATGATGGGCCTCACCAACTCGCTCAACACCGACCACGCCAACGAGCTCAACAACATCGACCAGATGCCATACGCAGCATGTGCCCGCTCAGCAAGAAGCAAGATGCTCGTCCTGAGCTTCTACTTTGAATAATCCTCTCGACTTTTCACGCACAAAATAAAGAAGGCCTGTCCTTGATTGGGCAGGCCTTCATTGGGTTTATGTGTAAATGGTCGTTACTGTCTGTTTACACCTTGCTAGTTGTTACTTCACGAGCACCACAAGGTATTTGCTTGCGCTCCAGAACTGCTGTGGGTTGGTGATGCGGAGCACGTACTGCTTCTGTGCATCGGGTTGGAGGGTGTAGGAGCCTGCCGGATGTGAGGTGAGGAGCTCTGCGTGCTTTGAGTAGAGCTTTATCTCCTTGTCTACGCGGATGTCAACCTTTGTGAAGTAGTTCTTGTTGAAGTTGGCGCGCAGCACCTTGCCCTTCTGGTAGATGTTCTGCTCCTGCAGCTCCTTCTTTGTACCGAAGACATACCATGCGCTGTGAATCTGTGTGTCCTGCTCCTTGATGGTCTCGGCCTTCTGGGCTGTCTCTTCCTTCAGCTCGTTGACGTTAGTGTTGAGTTCGCTGACGGTCTTGTCGAGTTCGGCAATATGGATGTCCTTCTGCTCCAGCTCGGCACGGAGTGCTGTCAGTTCAGAGTTCTTTGCCTCAAGCTCCTTGGCGAAGTTCTCAATGGTGCGGCGCAGCTCCTCAGAGCGTGTGCTGCCCTCGCGAACCTGCTTCTGCAGACGTGCGATGAGCTCACGGTTCTTCTCCATACGCTGCTGTATGCTGCGAATGCTCTGGCGTATCTGCTCAGACTTGTTGGTAGACTCGCCATCCTTTACGATAGTAACGTTCTTCTCGGCAGCCTCAATCAGGCGGAAACCTTCCTGAATCTCGTTGAAGGTAGCCATAACATCGTTCAGCTCATTGTCTTTCTGATCAATGATTCGCTGCAGGGAGTCAATGCGTAATGACTCTGCGCTGACTTCTTCTGCCTGTTTCTTCTCGGTACATCCTACTGCTACTATGGCAGCGAATGCGAATAAAAGGATTTTTTTCATTTTTGTAGGGTTTAGTATGTATTGTTATTTTGTAATTCTGCTTACTCCTCCATTTTTCTTGAATTGCAGCGTTCCCTTCTGCAGGCAATGCTTTGCGTGGTCGAAGACGTAGGAAGGGTCGAAGGCCTTGCCGTTGATGCGTGTCTCGAAATGCACATGTTCCGTTGTGGCGCGCCCTGTTCGTCCCACGATGCCTATCACCTGACCGGCTTTCACCATTTCGCCCACCGTGACGAGGTTCTTGGAGTTGTGGCTGTAGCGTGTCTCCAGTCCGTTTCGGTGACGGATAGTGATGCACTTGCCATATCCTGAGAACACTCCCGACTGCACTACCTTACCATCGAAGGCGGCATATATCTTGGTTCCCGGACCGTTTTTGATGTCTACTCCTGCATGACGGCGCTTGCCCCCATAGCCGCTGATGACGTGTGAGCCCTCCAATGGATAGTGCCAGGCCTTAGGATCCTCGCTTATCATGTCGAGGTTCAGGCGATAGAACTGTTTTCCCTGAAACGGATCGTTGGTATCCAGGCTTACCGTCTGGGCTTTCTCCGCACGTTGTCTTTTCTGCTCTGGCGTGAGGCGCGTGGTGATGCTCACCCTGTTGCCCACCTTCTTCACCGTTACAATCTGCTTGTGCAGGGTGTGGGCGTTGACGTCGATGAGGGTGGCCGGATTAACTTTGTTGCCGTTGACTATTATTGAGAAGAGGCAATAGTACCTTTCACCGTGTCCTCCCACGATGGCTACTGTCTGCCCGGCCTTCACCTTGTCGCCCACCTTTACCAGGTTCTGTGCGTTGTTGGCATATACGGTTTCGAAACCGTTGGGATGTCTTACCACTACTACGTTGCCGAAGTTATGTATGTTGCGCGAGAGTCGCACCGTTCCTTCAAACATTGCCTTCACGGCATCGCCCTTCGTAGTCTCTATCTCCAGCCCATGCTGGCTTGAAGCCACCACCTTACCCACAGGGAGCGGGAAAGAATATTCTGCCTGCCTTGTCTGGGTGAAGTCCACCTCAAAAGTCTCCGACTTGTCAAAAAGCCCGGGCGTTTCCACGTAGATGGATGACATTTCCTGAGCCGCAACCCTTGTTGCCTGGGTAAATGACAGGAGCAGTATGGTTATGTAGATAAATCTGTATAGAATTCTCATCATTCTGCCGGTATCAAAAGATACCGCGGCAAAGGTACTAAAAAAAAATGAGACAAGCGCAAACTATTCCACCTTATTTTTAATTATTAAGACTTTTTGAGTGTAAACAACAGAAAAAGTGATTATTTCAGCATAAAAGCCGTTAGATTTCTTCCACATTTCTCGCTTCCCTTCTGCTCTCTTCGTGCCGAGAAGAAGTCTGGATTGGTGAAAGTGTCGACGTCAGACATGATGATGTTGTCATTCTTCAAGCCTGCCGTAAGCAGCTGATTGCGGTTTATCTCCTTGAGATTAAGGTGCCATTTGTCCACTCCTGCCACACGGCTCTCCTCTGTCGGAGCCGTCTTTGCGGGATAAATCTTTGCGAGCCGCTCATTAGCGTCCTCACCATAGGATGCATTGGGCAGTAGCCTGGCATCTACGAAGGCAGCATACACCTCGTCGCCGACCTCGAAGGAGTCCATCGATATTCCTGGCCCTATGACAGCCTTACAGTCGGCAGAGTTCGTGCCGAATGCTATGTGCATCTCGTCGATGGCCTTTTGTACGATGCGCCGCACCGTTCCGCGCCATCCTGCATGTATGGCTGCCGCAGCATGATGCATGGGATCATAGACGATGACAGGGATGCAGTCAGCCGTAGAGACTCCCATTATCACCTTTCTGGCCTGAGAGACTATAGCGTCCACACCCTCTAAGAGTATCTTCCGGGTGGCTTCGGGCAAGGATAAGAAGTCGTCAGAGATTTGCATCACACGGTCGCTGTGAATCTGATGCGGATAGAGCAAGGCTGCTTCTGTCTTCAGCGCCTGACGTATCAGCATAGGGTCACGTCCCACGGAGCGGTCCGTGGTGAAGGCTAAGATCTGTGGATTTAGGTCGTAGTAAAGCACACTTTTCAAATTAACAGTTACGGATATCTTTTTCTGTCTGCGATGGTATCGCAGACTCACTAACAATTCATTGGGTTGGTTGTCATCAGTCGAAGAATTCGGTCAGTCAAGGTGTTCGGTCAGTCGATGTATTCGAAGTCAACGTATTCCTCGTCATCGTCCTCGTTGAGGTCTTCATCCTCGAAGTCTTCGTCGTCAAGGTCTTCAATATCGGCAAAGTCGCGAGTGTCGTGGTCGCGGTGCACCATCGTTTCCTCGGCAATGACTCCTTTTATCTTGTTGCTCTCGCTGTTCAGTTCGCGCCACAGCAAGTCCTTCAGGTCATCTATGCCATACCCCGCCACAGCCGAGATGAACACTACAGGCAGCGAGGTGAGCCCTGACAGCTCCTCCTTGAGCATCGCCATCAGCTCTTCGTCAAGGATGTCGCACTTCGTCACAGCCAGGACGCGCGTCTTCTGCAGCATCTCGGGGTTGAACTTCTCAAGTTCGTTAAGCAGCAACAGGTATTCTTTCTTAATATCGTCGCTCTCAGCAGGCACCATGAAGAGCAGCAAAGAGTTGCGCTCTATATGCCTCAAGAACCTAAGTCCCAGGCCCTTGCCCTCTGCCGCACCCTCGATAATACCCGGTATGTCGGCCATCACAAACGACTGATTGTCGCGATATGGCACTATTCCCAACGAGGGTTCAAGAGTGGTGAAGGGATAGTTTGCTATCTTTGGCCTTGCCGAAGACAAGGCAGAGAGCAGCGTTGACTTTCCCGCATTGGGCAGACCAACGAGGCCTACATCTGCCAAAAGCTTCAGCTCCATTATCACGGTCATCTCCTGCATGGGTTCTCCAGGCTGAGCATAGCGCGGAGCCTGATTGGTGGCTGTGCGGAACTGGAAATTTCCCAGTCCTCCACGTCCGCCCTTCAGCAAGACCACCTCCTGTCCGTCGTGCATTACGTCACAGACGTATTTTCCCGTTTCGGCATTATACACCACCGTTCCGCAGGGCACATCAACGTATATATCCTTGCCGTCTGTTCCGTGACATTTGTCACGCCCGCCGTTGCCTCCATGCTCTGCGAAGATATGCTTCTGATAGCGCAGGTGCAGAAGGGTCCAGTAGTTGTGGTTGCCACGCAGGATTATGGAGCCGCCCTTGCCGCCGTCACCACCGTCAGGACCGCCATTAGGGTTATACTTGACGTGCTTAAGGTGCATTGAGCCGCGTCCGCCCTTGCCAGAGCGGCAACGAATCTTTACGTAATCTACGAAGTTGGAGTTCATTATGTTGATTTGACAATTATACTATTTGGTTATTCCACAGCCTGACTGTTCAGCTTTGCTATTGCTGCGCTGCCTTTCTGTGGGCGTCGATGCTGAGGAAGGTGAATAGCAACAGCGTGAATCCCCATAGCGACGAGCCGCCATAGCTGAAGAACGGCAGCGGGATGCCTATCACGGGAGTGAGTCCCAGCACCATACCAATATTTATAAACACATGGAAGAGGAAAACACTCATCACGCAATATCCATACACGCGGCCAAAGGTATAGGGCTGACGCTCTGCCACATATATCAGACGCCATATCAGGAAGAGGAACAGCACCAGCACGGCAGTACTGCCAAGGAATCCTTCCTCCTCGCCTACGGTGCAGAATATAAAGTCGGTATCCTGCTCAGGCACGAACTTCAGCTTCGTCTGCGTACCATTGAGGAATCCTTTGCCCCGCAGGGCTCCTGAGCCGATGGCTATCTCGCTCTGGTGCACGTTATATCCCGCTCCCGCCAGATCCTCCTTCAAACCGAGGAGCACGTTGATGCGCACACGCTGGTGTGGCTCAAGGATGTTATTCAGCACGTACGATGCAGAGAAGAAGAAGCCCAGGGAGAATATCGTGAAGAGTGCCAAGAAGAGGTAGCTCTTCAGTTTTAGTTTGAAACTTCTCCACAGGAGGTACAACACCGTCACAGCCGCTATCACTCCCTGCACCCACAGCACATTGAACGGAATGACGAATTTTGCGAACAGCAATATCAATACTGAAATGCCGACAGAAGACAACAGCAGCACCCTCATCTCCTTTACCGAGCGGCAATATACCAGCAGGAGCATAGACGTGAAAAACTGTATCATCAGCAGCACCACATAGGGCCCCACAGCAGTAGGGGTGCCCCAAAGGGGAGTTTCGCCAAAGCGTATGCCTATGACGAAATACAACACCATTGCTATTCCCGTAAAGAGGAAGCTGCCCGTCATGCCCTCTCTGTAGAGCATCAGGAAGAATGAAGCGTATACCAATGCCGATCCCGTCTCTCGCTGCAATACTATCAACAGCATTGGAGTGATGATGATAGCAACGGCTTTGAGCAGGTCGCCCCAGTTGGAAAGCACAAATTTATATGCCGACATCATCTTTGCCACAGCGAGTGCAGTAGCGAACTTCGCAAACTCTGCCGGCTGAAGTCTCAATGGCCCCATAACGATCCACGACCTGGAACCCTTTATCTCATGGGGATTGAAGATCGTCAGGAACAACACCAGCAACATTATGGCATAGATGGCAAAGGCGAAAGTCTCGAAAATCTTTCCGTCAAGGAGCAGCAGTACCGTCCCAAGAATCAGGCTGGTACCTATCCACACCAGCTGCATGCCCGAACGGGTGTTGAGCGATACTATGTCTGGTTGGTCAAGCGAATAGCTCGCACCGCATACGCTCACCCATCCAAAGGCGAGCAATGCGAGATAAATTGCTATCGTTATCCAGTCTATGGACTTCAGTACTGACTGTTTCTCGTTCATATTCGTATGACCGCAATACAGGTGGGAACGCTATGTCTACCTTTACAGTTCGGTTTGCAAAGGTATAAAAAATAAGGAGAAATAAAGAAAGAAAACCAAAAAAATGTCAAGTATAATGCCAAAAAGGCTCAAAAAGACGCATTATTCATTGTACTTTAAACTTTTTTTGCTATCTTTGCATCCAATTTACATACAACAGGTGACTCTCAAGAGATTAACATACGTTTTCGTTCTAATTATTTGTGTCAGGGTAACAGCCTTTGCGCAACTTATGGATAACAGCCACAAAGTGGAGAAGTTATCTCAGAAAGAACGTATCTCCGTACGTACGAGCCTCACCGACTGGGTCCTGCTCACTCCCAACATCGGCATAGAATATGACCTCGGAAGCAAGAACTGGAACCGCTATTCCCTCAATTTCAACCTGCGTTATCGCCCCAGCTCCAGCGACACTTACGTCCAGCCCGTAGTATTCAATATTTTTGAAGCCACACTGGAAGGTCGTGTCTATTGGCGCGAAAGACAGGCACAGAGCTCCGGCTACCTGCGCCGCCATACGAACCTTTGGGACAAGCTCTGGTCGTGCAGGGTGATGGTGCCCAGCCACCCAAAATGGATTTTCTATCGCGGACTGTACCTTACGTACAGCGACTACAACATCTACTTTGACGGTATCAACGGCAGAG
>LXOW01291249.1_pt1 | contig 13704 bp, 10 predicted proteins | sample 1368591 | NCBI WGS metagenome assembly LXOW01 (sample SAMN04884650, study PRJNA319009) | bovine gut metagenome | isolation source: Cow rumen | host: Bos taurus | place: Italy: Legnaro (PD) | collected 2014-07-09
AAATGAGTAAGGACATCATGGCGCCTGTTACGGAAAATTATGATGAAAATTCTATCCAGGTGTTGGAAGGATTGGAAGCCGTCCGCAAACGCCCCGGTATGTACATCGGCTCGACGGGGGAACGCGGTTTGCACCATTTGGTGTATGAAATCGTGGATAACTCGATTGACGAAGCCTTAGCCGGTTTTTGCGATAAAATTACGGTGGAACTCTTAGATGACGGTGTGATCCGCGTAACGGATAACGGCCGCGGTATTCCGGTCGGGATCCATCCGCAAAAAGGGATCCCCACGGTCAGCGTCGTTTTCACCATTCTGCACGCTGGCGGAAAATTCGGCGGAAGCGGCTATAAAGTGTCAGGCGGTCTTCACGGCGTGGGCGCGTCGGTCGTCAACGCGCTTTCTTCCTGGCTGGAAGTGGAAATTGCCGACGGAAACCATCTGTATCATCAGCGTTACGAGTGCGGAAATGTGAAAAAGGATCTGGAAATCATCGGCGATACTGATCAAACCGGAACCAAAGTCACCTTTAAACCCGATCCGACGATTTTCACCGATACCACGCGGTATGATTTTGATATTTTGCTTGCCCGTCTTCGGGAACAGGCGTTTTTAAACGCGGGGATCCGCATTGTCTTAAAAGACCTTCGCAGTGACGCCGATCAAGCCGACCGGGAAGAGGATTTCTGCTTTGAAGGCGGTATTAAATCGTATGTCGAATATTTGCTGGAAAAAAGCAAAAAAGACCGCTTAAACGAAAATGTGATCTATTTAAGCGGTTCGGACGGCGATTCCATGGCGGAAATTGCTCTGCTTTGGAGTACCGGATACGACACAAAAATCATGTCGTTCGCCAACACCATCCACACGGTGGACGGCGGTACCCATGAAAGCGCTTTTAAAACCAGTCTTGCCAGGGTCGTCAACAAATACGCGCGCACCTTTAAATTCTTAAAGGATAACGACGCGAATCTGAAAAGCGAAGACATCAACGAAGGCTTGGTCGCGGTCGTCAGCGTGAAATTGACCGACGCGCAGTTTGAATCCCAAACCAAAGCCAAACTCGGCAATACCTCGATCGGAACGCTGGTCAACAACATTGTTGCCAAGCGGATGATGGAGTATTTGGAAGATCATCCGTCCGAAGCCAAAATTATTTTGGATAAATCCATCGCCTCCTCCAACGCGCGGGAAGCGGCGCAAAAAGCAAGGGAATTACAGCGGAATAAATCGGGCATTGCCGGAAAGACCCGTATGCCGGAAAAACTGACCGACTGTATTTCGGATGACGCGACCAAAACCGAACTCTTCATCGTGGAGGGAGATTCCGCCGGCGGTTCCGCTGTGGAAGGAAGAAACAGCACCTATCAGGCGATTTTGCCGTTGTGGGGAAAAATGCTGAATGTCGAAAAAGCGCGGGTCGATAAGGTTTACGGCAACGATAAACTCACGCCGGTCATTGTGGCGCTGGGTACCGGGATCGCGGAAAACTTTGATCTTTCCAAACTGCGGTATGACAAAATCGTCATCATGGCGGACGCCGATGTGGACGGTTCCCATATCAGAACCCTTTTACTGACCTTCTTTTTCCGGTATATGCCGCAGTTGATCGAAACCGGGCATGTCTATTTGGCGCAACCGCCGCTTTACCGCATTTCCAAAGGCAAACGGTATTTTGACGCCTTTACCGATGAGGAACGCGACCGGTATATTGCGGAACTTGGCGGCGAACCCGACGTTCAACGCTATAAAGGTCTTGGTGAAATGAATCCCGAACAACTATGGGAAACCACACTCGACCCTGAAAACCGTATTATGCTGAGGGTCAGCATGACCGACGCGGAACTCGCTGATCAGACTTTTACCATGCTGATGGGCGAAGAAGTCGAGCCGCGCCGTAAATTTATTGAAGAAAACGCGGTCTTTGCGACCGACTTGGATATTTAAGGGGGGAAAAATCATGGCAAAACAGGAAAACACCTATTGGCCGAGCGACGAAGAAACCAAAATCGTTCCGATCGAAATTGTGGACGAAGTCAAAAACAGCATGCTGCAATACTCCATGTCGGTGCTGGTAGGACGCGCGATCCCCGATGTGCGCGACGGATTAAAACCGGTGCACAGAAGAATTCTTTACACGATGTACGAAAAAGGGTTGACCCCCGACAAAGCGTACCGCAAATGCGCCGATACCGTCGGCGCGGTGCTGGGTTCGTATCACCCGCACGGCGACGCGAGCGTCTATGACGCCATGGTGCGTATGGCACAGGATTTTTCACTCCGTTATCCGCTGATCGACGGGCACGGAAACTTCGGTAATATCGACGGATATCCCGCCGCGGCATACCGGTATACCGAATCCAAAATGAATCGGCTGTCGCTTCATATGCTGGACGATATCGAAAAAGAAACGGTCAATTTTGTTCCGAACTACGACAACCGTTTAAAAGAACCCGAAGTGTTGCCGGTTCGTTTTCCGCAACTGCTGGTCAACGGGTCTTCGGGAATCGCCGTCGGCATGGCGACCGAAATTCCGCCGCATAACCTCGGCGAAGTCATCGACGGCATGTGCTGTCTCATTGACAATCCGGAAGCGGAACTCAACGAAATCTGCCAATACATCAAAGGCCCCGATTTTCCGACCGGCGGCACCATTATGGGCAGAAGCGGGATTCGCGCCGCCTACGCGACCGGACGCGGCAAAATCGTCCTGCGCGGCAAAGCCGAGATCGAAGAAACGAAAAACGGCAAATACCGCATTGTTATCACCGAAATTCCTTATAAAGTACGCAAAAAAGATTTGGTGAAAACCATTTACGATATGGCAGCCGACAAACGCATTGAAGGCATTGACGATGTGGTCGACTATTCCTCCAAGCGGGACGGCGGCATCCGTATTGTGGTGGATTTAAAGCGGGACGCCAATCCGCAGGTGGTACTGAACAAACTCTATAAGAATACCGCTTTGCAAAGTTCTTACGGTGCGATCCTGCTTGCCATCGTCGGCGGAAAACCGCAGATCCTGACCTTAAAGGAAATGCTGCAAAACTGCATTGATTTCCAGTGCGACATTATCCGCCGCCGCACGGCATATGATAAACGGAAGGCCGAGGAACGCGCTCATATTTTAGAGGGCTTAAAGGTGGCTCTCGACTTTATTGACGAAGTGATCGCCATCATTCGCGCCAGTAAGACCATTCCGGAAAGTAAGGCCGCTTTGTCCGAGCGTTTCGGACTGGACGACATCCAAACCACCGCCATTGTGCAAATGCAGTTGGGCAAACTGTCCGGTCTTGAAAAACAAAAGATTTTGGATGAATTACAGGAAAAACTGAATTTCATCAAAGAATGTGAAGCGATTTTGGCAAGCCATGAACGCATTTTGGATATTGTGAAAACCGAAGCGTTGAACTTGCGGGATAAATTCTCGGACGACCGCCGTACCGATATCACGGATGTTGCCGGTGAAGTCGATATTGAGGATTTGATCCCCGAAGAACAGTGCGTGCTGACCAAAACGGTCAACGGTTACATCAAGCGCCTCCCGGCGGACACCTATAATGTTCAGAACCGCGGCGGCAGAGGCATTACCGGCATGACCACCCGCGAAGACGATACCGTGGAAAATATGTTTGTCTGCTCTTCGCATGACTATATCATGCTGTTCTCCAATCTCGGAAGAATGTACCGGATCAAAGCGTACGAAATTCCGGAGGGCAGCCGCACGGCGAAAGGCATGAATTTGGTCAATATCCTGCCGCTGATGCCGGGCGAAAAAATCACGATTATCCTGCCCGCGTCGGAACTGGATGAAGACCGTTTCATCACCATGGTGACCAAGAAGGGCGTGATCAAGCGTACCCGGGTTTCCGATTTTCGCAATACCCGCCGAAGCGGTATTATCGCCATTTCCATTGATGAGGACGACGAATTGACCTTCGTGGAAATGACCGGCGGAAGCGACAATTTTCTGGTCGCGACCAAAAAAGGGATGGCGATCCAGTTTAAGGAAACCGACGTCCGCGCCATGGGACGTGCCGCGCGCGGCGTGAAAGCCATCACGATGAAAGAGGGCGACTATGTGGTCGCCATGACGGTCACGCACGAACAGACACGGTTGCTGACCATTACCGAAACCGGTTACGGGCGGATCAGCCCGATTTCGGATTACCGTCTGCAATCCCGCGGCGGAAAGGGACTGACCAATTACCGCGTGGAAAAATACGGCGACGTGGCGGCGGTACTGGACGTGACCGAAAACAGCGATTTGATCATGATTGCCTCCAACGGCATCATCATCCGTATTTTCAGCGGCGATATTTCGCAATATGCGCGTCCGGCAAAGGGCGTGCGCGTCATGCGCGTGGGCGAGGGCGAAAAGATTTTGTCTGTCGCCATGACCGACCATAACGAAAAAGAAATCACCGAAAAACCCGAAGAGCCTGACGCGGACGCGGGTCTTGCCGAGCAGGAAGAAGCGCCGTCGACGGATAACCAAACCGAAGAACAGGCATAATAAAGAGCGTAAAGCCGCCGTTCGTCTTGACAAGGCTGTTTTGACAAACGGCGGGCAACGTGAAATCGAAAGGAATTTTCTATGGATCCATCTTTTTCCTCTCCGCAGACCGGGGCGACCCCGCCTTTTGAGGCGCAAGATCCGGGGGTTTCCCCCGGCGGCGGGCAATTTTCTCCAAACGCCGGGTATCCGGCTGGGTTTAACGGCTTTTTGCCTTTCGGGATGACGCCTCAGGTTTTTCAGGAAAAAGCGGCATTGAAACGCAGCGCCAGAATCGTGGGGATCTCCGTGCTGATCCTGTTGGCGATTTCCCTGCTTTGGAGTTTTGCTTTTCTTCTCATTGCCGGCCGTTTGGGGTTCCATACGGCTGAGGCCATGGCGCTCCTTCAAAATCCGGCTGTCATGCAGGTGCTTCAGATCGCAATTTCCATTTTGCTGTTCACCGTTCCGTTTTTGATCGTCTTCAAGGCGTTCGGGCAACGGATCAGCGAACTCGTCCCGCTTGGCAAACCGAAAAAAGGCAGAGCACTCCCCATGTTTTTCATCGGGATCGCCTTTTGCGGGTTCGCCAACATCGCTTCCTCCATGCTCAGTGAACTGTTCAGCGACATGGGTGTGCAGTATCACGTGGATTTCGGGGAATATCCGCCCGGATGGTTCGGGTTTGGGCTTACCTTTTTATCCACCGCCGTCACCCCGGCGCTTGTGGAAGAATTTGCCTGTCGCGGGCTGATTTTAGGCTCCCTGCGCAAATACGGCGACGGTTTCGCCGTTATAACCTCTTCGATCATTTTCGGACTTCTGCACGGCAATTTTGAGCAGATCCCCTTTGCCTTTTTGGTGGGGCTGGCGCTGGGATTTTTGGTCGTGGAGACCGGCTCGCTTTGGATCGGGATCGCGGTGCACGCCTTTAACAATTCCGTGGCGGTCGTCTTCGAATACTTTTTAAACGACCTTTCGCAAGCCCACCAAAACGCGCTCTACGCGGGATTTTTAGCGGTTTGTCTGTTGTTGGGACTGGCGTCTCTCCTGCTTTTGAAGGATCGGCGCGGCGGTTTCCGTTTCGAAAAAGCGCAGACCGTGTCAAGCGAAAAACAAAAATACAAATGGTTTTTCAGTTCGGTCCCGATCATACTTTTCATCATTGTTTGCCTGCTTGAGGCAATGCTGTATTTTAAATTTTAAGGAGTGTAAAAAATGTTGATGAACCTTCCCGGAGCCTTTCAAGAAATTTTTTCCGACGCCGATATTCAGTCGGAACTGGTCGCCCTTGGCGGCGTGATCGCGTTATCCGCAAGCATTTCCTGTCTGGTCGCGCTGGTTTTGTATCTGCTGCGGGCATTCGGCGTTTACAAAATGGCCAAAACAGCCGGCGTCAACCTGCCCGGTCTGGCTTTTGTCCCGATCATCAATACCTGGACGTTCGGTGCCGTCGCCCAAAAGTATGTCAAGCGTGATGGGAGCCGTTCGGCAAAATTCAGCGTGATCTTACTGGTTCTGCGGATCGCGAGTATGGTGCTTTCGGTCGCTCTTTGTGCGGCGGCGGTCGTGGCGATCGTGCGGTTTATCGCCTTCGTAACGCCCACCGTAGGCGGAACGGTCCCCGTACCTGGAGAGATCCCCGTACCACCTGCCGACGCCTTTACCGTGTTTATTCCGACCGTTTTTCTGTCCTTCCTCACCTCCGCGGTCGGTTTGGCGTTTTCCATTACTCACTATGTGGCACTGTGGCGGATCTGCAACGCGTTTGATTACGGCAACGGCACGCTCTTTACCGTGCTTTCGGTGTTCTTTAACTTTTTGGAACCGATCTTCCTGTTCCTGCTCCGTAACAAACAGCCGAACTTTGATTATCGCGCACAGATGAACCAATTTTATCAAACGGAAAACTTCCCGCAAAATCCGGGAAATCCCTCTTAAAAAACATATGAACAGTCGGTGGATGTCGGTCGCTTTAGAAGAGGCTGAAAAAGCCGCGGCGCGGGGGGAAGTTCCCGTCGGCGCGGTGATCGTGCGGGACGGCGTCCTCCTTGCCGCCGCCGGAAATCGCCGGGAAGAAACCCAAAACGCCCTCTCTCACGCCGAGACTGAGGCGATCCGTTTGGCGTGTGAAAAAACCCACTCGTGGCGGTTGGATGACTGTGAACTTTATGTCACACTGGAACCTTGCCCCATGTGCGCGGGCACGATCTTGAACGCGCGCATCAAAACGGTGGTGTTCGGGGCGTACGACCCCGCCTGGGGTTGTGCGGACAGCGTCGTGCGTCTGTTCGATCAACCGTTCGGGGCAAAACCGGAAGTGTACGGCGGCATCCGGGAAGAGGAATGTTCGGCGCTGTTACGGCGTTTTTTTGAGGATCTTCGGCATGAATGAAGAAGTGAGAGCGATTTTTTCATCGTTTGACATCCGTGAAATCGGCTTTTGCGCGTTTGATACCGTGCGGGAGCATTTGTTGGACTGCCGTGCGAAAAGCCGGATCCCACAAGGGGCAAAGAGCATCATTCTTTGCCTTTTTCCATATAAGGTGAAAGAGCAGGCGCCACGGCATATCAGCCGGTATGCCGCCGTGCCCGATTATCATTCCGTTTGCGGTCCGATGTTAGAGCGCGCGGTGGCGCGGCTGAAAGAGCGCTTTCCCGAAAACCGGTTTGCCTGGTTTCTTGATAATTCGCCCATCCCCGAAGTGTACGCCGCCGCCTGCGCGGGACTGGGGGTACGGGGCGAAAACGGATTGCTCATCCATCCGCGGTACGGCAGTTGGTGCTTCATCGGGGAAGTGGTGACCGATCTGTCGCTTTTTTGCCAAAACGCTTTGCGGGATTGTATGGGGTGCGGACGCTGTCGGGAAGTTTGTCCCAAAAACAGTTACGGAACACGCTGTTTATCGGCTGTCACGCAACAAAAAGCGCCGCTTTCCAAAGAGGAAGAAGAGGCGCTTTTTCGGGAGAAACTCGTCTGGGGTTGCGATCTGTGTGCGGAAGTCTGCCCCTTAAATAAAGGCGCCCAAATCACATGGATCAGGGAATTCATAAACGGTCATCGGGACAGTTTTGTTCCCGGGGAAGAGATCGCCGGGCGCGCCTATGCCTGGCGGGGGGAGAACGTGGTTTTAAGGAACGCGCGCAACCTTTTGGAAAAAGAGGTGCAAAAACCCTCTAAAAGCATCGAAAAAGGATCTGAATAACCATGGAAACATACGGCTTTTTATTGGCTTTAGGTATTATATTGATTTTCACCAAACTGTTTGGGTTGATGTCGGAAAAAGTGCATTTGCCGCAAGTGGCGGGCGCACTGCTCGCCGGCGTACTGTTAGGACCGAGCGGTTTCGGTTTGTTGGCGGAATCGGATTTTCTGCAAAAAACCAGCGAGATCGGCGTGATCATGCTGATGTTCTTAGCCGGGATCGATACCGATCTTACCGAACTCAAACGAACGGGACCCGCCGCCTGTCTGATCGCTGTTTTGGGCGTTTTTGTCCCGATCATCGGTTGCGGCGGCGTTTATATGCTCTTTTTTGCCTCCCGCTTTACGTCGTTCAATGTCTTAAAAGCGGCGTTTATCGGGGTGGTGTTTGCCGCGACGTCGGTCAGCATTACGGTAGAGACTTTGCAGGAAATGGGAAAACTCAAAACCCGCGTCGGCGCGACCCTGCTTTCCGCCGCGATCATTGACGATATCATCGGGATCGTGGTTTTAAGTGTGTTGTCCGCGGTGGGAGACCGTTCGGTCAAACCCGGATGGGTCGTGCTGAAAATTTTGGGATTTTTCGTTTTTGTTTTGCTGGTGGGCGTTGCGGTTTATCATTTGTTTAAGCGGATCACCGTTCATCATGAAAAAAGCCGCCGGGTGGCGGTGTGGGCGCTGGCGTTTTGCTTTTTGATGGCCTTTTTCGCCGAGCGGTTTTTCGGCGTGGCGGATATCACCGGCGCGTATTTCGCGGGCGTGATTTTGTGTAATCTCACGGCTTCGCGCAAATTTGTGGCGAAAAAAATCACCGCCGCGTCGTATTTGGTGTTCTCGCCGGTTTTCTTCGCCGGGATCGGCTTGAAAACCGATCTTTCGGGTTTGACGGTCAACATTTTGCTGTTTGCGGCGGTACTGGCGATCATGGCGATCGCGACAAAAGTGATCGGTTGCGGACTGGCGGCGCGCGTCTGTAAAATGCCCCGCCGCGAGGCGCTGACGGTCGGCGTCGGGATGGTGGCGCGCGGCGAAGTCGCCTTGATGGTGGCACAGCGCGGGATCGACAGCGGATACATCGACCAAAGCGTGTTCCCCGCGGTCGTGCTTTGCGTGGTGGTCGCGGCGCTGATCACGCCGGTTTTGCTCAAATTGACCATCGGCGGAAAAACGCCGCACCCAAAGGCGGAAACATAACACGGCAAGCGAAAAAAAGCAAAGGAGGATAAGAACATGGTTTTCAGCAGTGCTGTTTTTCTGTTCGGGTTTTTACCCGTTCTGCTGTTTTTGTACTTTGTCAGTCCGCAAAAACTCAAAAACGGCGTTTTGCTGGTGTTCAGTCTCCTGTTTTATTATGTTGGCGGTGTGGGCGCCATCGCCGTTTTATTGGCGGTCGTCGGCATGGATTATGTCTTCGCCTTGGCAATCGTACGCGGCAGACACCCAAAATGGTGGCTGACCTTGGCGGTCACCGGCAACATCGGCTTGCTGTTTTACTATAAGTATTTCAACTTTTTCCTGGAAAACGCCAACCGTCTCTTTGGCATGAACCGGGCGGCGGGGAACATCGTTTTGCCCATCGGCATTTCGTTTTTCACTTTTCAGGCGCTCAGTTATGTCATGGATGTCTATCACGGGCGGGTATCGGTGCAGAAAAATCCGTTCCGTCTGCTTTTGTATGTGAGTTTGTTTCCCCAACTGGTGGCGGGGCCGATCGTGCGGTACCAAACGGTCGAACAGGAACTCTCCCTACGCGCGGTCTCGCTTGACGATGTGACCGCGGGCGTGGAACGGTTCGTGCGGGGCCTTGGCAAAAAAATGCTGATCGCCAATCAAATGGGGATGTTGGCGGATATCGTTTACGCGTTGGACGAGCCGGATACCCCGGTCGCGTTTTTGGGCGCGGCGGCATATATGTTTCAGATCTTTTATGATTTTTCCGGCTACTCCGATATGGCAATCGGACTTGGCCGTATGTTCGGATTTCATTTTTTGGAAAACTTCGATTATCCTTATATTTCCGCTTCGGTCACCGAGTTTTGGCGGCGGTGGCATATGTCCCTTTCGGCATGGTTTCGGGATTATGTGTATATCCCGCTCGGTGGCAACCGCAAGGGCGCGGCGCGGCAGGTTTTCAATCTGCTGATCGTCTGGCTTTTGACCGGTCTTTGGCATGGCGCCTCCTGGAATTTTGTGCTGTGGGGGCTTTACTATTTCGTCTTTTTGGTGCTGGAAAAGTTTCTGCTCAAAGGAGTTCTCAAGCGTTGTCCCAAACCGCTTTCACATGCGGTCACGCTGGTGATCGTTCTGGCGGGATGGGTGCTGTTCCGCGCCGAAACGCTTCCCGCCTGCGGCGAGATGTTACAAGCATTGTTCGGTTTTCGGTTCTCGGTTCTCGGCTGGCGCGAGGCGGTCATTTATCTGCAAACATACGGCGTGTATTTTGTGCCGGCGATCCTCTTTTGCATGCCGGTCTACCCGAAACTCTGCAAAGCGGCGGAATCCATCAAAAATGAGCGCCGCCGTGGGTTTTTCGAGGTCTGCCGCTATGGATTTCTGCTGGGCGTTTTTGCGGTTTCCATCATCTTTTTGGCGCATTCTTCGTATAATCCGTTCATCTATTTCCGGTTTTAAGGGGGGGAGACAGCATGAAAACGATCAAGATCCTTTTTTGCGGACTGTTTTTCCTGATCATCACGTCTTTCGGCGTGCTGACGGTGTTCCGGAATGAACCGTACGGCGATCTCGAAAAGCGGGAACTGCAAACCTTCCCGGCGTTTAAAGCCGCCTCTTTGACCGAGGAAACCTACTTTCAGACGCTGACCGCCGCGTTTTCGGATCAACTGCCGTTTCGTAATCAGTTGATCGAGGCGTATTATCTGTTTTGGTTTCAGCATTATTACGGCGATGTAGCGGAAGGGAAAAACGGACAACTCTACGCCGCTCATCAAACGGTCTCGAAAGGATATTATCAGTCGCTTGCCGAGGTGACCCGGCTTGTTAATGAGGAAGCGCAGGCGGTCACGGAAGCGGGCGCGCGGTTTGTGTGGCTTTCGGTGCCGCGCAAGGACGCGGTCATGACCGACGATCTGCCGGACGCGTATATCAGCAGTAAAGAAATCTACAAAAAGAGCCTTAAAACCGTCAAAGAAACTCTTTCCGATAAGGTTCTTTTGCTTGACGCGGCGGAGGTTTTTTCGTCCGCGCCGGAAATAGCGCCGTATTTTTCCACAGACCATCACCTCACGCCGCGTGGCGGATATTTGCTGTACGGGCAGATTTGGAAAGCCCTTTACGGCGAAACGCTCCCCGTTTTTGACGAGCGGTATGAGGTGGAAAAGGTAATCGTCAACGGTGCGTTCAACCGTCAGATCGGGCAAAAAGTACGCGCTGCCGCCGAGGAACTGACCATCACACCGAAAACGCCGGTGCCGTATGAACGCACCGATAACGGCAAAAAAAGCACCCTGCCGCTTTTCGGGACAGGGAACGATTACGAGGCGGCGTTTATGGGGGGCGATCAGGCGCTGACCGCGGTGGAGACGCACCGTTCGGGAAAGCCGCGGCTGTTGTTTGTGGGATCGTCCTTTACAAATGTACTGGAGGCGATGGCGGTCGCGGATTGTGACGGCATGATTTCGGTCGATTACCGTCATAACACTTCGGGCGTGTCGGTGGCAGAACTTGTTCGGCAGTACCGTGTCGACGCGGTGATTTTTGTGCCGTCGCAGTCCACCAACGCCTTTTCGGTGAGCAAGATCCGACAGCATATCGGCAAGGGCGAGTAAGTTTTTGGAAAAAAGCGATCCCCGATCCCTCCAAGGGAATCGGGGATTTTTGCTCGTTTCAGGCAAACGCAATTCTGACAGCGTCGATCTCCTGTCCGAGGATCCCGGCGTAGCCGTTGGCGGCGTCGGTCTCGGAATATCCGGTCACAAACGGAAGCCATTTGTTCTTTCGGCGCAGATGGACGGCATACCGCAGGGTCTTGCCGGTATCGGTTTTCATCATCAGAGCGTCAATGGGACGGTTGAAAATGCCGGCGAAGTCTTCGCGGTTTTTCACCGCCGGCAGCCAGCCGCCGCCCAGCGTATGCACCTTGTAAAAAATGTTTCCCGATGACAGATTGGCGGCAACCGCGCAGACGTCGTGCCCGAAATTGCCGGCGTAATCGCCGCCGTCGGTCACATTGGGAAGCCATTTGTTTTTGATGTCGTCCCAAACCTGATAGGTCACCGAAAGCGGCTCTTTTGCCGGGGCGGGCGCCGCGTTTTTGGGCGTTTGTTTGCTGTGCACCAATTTCAAAAAGCGTTCCCAACCGTACTCGTCTAAAAGGCGGTGGGGACAATGCTTGCCGCTGTAATCCTGGTGTTTGGTCACATGCGTGAGATCCCAACCGTAGTCGTTTAACAGTTTGGCAGTCAGTTCGGCGGCGTTTTCCACCGCTTTCAACCACTTTTTGCCGCCCGATTTGGAATAGCAGATCTCAATGGCGATCCCCTCGCGGTTGCCTTTTCCCTTGCCGCCGTCACCCGCGTGCCACGCGTTGCGGGAAAGGGAGATCCCCTGCACGATCTCGCGGTCATCCACCGCAAAATGGAACGAGGTTTGCTTTGTATTGCGGTGCATGTAGGCGATCTCGTTCGCCGCCGTCGCGTCATTTGCGGTGTTGTGGATCACAATGCGGGTCGGTTTCATGGCGTAAGGACATTTGACCGATTCTTTTTCTTTTGGACAGGTAATGTTTCTGATTTTGACCATTATGAGGCTCCTCCTTTTTTTGTTCCTCACTTAAAAGAAAGAACCGGTGCGCGGGTTTGTAAACCTTTCGCGCGTTTTTGGGCAAAAAAAATACCGAACCTTTCGGTTCGGCACCTTTTAAAAACCAGGATCAGGCTTCGGGGGAGAAATCGTCTTTTCCCACGCCGCAGAGTTCGCAGGCGAAATCCGCGGGAAGATCTTCCCATTTTACGCCGGCTTCTTCCTCATCGTACACCCAGCCGCAGACGTTGCAGACATATTTCATGACAGTCCCTCCTTCAATGTGGAATGATGAATGTTTCCGTCTTTATTATACAAAATTTCGCCCGCTCGCGCAACCCCCAAAAGTGCGCCCCGGCAGAGAGGAGAAAAAAGTGTTTTTACAAAACAGAACGGTCGACATCTCATCAGAACAGAGAGCCTTTGTTATACGAAAAGCGGAAATCGACCATTATTCAGGCAGGAGAGCCGTTTCGACCAACGAGGAAATCAACATATTCTTTTGTGCGAATCAGTTCGCTGATCCGTTGTATCGAAGCGCCCGGAAAGGCAAAGAGTTTTTCGGTGGACGTCCTGTTCAGCATTTCCCGGGCGCTTAACGTTGACGCCGCCGATTTGATCAACGCTTCCGTATTTCCGGATAGGGTTTTAAAAGAGAACAAGTAAATTTTTCATAAGACACAAGCCGATGTCAAAGGAACGGTTTTCCGTTTGGCATCGGTTGTTTTTTTGTCTGATATTTTGGAAAGAATGTCGGGAAAAGAGCAGCCTCATGGTTGAAAAACCCCCAAACTTTCATGTCTTTATCGACAAAATTTGACAACGGTTTTCTTTTTCTTAAATAAAGAAGACAGGCAGGCTTCAAAACCGCGCCGGAGAATTAACATAATTCTTTATTCATTTTATAATGAATAGGCGCTTTTTCCACTTATCCACCAGGTTTTCCACCGAAACTGGGCAAAAAACTCCGATTTTTTCGCCTTTTAACCCGTAAAACAGTGGATATCTCGGTGGATAAGGTGGAAAACTTTTGAGGTTATCCGGGTTGACATAATGGAAAAAATCCCCGAAAAACGCATGAAAAAAGTGTCGAAAAAAGGGTTACATAAGAATAAAAATCAGTGCAAAAAGGAGTTTTTTATCGGCTTTTTCTCCCCAAAGCAAAAGCAGGAGACTAAGCAAAAGCGGCAGATCGCTGTCGGCGGTGAGATCGTTCAAAAACGGCAGGTCAAAACCCTGTAAAAAAG
>LXOW01182333.1_pt1 | contig 13701 bp, 12 predicted proteins | sample 1368591 | NCBI WGS metagenome assembly LXOW01 (sample SAMN04884650, study PRJNA319009) | bovine gut metagenome | isolation source: Cow rumen | host: Bos taurus | place: Italy: Legnaro (PD) | collected 2014-07-09
GCAACGCTGTAACGCTGTCATTCCGGTCAAAGTCAAAGTGGTCAAACTCGTTTTTCAAACCCGAAAACATGACTTTGACCAGTTTGACCTTGACCACTTTGACAACGTGCTATTGACAATAACAATCAAAACCGTCATCCAAAATCAGTACATCGCACTCGACCAGACGCACTGGATGAGCAGCGAGATGAAATGCCATGGCACTTCTGGCGTGAGGAAGTCATCAGGCAAGAGCAAAAAGTCGCATCATGAACGGAATTGTGTATCTTTGCAGCGGCAAATCACAGTTTGAAGAATCCGCAATTGTCTTGTCGCACGGGATAAAATCAAAAAGTAAAACATAATAATATGGAATCCCAAACAACAGAATACAAACAGCAGTTTGAAGAAATACGCAACATTATCTTGTTGCACAGGTCAAGGGCACTGCAAAATGTCAATGAAGAGTCTTTGGCTATGAGTTGGCAGGTCGGGCAAATCGTGTCCTTTCGGCTGAAAAACAACGAATGGGGCAGCAAGGTAGTCACGCAACTTTCGGAATACCTGCGTGCTAAAGACCCTTCGCTGAAAGGATACAGCCGTAGAAACATCTATAATATGGTGAATTTCTACGAAACTTATTCTTCACCCGAATTTGCCGAGTTGGTTCAAGGCTTAAGCCTGCTTCAAATTGTGCAGACGGCATCTGCACAAATCAGTGCGGAAACAATTGTGCAGCCAGAAACTGCACAAATTGGCGAGACTTCAATTGTGCAGACAACGTCTGCACAATTACCTAAAATATTGTTGCTCACCACTTTCTCCAATCATATTGAAATATTAAGCCGTTGCAAAACCAATGAACAAAGGCTTTTCTATATCCTCTATTCTTACCGTGAGCATCTTAACTACAAAGAACTACAACGCTGTATCGCAAACGACACCTTCGGTTCGATGATAAGTGAAAAGACTAATTTTTCTTCTGGTTTGAAGGCTACTTATCCTCAGTCCGTTGCTTTATTCAAGGACAGGGCTTTTGTCGATTTCCTGAATTTGCCCCAAAAGCACAGTGAGAAGCAATTGCACAACGGGATTTTGGACCATATCAAGCAATTCGTGTTGGAGTTGGGGAAAGATTTCCTGTTTGTAGATAGCGAATACCCTTTGCAAGTGGGTGGCTCTACCTTTAAGGTTGATTTGCTGTTCTATCACAGAGGCTTGCAATGTCTGGTAGCCATCGAATTAAAAGCTTGCAATTTCAAGCCTGAATACATTGGTCAGTTGGAATTCTATTTGGAAGCCTTGGATAGGGATGTGAAACGCAGCAATGAAAACCCGAGTATCGGTATTCTTCTATGCCAATCCGCTGACCACAGCGTTGTCGAATATGCCATGAGCAGAAGCATGAGTCCCACCATGGTGGCCGAATATCATCGCCAGTTGATTCCCAAGGAAGTCATCCAAAAGTCATTGGACGAGTTTTGTTCGTTTTTGATTGAGAAAAAGAAATAGATTTGGAATCCCAAACAACAGAATTATAGCCCCAAAACATGACTTTGACCAGTTTGACCTTGACCACTTTGACAACGTGCTATTGACAATAACAATCAAAACCGTCATCCAAAATCAGTACATCGCACTCGACCAGACGCACTGGATGAGCAGCGAGATGAAATGCCATGGCACTTCTGGCGTGTATAAAACGGAGCATATCCACCCAGTCTAAACGCTAAAAACCGTTCAAAAAAGGGCTCTAAGAAGCCTGAAAAGGGTTCAAAAAACGGAGCAAGTCCGTTCAAGACGCCCCAAACCGCCCCAAAAAACGGAGCAAATCCGTTCACTCCCGACAGAGAGGGAGGCTTTGGAGGGGAAGAGCGACGGAAAACGGAGCAAATCCGTTCAGTTTTTGGTCCCAACAGGCTGGAAGAGAGCGGAAAACGGGGCAAACCCGTTCACTTTTGTCTTGCTAATTTTGCCTGGAACTCTCTTCGTATATCCATCTGTAATAAGGAATAACATGTACTAAACGTCCATCATCAAGTGTCAATTCCTCTGATTCATCCATGGTAACTACAACTCCTCTTTTCAGGTCAAAAGCATCCATCGCAGATATGAGACCACTCAATTCTCGTTGCCTCGTGCTGACATCCGCCATAGAAACCGTCACTTGAAAAGCTTCAGTAATACTTGCGTTTTCTCTTACAATAAAATCGCATTCCCACTTGTCCTGATAATAAAACACTTCCTTTTCCTGTCGACGCAGCTCCACATAAACTGCGTTCTCCAACCGTGGACCCATATTCCCACTAAAACAGAAACCAATCTGTGCGACTAGTGCATTGTCGACAAAATAGACCTTCTTTGGGCTTTTTAACTGCACGCCCACCTTGTAGTCATACTTTGTAAGCACACCAACTAGATATGCCTCTTCGAGATATCGTATATAATCCTGAACCGTTTCTGAACTTTTGATTCCAATTGCTTTTGCAACAGAAAGGTATGTGAAACGATGCGTGAAATTACTTGCCAAATAATATGTCATCTCACGGATTTGACGGTCTGATGAAAGTCTATGCCGAACCACAATATCTCTATAGATGATGTCGTTATATAATTCTTTCAAATACCTTGGATTCTTTGTTTGAAGATACTGAGGGAACCCGCCTTCATGCAAGTAAGCATTTTGTAGATTCACAAGCCGTGCTTTGCCAGCGGTTGTGTATAAATCGCTTTTTTGCCATCTTTCGTTTCTCAATTCCATGTATTCTATGAATGACATGGGCCAAAGCTCTTGAGTCAGATGACGTCCCGTAAGCATGGTGCCAAGCTCTTTACTTAGCAAATGGGCATTGCTCCCTGTGATGAATACTTTGTTATGATGACTGTATAATCTATCCACGAAACGTTCCCAACCATCAATCAGTTGCACTTCATCCAAATAAAATGTATTTTGTATACCGAAGTCTTCAGCGAACACATCACACATTAGCTGGAAATCTGAAACTTCAAAATGTAAAAGTCGATCGTCGTCAAAGCATAAACAATAATCCTGCTCCATTTGTTCTGCTCTGATTTGTTGCAGCAGTACTGATTTTCCGCAGCGCCTAACGCCAGATATCACCAGCACTTCTGGTGCGTTTATCTGTTCTCGTACTATCTTTCTTTTCACACCTAACGGTTCGATAAGTCCACGTTGTTCATATATTACTTGTCTAAGCAAATCTTTTGTCACCATACTCATGCGTTTTATTTTGCTGCAAAAGTACAACATTTCGATTGATAACCGAAACTTTTTTCACAAAATCCTTGTTGCAAACCGAAATGTTAGATGATGGTGCTTCGTGGTGAAGTGTTTTTGCCGCTGTACCAAAACGCGGCACTATGGCAGGAAAGACAAAAGTAAGCATATAGGTAACTAATTCGTCAGCCATTGGCTGGCGAATTACAACAAANNGCAACGCTGTAACGCTGTCATTCCGGTCAAAGTCAAAGTGGTCAAACTCGTTTTTCAAACCCAAAACATGACTTTGACCAGTTTGACCTTGACCACTTTGACATCATGATGCCAGTCTTGTAGGAAAATTTTCTAAGTCCTATGTAAGTCCTACTTAACTCTTACTTTTCGCTAACCCAAGAGGTAAATCCATTTTTGTTCATTTTTAAACAGCTTCGTACTATTGCAAGGAAAAATTACCTATTTTTGCAAGCAAGAGCAAAACCTTATGGATATCGAAGACAAAACTGAAAACGAACCCTTGGACGAACAGCCGTTGGACGAGACTTTGGAGGGCGTGGAAGACGCTCAGGCACAGGAGGATGAATATCATGTGATACCACTGAAGGGGATGTTCGAGAATTGGTTTCTCGACTACGCCTCGTATGTCATTCTCGAACGCGCTGTGCCTGCCATTGAGGACGGCCTGAAGCCCGTGCAGCGCCGCATCCTGCATTCGATGGACGAACTTGACGACGGTCGTTTCAACAAGGTGGCCAATATCGTGGGCAACACGATGAAATACCACCCGCATGGCGACGCTTCCATCGGTGATGCTCTCGTGCAACTCGCCCAAAAGGACCTGCTCATCGATATGCAGGGTAACTTCGGCAACATCCTCACGGGCGATGATGCCGCTGCCCCGCGTTATATCGAGGCACGCCTCTCGAAGTTTGCCAAAGAGGTTGTTTTCAACCATAAGACCACCGACTGGACCCGTTCCTACGACAATAGAAATGCCGAACCGGTCTCGCTGCCAGTGAAGTTCCCGCTGCTGCTGGCACAAGGTACGGAAGGCATCGCCGTAGGTCTGGCCTCCAAGTTTCTGCCCCATAACTTCAATGAACTGATTGACGCCTCCATCGCTTATCTTAAAGATGAGCCTTTCACGCTTTATCCTGACTTCCCGACGGGTGGCCTGATGGACGTGACCAACTACAACGACGGTCTGCGTGGCGGTAAAGTGCGCATCCGTGCGAAAATCAGTCAACAGGACAAGAAGACACTGGTCATCAGCGAGATACCCTACGGCACCACCACGGGCAGCCTCATCGAGAGCATCGTGAAGTGCAACGACAAGGGCAAGATCAAGATTAAGAAAATCGACGACAATACCGCTGAGCAGTGCGAAATTGTGATTTACCTGAATCCTGGCGTTTCGCCCGACCAGACCATCGATGCCTTGTATGCCTTCACGGATTGCGAAGTGTCGATTTCGCCCAATGCCTGCGTCATCGTCAATCAACATCCGGCGTTTTTGGGCGTGAGTGAAATCCTGCGCCTCAGCACCGACCGCACGATGGAACTGTTGAGTTGGGAGCTGCGCATCCTCATCGAGGAACTGGAGAACAGCTGGCATTGGATTTCGTTGGAGAAGATTTTCTTCGAAAAGGGTATCTATAAGGAGTTGGAAAACAAGGACTACGAGACTTGGGACGACCAACTGACGGGTATCGAACGCCGCTTCGACAAATACCGCAAGCTGTTGAAACGGGAGATTACCCGCGAGGATGTGGAGAAACTCTGCGAGAAGCCCGTACGCAAGATTTCAAAGTTCGATATCAAGAAAGCCGACGAGCAACTGGCCGATATTGAAAAGCGTATGGAAGAGGCCAAATACAACCTCGACCATATCGTGGACTATACCATCAACTATTTCCTGCACATCAAGGAGAAATACGGCGAGGGACGCGAGCGCAAGACCGAAATCCGCAACTTCGACAACATATCGGCTGTGGCCGTGGCTGCCAACAACGAAAAGCTATACGTCAACCGCGAAGAGGGCTTTGTCTGCACAGGCGAGGGTCTGAAGCGTGAGAAGAACAAGGAGGCCTACGAATATGTGTGCGACTGCTCCGATATGGACGACATCATCGTCTTCCATGAGGACGGCAAGTATGCTGTGGTGAAGTTGCAGCCGAAACTCTTTGTGGGCCAGAAGGTCATCCATATCGACGTGTTCCATAAGAACGACGACCGCACCACCTATAATGTCGTGTATCGTGACGGCAAGAACGGGGCACCGCATTATGTGAAGCGTTTCGCCGTGAAGGGTGTCACCCGCGACAAGGAGTACGACCTCACGCAAGGCAAGCCCGGCTCAAAGGTGCGTTATTTCTCGTCGAACCCCAACGGCGAGGCCGAGGTCATCAAGGTGACGCTGGTGCTGTTCAACAAGAAACAGAAGACGGTCGACTACAAGTTTGCCGATTTGGCGGTGAAAGGTCGCGACACCCGAGGCAACCTGCTCACCAAGTACGAGGTCAAGGAAATCAAGAAGGGTGGGGAAGGCGTTTCTACGCTCAATGCCCGTGATATATGGTTTGACGACACCGTGCGCCGCCTCAATGCCGACAAGCGTGGACAGTATTTGGGCGCTTTTGAGGGCGACGACAAGATATTGCAGATCTTTAGCAATGGCGAGTTCAAGATTTCAGGCTTCGACCTCAACACCCACTTTGATGACGACATGGTGGAAATCCGCAAGTTCGACCCAGACGAAATCTTCTCTGTCGTTTACATCGAAGGCGAGACCCAAAAGCATTACTTGAAGCGTTTCACCATCGAGGCCGAGACCAAGATAAACAGCCGAGCCTCCTTCATCGGCGAGCATCCCGAGGCAAAATATCTGGGCATGAGCACCGACGTGATGCCGCGCCTGTTGCTGAGTTACAAGGTCAGCGATGCGGGCAACAGCTTCCCCGATGATGAGCTCAACGTGGAGGAATTCATCGGCATCAAGAGCTATAAGGCTAAAGGCAAGCGCCTCTCGACCAGAGAGATTGACAGCTTCCAGTTCTTGGAGCCTTTTGATACTGAACCGAGCGAGGAAGATCCCGAGGCCCCTGAGGTCCCTGAGCCTGTCGAAGGGCCGAATAATCTAGAAGTCCCCAAGGTCTCTGAGCCTGCGGTTGCTGAGCGTAGTCGAAGCATCGAAGGGCCGAATACTCCCGACACGCCTGAAAAAGAAGAGAAGATAAAAGTCAACCCTGCCGATGTGCCGATGGAGGTAATAAAACCCCAAGGCGACGGAATACAAATGAACTTATTTGATAATGAATAAGAACACAAAATACGGCACCATGTCTCAAACCGTCATTGCGGGCTCGACCCGCAATCTCCCAAGCGTAAGGGAATCGTCTTCGCGTTTGGGAGATGGCGTTCCGCTGTCGCGGAATGACGGTTCCTCCGCCATGACGAAAAAGGGGGGCTCTTATTTACCTTGTGTTCTGTTATTAGGATTGCTGCTTGCCCTATTGACCAGCTGCCAAACGGAACTCAAGCTCGCCAAGAAATATGTAGCCGAACGACAAGGCATCCAAGCCGCCGTCTATTTCCCGGAAAGGGCTGAGGTGGTGGTAGAACCTGCGCCAAAATATGGCACAACGCAAGTGTTGAACGGTTTCAACCAGGACTTGTTCCTGGATGTGATGTACAACGCATACGCTAAGGAGATGGAAAACTATGGCGTTGAGGTGTATGTGCCGGAAGACATCAACCAGGTCCCTGTCGACTCAACGCATTGGCTGGTGATGCTCTCGCGCATGGAGATCTCGGGCCGCATCACGGAATACGAGGACTATCTTTTCAGCGACTCGTACGAATACAGCTACAAGTTCCCGCTGAACACGGTTAATGTGGCATCTTGGTTTGAGATTAACAACAGCGAGTGGCTGCCGGTGCTGTTTTGCGAACACAACCTCATGGACGGCTTCGATTCCAAAACGGACTATTCGATTTGGACGGGCAACCTTGACTACAACTATACCATTGACACACTGGAGCTAAAGGATGTGTACAACTATGCCGTCTATTTGGGCAAAATGTATGCGGGTTATACCTATGATTATATGTTGAATAGTTATGTAGGGGAGGAACTCGAAAAACGTGGCTATGGCTATCAGTTGATGCTGCGCTATGACCCCTACAAGAAGCAGTTGCGTTATGCGGAAGAGGACGACTACTTCATCGAGGTGAACGAATAGGTTAATTATTCATTTCCTTTTCAATCATTTCCTTCAATTCCGAAGCCTTCACGGTTTGGATTTCTCCGCCTGTGACCATGCTGATGTTACCTGTTTCTTCGGAAACCACCAAAGCAATGCAGTCGTTGACCTCGGTCACGCCGATGGCGGCACGGTGGCGCAGGCCGTAGTGGCCGGGAATGTTGGTTTTCTGCGTGACAGGCAGGATGCAACGGGCGGCCGTGATGCGGTTGTGGCGGATGACCATGGCACCGTCGTGCAAAGGGCTGTTTTTGAAGAAGATATTCTCAATCAGCGAGTGGCTGATGTCGGCATTGACCACCACACCCGTAGTAACGATGTCGTCCAAGTTGTTTTTGCGTGTCAGCAGGATGAGTGCGCCTTGTTTGATGTCGGACATGTTGAGGCAGGCCTTGGTGATAGAATCGATGTCCAAATCCACATTGCTCCTTACCTTTAGGAATTTGAACCTGCGCGCAAATTTGCCTTCCTGGGCTTGGGCACCGATGGTGAACAAAAAGCGCCGTATCTCGGGTTGGAAAATGATAATCAGCGCGATGAAGCCCACACTGACGAAGGCACCAAGGATGGCGGTCAGCATTTCCATCTGCAAGAACTTGACCAACTGCCACAAGAGGAAAATGGTGACGATACCGATGAAGATGCTCATAGCGGAAGTGCCTTTCAGCAGGCGGTAGAGGGCAAAGAACAAAGCCGCCACCAGGATGATATCAATGCAGTCGAAAACGCTAAATTGGATGAAAAGGTTAATCATGACTTCAAATTTGCGGCAAAATTACAAGGTTTTTCCGATACTTTGACNNGCTCCGTTGAGTAAGGCGATGGTGTTCAAAACCGTCGTTCCGTTTTCGGCAGTCTGGGGCGTGGAACCTAATACCTTAAATATTAAAGACTTCCTTGAAATGCCGATGAGGACGGGAAGGTTGTTGTGTCTATAACGCTCCAAATCGCTAAGTAACTGATAGTTGGCATCAAGGCTTTTGCCGAAGCCTATGCCAGGGTCAAGGATGATTTGCTGGTCGCCGTAGGCTTCCAAGGTCTTGCATTGTTGGGCGAAGAAGTCCATCACGGTTTGGTGGATGTCGCCGCCGAGGGTGTATTGGTGCATGGTTTCGGGCGTGCCGACACAGTGCATCATCACGTAGGGGATATGGTTTTTCCCAATGTAAGGCAGCATTTCATTATCGAAAAGTCCGCCTGAGATGTCGTTGATGATGTCGGCACCTTCACTCATGCAGGCTTCGGCCACGTTTTTTCGGAAGGTGTCGATCGAAATGAGCGTTTCGGGGAAGGCTTTTCTGATGGCTTTCAAGATGGGAACGACACGCTCCATTTCCTCTTGTTCGGTGGCGATGGCGTTGTTGGGTCTGGTGGAGCAGCCTCCAATGTCGATGATGTCGGCACCATCAGAGAGCAAGGTCTCGCAATGGCGTATGGCATCATCCATTTGGTTGTATCGGCCACCGTCGGAAAACGAGTCGGGCGTGACGTTGAGGATGCCCATGAGGACGGGACGGTCGAAAATGTGCTTTTTACCCTGAGAAATGAGTTGTAGCATTGGAAAAAGTTTTATTTTTGCAAAAATACATTTTTCATGCAAAAGAAAGATACAAAAGCCCAATTTCATAGTGTTTTGGCACAATGCCGCAAGATGTTTGTCGACAAGATGAAGGACTACGGTCCGGCATGGCGCATTTTGCGCACGCCATCCATTACTGATCAAATTTATATCAAGGTAAAGAGAATCAGGACTTTGCAAACGACTTCGGAGCAGATGGTCGATGAAGGCATTGAGCCCGAGTTCATCGGCATCGTCAACTATGCGGCAATGGGCATCATCCAGTTGCAGCGCGGTGTCGTGGACCAGCCCGACTTGACTGCTGAAGAGGCAACGGCTTTATATGACAAGGTCACCAACGAGGCCTACGAGCTGATGACCCGCAAGAACCACGACTACGACGAGGCTTGGCGCGATATGCGTGTCAGCTCCATCACTGACCTCATCATGAGCAAGGTGCTGCGCACCAAGTCCATCGAGGACCATAACGGCAAAACCCTTGTCTCTGAGGGTCTTGACGCCAACTATTACGATATGATTAACTATGCGGTGTTTGCGCTGATTCTGATGAGCGAATAACCCCGCTGAAATCTTATAGCTATGAAAAAACAAACAAATACAATGCCTTGGATTAGCATTTTGGTGGCATTGGCCTCGGCGGTGGGCATCTATTTCCTGCCGGACTTCCATTATTGGTTTTTGGCCATTTTGCTGCTTAACCTGCTGGCTTCTTTGGTGTTTAGTAAGAAATACAGCCTTGGAGCATTGGCCATCTGCCGTCTATTGGTGGGTGCTTTGTTCATTTTCAGCAGCTTCACCAAAGGCGTTGACCCATTGGGAACCAAGTATAAGATGCTGGATTACCTGGCGGTATATGGTATGACCTGGCTGAACGATTATGCCTTGGTCTTGGCCATGCTGATGATTTTGGCCGAGTTTATCGTCGGTATCTGTCTGCTGACCAAGGTGTTCCCACGGTTGGCGGTGTTGGGTGCCACCTTGCTGATGCTGTTTTTCACCATCACCACCTTGTTCGATGCCTTGTACGACCTTGTGCCCGACTGCGGCTGTTTCGGTACGGCCATCAAGATGAGCAACTGGCAGACCTTCTACAAGAACCTCGTTATTGATGCGGTGCTTATTCCGCTGATTATGAACAATGGGCAGCTGAAAAACAAGCTGGAAAACGGCGTTCAGTTGATCCTCGCCTGCGCTTTTGGCTTGGCATTTTTAGGATTCGAGATTTACAATTATCGCCACTTGCCTGTTGTTGACTTTATGAATTGGAAGGTGGGTAAGCAGCTGACCGTTGAGACCCAAGACGCAAGCAAAGTGTTCCTGACCTATAGGAACAAAGCCACGGGCGAGACGAAGGAATATCTGTCACCCAACTATCCATGGAACGACTCGGTGTGGATGTCGCAGTGGGAGTTTGTCGACCAAAGGGTGGAAGGCGGAGCCAACTTCCTTGGATTCAGTGCCTTGGATGAAGACGGCAACGATATTACCGAGAGCATTCTTACCACAGAAAATCTGCTGATGTTCACTTCCCATGATTTGTCGAAGCTGACGGAAAAAGATTGGGAAAAAGCCAAGGAGATCACGGCTCTTGCTGAAGAACATGGCATGACGGTGATTTGGGTGGTTGCCGAAGAACCGCATTACGTGCAGCATTTGCAGGAAAAATACGATTTCCTGTTCGAGGTGTATTATGCCGACGAGTTGGAAATCAAGCCGATAGTGCGTTCCAACCCAGGCTTGATTTGGCTTGACAACGGTTTGGTCAAAGACAAGTGGAGCTCGGTTGACTTTTCGAAGGCTTTGAAGGCATTGTGACACCATGGGGAGCTACATCATCAGGAAGTTGCTGTATGGTATCGCGGTGCTTTGGGGTGTCGCGACGCTGGTGTTTTTCCTTTTCAACATCCTGCCCGGTGACCCTGCCCAGATGATGCTTGGCCAGCGTGCCGACCAAGAGTCGGTGAATGCCATCCGCGAGGAGTTGGGCCTTAACCAAAGTCTTGGAAAACAATATGTCGACTATCTGAATGACCTTGTTCCGATTTCGTTTTACGATGTCTCGGAAGGCGAACAAAAGCTGCAAAAAATCGGGAATTACGCCAAGATTGCGACTTTGGGTGCGACGGCTATCGTGTTGAAAGCACCCTACTTGCGCATGTCGTACCAAAGCAAACGAAAGGTTTCCGACATTTTGGGCGAGGCATTCCCCAATACCTTGCTGTTGGCTGCCGTTTCCATCTCCATTGCGATGGTTTTGGGCTTGGTGATAGGCATTCTAACGGCTGTCATCAACACCAAGTTTCTCAACAAGTTGACGCTTTTCATCACCACGATAGGCATGTCCTTGCCTTCGTTTTTTGCAGCCATCCTGATGGCATGGATTTTCGGTTTTTTGCTTGAACATTATACCGGACTGAGCATGACGGGCAGCCTTTACACTGTCGATGAATATGGTAGGGGAGAGTTCTTGAGTTTGCGCAACCTTATTTTGCCTGCCTTGACATTGGGCATGCGTCCTTTGGCCGTGGTGACGGAATTGACACGCACCTCGTTACTTGAAGCCATGTCGATGGATTATGTGCGCACGGCACGTGCCAAAGGTTTGAAACCATGGCGTGTCATCTGCGTCCATGCCTTGCGCAATGCCTTGAACCCTGTGGTGACGGCGGTTTCGGGATGGTTTGCTTCGTTGTTGGCGGGTGCGGTCTTTGTGGAGTATGTCTTCGATTGGAAAGGCATTGGCGTGGTGGTGGTGGATGCGCTGGACAAATACGATTTCCCTGTCATCATGGGGGCAGTGTTGCTCATTGCGGTCATGCTGATTATTGTCAATATTGTGGTTGACATCATTTATGGATTTATTGACCCGAGAGTGAGGATTAGTTAGGAGGTATGAGGTTGTGAAGTATGAGGTGTAGGACTGTCACACTGTGGCAGCCGAAAAGAAATTGAAAATGGATAAGATTGGTAAATACGAATTCGTGGCAGAGCCGTTCCACTGCGATTTTTCGGGACGGATGTTTCTCGGCCATCTCGGCAATCAGATGCTGAATGCCGCCGACTTCCATTCCACCGCGCGTGGCTTCGGGATGAAGTATCTGATGGGCATCAAACGGTCTTGGGTACTGTCGAGGCTGGCCATCGAGATGGAGGAAATGCCTGAACAACATACGCATTACACGGTGGAGACCTGGGTGGAGGGTGCGATGAAATACTTCACCAGCCGTAACTTCTGCGTGTCGGATGGTAATGGACACATCTATGGCTACGGTCGTTCTGTATGGGCGATGATTGACACGGAGACGCGGCAACCCACCGACATTTATGCCATCGACAATGGTGCTATCAACAACTGGATTGAGGCTGACAAGCCATGCCCTATTGAGAGAGGTGGTCGTGTGAAGATGGATGAAAACGCGACGTTGGTGCGGACGATGGACGTCAGCTATAACGACATAGACATCAACGGACACGTCAACTCGATGAAATATATCGAGCATGTGCTGGACTTGTGGGATGTTGATTGGTATCGCGAGCACCGCCTCAAACGCTTTGAGATTGCCTACGTCGCTGAGGCACACCAAGGCGAGAAACTGAGTTTCTATCGTGAACAGACCGCTGATAATGAGTATTGTGTGCGGCTGAATAAGATGAATGAAACAGGTAAGGAAACAGAGGTCTGCCGGTGTAAGCTGTTTTTCTAACTTTTTTGTATTTTTGTACCTTTAATCATTGAATATTGAATTTATAAATCGAAATACCATGAGAAGCAAAATCGTTGCAGGAAACTGGAAAATGAACCTCACTTTTGATGAGGCAGAGATTTTGGTCGACGATATCCTTGACCGCCTTGATGAACAAGAAGAGATGGGCTGCGAAGTCATTATCTGCCCGCCTCTTCCTTATTTGGAAATGTTGACGGACTATGAATTTGAAGAGCAGCGTTTCAATGTGGGCGCACAGAATTGCAGTGCCTACGACAAGGGTGCCTACACGGGCGAGGTGTCGGCCAAGATGCTGAAGTCCATTGATGTGGATTATTGCATCGTTGGTCACAGCGAGCGCAGGAAATACTTTGGCGAGACCAACGAAATCCTTGCCGAGAAAATCAACCGCCTGATTGAAAACAACATGTCGCCGATTTATTGTGTCGGTGAGGTGCTGGAGGAACGTGAGGCTGGCCGCCATTTCGAGGTCGTCAAGGAGCAACTGGAAAAGGGCTTGTTCCACTTGGACGGCGATGCCATCTATGAAACCATCATCGCCTACGAACCCGTTTGGGCCATCGGCACAGGCAAGACCGCCACGCCTGAGCAGGCACAAGAGATGCACGCTTACATCCGTTCGTNNCAGGCACAAGAGATGCACGCTTACATCCGTTTGTTGATTAAGGAACACTATGACGAGGCCACGGCCGATGAAATCCGCATCCTCTACGGCGGCAGCTGCAATGCCAAGAACGCCACCGAGTTGTTCTCACAACCCGACGTTGACGGCGGCTTGATTGGTGGTGCTTCCCTGAAGGCTGAAGACTTTGTCTCCATCTGCAACCAGGCCTCACATATCGGCGAAGAATGAAGACCTTCGAATACACCTTTACCGCACCGTCGTCAGACATCCAGCACGATATGCTGACGACGATG